>Ga0181535_10003176_pt1 | contig 19239 bp, 13 predicted proteins | sample PEATcosm2014_Bin_44_FD_119774 | JGI IMG/M metagenome (GOLD analysis project Ga0181535, IMG submission 119774) | Peatland microbial communities from MTU Mesocosm Facility, Houghton, MI, USA - PEATcosm2014_Bin17_30_metaG | ecosystem: Environmental > Terrestrial > Soil > Wetlands > Peat | place... | reverse complement strand
CGAGCCACTCACAGCCGTAACGGCATCGAGTTTTTCTTCCGGCAACTCCAGCACTTTTCCAAAACAGGACAGCAGCTTTGTCGCCGTTTTCCTGTCATCCACAGAGGCGGTTGAACCAGCGCAGAAAACGCTCATACCCTCGGAAACGAGGCAGGCGAGATTCGGCATTACGCGAATGATCCTGGCTTGTGGAAATGCCGATTGAATTGCGGCAATCTTACGCCCTGCAACAATTGAGATCACAAGATGATGATCAGTTATATTAGGCCCGGCATCAGCGAAGACCTCGTCAATCTGCTGGGGTTTGATGGCTAGAAAGACTATCTCGGCCATGCCCGGTATCACCTTGTTGCTTGAGTAAACATTGATACCGTATTGCCGTTTCAGCGAACGCCGCCTTTCGGCACTGATGTCGCTGGCGAAGATTCCGTGCGCTTCCACCGTTCTCGAATTCAACAGGGACGCTACAATGGCCTCAGCCATCTTACCGGCTCCAATAAAACCTATCTTCATGCTTGCACAGCTCCTTCGGCTAATAACCAGAGATCTCGCGCATATATATCCCTCCTCGGATTCCAAGGCAAACGATTTCGCAACTTTGCACTTTTGCGACCTTCCATCTTGCGTCAATAACCGGGTTCATGTAATGTCTGTTTGAGACTTTGGCGACATAGCGACTATGCATAAGCATTGTTCAGATGTTAAGGACAATGCGGTTACTAATAATAGTGAGATACATGCCTCGCATACTGGTAGTTGATAACGATCCGAAGACCCTGAGTGTCTTGAATACTCTTCTCAAGGCAGAGGGCTACGAGCTCACGCTCGTACGGGAACCCGAAAAGGGTCTTGAGCTCATGCGGGCCGAACAATTCGATCTGGTGATTTCCGATATACGTATGGCGCCCATGAGCGGCATGGAGCTCCTCAAGATTGCGCGAGCCGAGTCCCCGGACACGTCGGTTGTCATGATCACGGCTTTCGGCAGTGTCGAAACCGCGATAGAAGCCATGAAGCTCGGCGCGTTCGATTATGTTGCCAAGCCTTTCAAAGTTGACGAGCTTGTGCTTACCGTCAAACGCGCCCTCGCCTATAGAAGAGTGCTCATCGAGAACGTGGATCTCCGGGCTCAACTAAGGACGCGATATCGTTTCGAAAACATCGTGGCGGAAAGCCCGGCGATGAAGAACGTTTGCGAACTCATCGAACGTGTCGCGCCAACGAAAACAACTATCTTGATCTACGGCGAAAGCGGGACAGGCAAAGAGCTGGTTGCGAAGGCGATTCACACTTACAGTCATGGAAAGAACAACAGATTTCTTGCCATCAACTGCGCGGCGCTTCCCGAACCTCTTCTCGAATCAGAGATGTTCGGCTATATGAAAGGGGCATTCACGGGAGCCTCCTCCAATAAGAAGGGACTCTTTGAAGCTGCAGAAGGCGGCACGATCTTTCTCGATGAGATCGGCGCCATGCCGCTAAGCATCCAAGGCAAGCTGCTGAGGGTTCTCCAGGAAAAAGAAATCCGTCGTGTGGGCGGAAACGAGAACATTCCCATCGATGCCCGTGTACTGGCGGCGACAAATACGCGTCTCGAAGATCTGATTGCAGCCGGCAAATTCAGAGAGGATCTTTACTACCGCCTGAACATCATTCAAATTACGATTGAGCCATTGCGAAACCGCAAAGAGGATATTATGCCTCTGGTCAACCACTTTATCCGCAAAGAAATCGGCGAAGGCAGGGAAATGCCTACAATTACTCCTGATGTTCGCAAGATATTCGAATCCTATGCGTGGCCCGGCAATGTGCGCGAGATAGAGAATGCAATAAAGCACGCCCTCACATTCGCCATGGATAATACGATCACCAAAGATGTCCTTCCGCCGAAGATTATCAACGCTGCAGGCGCAGTAAGTGGAGCCGGCGAGATCGGACAGGGCGGCGACTCTCATCAATTCGAATCTCTCAAAGCTTTTCTTCAAGCGCAAGAGATGGAGTATCTCGAGCAGGTTCTGGCAGTCTTCAACGGCGACAAGGAGAAAGCAGCGAAAGCCCTCAAAATCAGCCTGGCAACGTTCTATCGCAAACTGCCCAAAGACAAAGCCGGACAGCTTGATGGAATCGAAGGTGGCCCAGATGTCGCGAAAGATGCCTGAGCGGGCCGCGGCGCCTTATTTCGCTGTGATCTTCACCAACAGCTTCACGAGCAAACGAATCGGCATCATGATCGGACCGGAGAGATGAGGTATCATCTTGAAACTGGCAAACACCATTAGCACTACGTACAACGTGGCCACGAGGCAAGTGATATTCCGCACGACATGGCTCTCGTGACGCCCGTGATGAATATGATTCGAGCTTGGATTCTCTCTCAATTCCGGCTTCTTCCACCCGTCAGGCAAATCGCTGCACACCGTGCCGGTCGTGTGTGCGTCCAGGATTTCAACAACGCCGGTCAGAAAACGGCTTTTGGCAATATGTCCCCTTCTCTCGAAGACAATTTCCATAACCTCTGGTTCCGCATTGACAGGGCAACCGGTATACGAAGCGACGTTCGCGTCGAACATGCTGATATCATTATGACCGTCGCCGATCGTCAGTACATTTTCCTTTCCAATCCCGATATGCCGCGCCAGTTCCGATACAGCCAGTCCCTTTGTGAAAGGCACAAGCCTGATGTCAATCTCACGAACGAATTTCAGCATACGCAGGTTTCTGTAAGGCTTGATTTTTTCTCTCACCATATTCGCAACTGATGCGGTCGTCTCTTCGCTGTCAAATCGCATCCTGGCCCAATTCTTGGTGCGTCGAATACAACCTCCCCTGCTGGCGCTGCCGGCCGCCATATCGCAGCACTCTTCTAGGACATTGCGAACTCTTAGCCGCTCCATCCAGAGAAGGTGTCGTGTGCGCAGGTTCCACGTGAAATGGGGCATGTATCCGAATCTTGTCAGACTATAGATATAAGCATGCCTTATGATGAGGTAATTTGGCACTATGCCGATCAACCGCATCGACTCAAAGACATGGCGGAAACTCTCCCGCGAACGGCCTGTGCACACAGCCCAGGCCGCATTTTTTGTCATCTGGAATTCTTGAATCTTGTCGCGGAAGGTATTGTAGAGATGGAATTCGTTGCCGCTTCCCATCAGTGTTCCATCGAAGTCTATTACAATCAATCGAATGTCCAGCATTTCGAGCCTATCCGTCAGTAGCCCATCTTTGCCAGCGCATCTCTCAATTCCCGTTGAAACGACTGTACGTCATGCTGGCTGGGATTGTAGCCGGGCTTACCTGGATTGAGCGCCAACCGGCCCATCTGATCGAGGAACCATGTTGCCGATATTCCATCGCTGAATGTCACTGTGCCGCTCACGACAGAACCCGGCGCTGTAACCCGGTCAATTCCGACGGAAACACCGCCCCCTTCAGGTTTGGGCGTTGCTGAAGCATCCTTTAATGACGACGATGCAGGCGCGGCATCCGCCCTGCCGGAAGCGGCTGGATTTGCCGATAGCGACACGCTGGCCGCCTTGGATTTCTCCTGTAACTTGATACCGAGATCGAGGACAAGAAGCCTGACATCCATGAATGTCAGAGAAATCCCAAATTCGGCAGACATCTTCTTCTGTATTTCTGACAGCCCGCATCCATCCTGTGCCCACTGTCTGATGGCCTGTTTCTGATTCTCGATAAGCTCCATGTCCTGTCCTCCTGCGTATATCGCATCCTTGCAGATGCGCCCCATGCTGTCAAGAACCGCACACACCGCAACGGGCGCATCTGCGATTCGGTGCTACGCAATTGGACTCCCTTGGCGCGTCCGGCGGCCGCGCCCTACCCCAACCCCACTGACGTGAATAGTAGGGCGCGGGCGCCGCACGCGCTGTGTCAATAGAACGACGAAGAGTATTCACGGCGGGTCCACCCCACCTTGCCACCCAATGACTGAAGCATTACACTGGAAATCGCATTGCTCTCAATGGACTAATAAAGTAACAAACAAAATGGTGTATCGAGAAATCTCAAATCCGGAGTATTCGCCATGCGATTGAAAGCCACCCGCGATGCAACAGGGCGAAGACTGGATGTCTGGCTGACAGAGCGACTGACTGATCTCTCCAGATCGCGCATACAGGCGCTCATTAAATCCGGACATGTCACAATCGGAGGCAAACAATTACGTCCGCACGCAAAAATTGCCGCGGCAATGGAGGTTGACGTTGACATCCCGGCGCCGCAACCCAGCCCGAAACTGGCCGCAGAGAATATCCCGCTTGATATTCTGCACGAGGACTCTGAGATAGTCGTGGTGAATAAGCCGGCCGGGCTGGTGGTTCATCCGGCGGCGGGACATTCGTCCGGCACTCTCGTCAACGCCCTGCTGTATCGCTGCCGCGATCTTGCCGGAATCGGCGGGGAGATCCGTCCGGGACTTGTTCACCGCCTTGACAAAGATACCACTGGCGCGCTCGTTATTGCGAAGAACGAACGGAGCATGAGGAAACTTGCCAATCAGTTCAAACGGAGGACTGTCCACAAAGAATACATTGCCATCGTCGCGGGCATTCCACGGCCAACCGCCGGCCGCATCGAAACGCTCATAGGCAGAAGCGCGCACGACCGGAAAAAGATGTCCACAAAGCCGGCGACCGGGGGGCGGATCGCGGTAACGAGGTATGAGGTTGTGGAATCGTTCGATCAGACTTCCCTGTTGCGGTTGATCATCGAAACCGGGCGAACGCATCAAATCCGTGTGCATATGGCTCACATCGGTCACCCTGTCGTCGGCGATAAACAATATGGCGGAAACGTGCGCAGATTGAATCTGCCGGTTGGCGTTAATCGCCAGATGCTTCACGCCGAGCTGCTTTCATTTCATCACCCCACCGAGAACAGGAAAGTCGAGTTCCGCGCGCCCTTGCCCGAGGATATGCAGGCCCTGCTGGATGAATTACGAAAGATAAATAATGTTGCGCTATCTGTTCCACAATCTTGACAAAACCCGCTCTATCGTCAAGAATCAGCCCCTTTTAGAACGGAATTGAAGTCATGGGTGTAAGACCGGAAGTAATACCTTTTGTGGTGGCAAGCATAGTCCTGGGCATTGTGCTCGGGATCATATGCCGCGTCTGCGGTGTCAAGATCGCACCTTCCGCCATCGCAGGAGGCATTGTGGCGCTGGTAATGACCTGCTACATGCTGTATTTTTTCAGGGACCCGACGCGAAACCCACCCACGGATGAGTCTTTGATAGTCTCAGGTGCTGACGGCGTCATTGCCAGGATAAGCGAGGTACAGGAAAAGGAATTCCTTAAAACAGATTGCGTCAGGATCAGTATTTTCCTCAGTCTTTTCAGCGTCCACGTTAACCGCGCGCCGATAACCGGCAGAGTCAAATTCCTCGGATATTATCCAGGCAAACGCTATTTCACATTCCAGGAAAAGTCCTCCGAATTCAACCAGCACAGCTCGATCCTTATTGAAGGCAAAGGCACGAAGTGCCTTGTCAACCAGATTGTTGGTCCGGTCGCTCGCAGGGTCGTTTACTGGCTCTCCCTCGATCAGGATCTCAATAAGGGCGACAGTATTGGCATGATGAAATTCGGCTCCAGACTGGATATGTATTTCCCGAAATCCGATGTTAGTGTCGTAATAAAGGAAGGCGATCATGTTGCGGCTGGAGAGACGGTTATAGCAAAGCTGCGCAAGGGGGCCGGGCAATAATGATGAAGTGGCGACAGGCCGTACCGACATCCGTGACCCTGGCGGCAATGCTGTCAGGATTTCTGGCGCTGCTTGTCACTATTGAGGGCATGATGCATGCAGGCACGCTGCAAGTGCCCCAGCACCCCTATTATCGCTATGCGGCGCTCCTGATCATGCTGGCCATGATACTCGACGGGCTGGACGGCAACCTTGCAAGGTGGCTTAGAGGTGAGAGCGAATTCGGTGCCGAACTGGACACGTACGTTGACATGACCGCGTTCGGGATTGCGCCGGCAATCCTAATCTTTGCCGTGAGCCTCCAAAGCCAGCACATTTGGAGGGTAATCCTTCCTTCAGCAGTCGCTGTCTCCGGTGTGGTTCGCCTTGCCCGCTTCAAGGTCCGGGATCCGCTTCGAGGGCAGGCAGGCTATGCCGGTTTACCCATCACGGTGAACGCGGGATGGGTAGCATTGTTTGTATTCATCTGCCAAACGCCGCCAACCGATCGCTTTTCGCTCAACCAGGGATGGGTTGCCACGTTGTTCCTCATGGGTATCGTAACTTTCACTTTCCTCCAAGTCTCCAACCTCCGATACCCGAAGCCGACAAAACATGTGGGGCTTTACACTTTCTGCGCGATTCTGGTAATAGCGCTCCTATGCCTGGGCCTTTCAGAGCAGCTCGGTCAATGGGCGGTGCCGCTTGCAATCGTGATGATCGCACTGGGTGTCGGCTATATCCTGATCGGACCGCTCTTTGTGAAAGGTGTTGCGGTGCACAAGGCCCGCAAGGAAAGAAAAGCGGCGCAACTGCATGGCAATGCCAATAACGGTGGTAACGGTGTCAATCAAGACCATCCTTGACGATGTCTCCCAGTATCTCCAATACGAAATTGACGAAGGGACTCTGAGCGTCGAGATCCCGAATGCCATGAGACAGCGCACTGCTTCGCCCAAACAAAACGCCCCCGCTCCCGTCGCCGACAACTCCGTATCGCAAGAACTTACAAAAATCGCCCAGGTCGTTTCAGAATGCAGGAATTGCAGATTACACCAGACGCGAACCAATACAGTCCCCGGCCAGGGCTCGGTCAGCCCGGAAATTCTTTTCGTGGGTGAAGCGCCCGGTGAAGACGAAGATCTCCAGGGACTGGCTTTTGTCGGCCGGGCCGGCCAGTTGTTGACAAAGATGATTGAGGCCATGGGATTCAGCCGCGACCAGGTTTTCATAGCCAACATACTGAAGTGCCGTCCACCGGCCAACCGCCCGCCGGAAGAGGATGAAATGCAAGCCTGCCTGCCCTATCTAAAGGCACAAATTGCGCTGCTGAAACCGAAAGTAATGGTCGGTCTTGGCGCCACGGCAGTAAAGGGACTCCTTGGCACAACGGTGGGCATCACGAAGTTACGAGGCAAATGGCACAGTTACGAGGGAATCGATTTCATGCCCACTTTTCATCCTTCATACCTGTTAAGATATGCGCCGGCCAAGAAGGAGGCGTGGGATGATCTTCAAGAAGTCCTGAGGCGCATCGGGAAAGAGCCGCCTCCCAGAAAACGCGAGCCTTAACCGGACTGTCAGTCTTTCCATAATTTTGCGGCGCATTCGGGACAATAGCCGTGCGTGAATTCGGCGTCGGAATGCTCCTTTATATACACTTCAACCTGCCGCCAATAGCCTTTGTCGTCGCGGATCTTCTTGCAACTTGCGCAAATTGGCAGAAGGCCGCGGAGTTTTCGAACCTTGGCAAGAGCATCCTTGAGGCCTGCAACAAGAGATTCCTGCTCAACGACCGCCTGATGTCTCTCAAGCGCGTAAAGAATGGAACGTGCGAGCAATTCGCCATTCAGCGCCGATTTAGGCAGATAATCCTGGGCTCCGGCCCGCACCGCACGGACGCCCATGTCTTTGTCCTGAATACCGGTCAGAACTATGATGGCGGCATCATGAGTGACGCTTTCCTTGAATTTTATGAAGGTATCAATTCCTGTGCTGTCGGCCAGAAAAAGATCGAGCAGGACAATATCAAAACTCGACTTCGCCATGCGTTCGATCCCTTCAGACAACGTGGAGACATGAACCAACTCGCAATCGAGCTGGTCCGATCCTTTCAGCATTTCCTTTATGAGACGCATATCTCCCGTGTTGTCTTCCACGAGAAGGATCTTCTTCTTTTTAGGTGCATTGCTCTTCATGATGATCGCCCCTTTCCCTTGTCTCCGGCATTGTCCGTCCAATTCCGAGCTAAAGTCAACTGCTCTTTTCCTGTTTGATGTGATGTTTCTTCACCGGCATCGTAAAATGGAATGTCGCTCCTTTTCCTGGCGAAGAATCAGCCCATATCCTCCCATGATGTCGTTCCACTATCTTCTTGCTGATTGCAAGTCCGACACCGATTCCGGGATATCTTTTGTCATTTCTGTTCAAGCGGTGAAACACCTTAAACATTTGTTCTTTATGACTGGGATCAAAACCTATTCCGTTATCAGCGAACGATAAAATCCATTCGTTCCCCTCCTTGCGCGCGGAAATGTGAACGCGCGGCGGCTCTGCTCTCCGGAACTTCACCGAATTGCCGATTAGATTCTGAAAAAGTTGTATCATCTGATACTCGTCAGCCATGACGACCGGCAACTTGTCGCTGGTGACCGTCGCATTGGCGTCTTCCATGGCGATCTCCAGATTGGACAGGGCGCTTCCGAGAACGGATTCCAACTCAGTCGGCTTCAATGTCTCGACAGATCTGCTCACTCGGGAGAAATCCAGCAGACCGCTGATCATCCGCTGCATTCGCATTGCGCCATCAACGGCATATTCAATGAACGTATCCGCATCCTTGTCCAACCGGCCCTTGTATTTGTCGCCAAGAAGCTGGACATAGCTGGAAACCATTCGCAGGGGTTCTTGAAGATCGTGCGACGCAACATATGCGAACTGTTCAAGTTCGATATTGGAGCGTTTCAGATCCTCCTCGATCAATTTCCTGTCGGTGATGTCCCTGAAAACCGTTATTGCACTTTGAAGATTCTCCCTGCCATCCTTCATGCCGCTGACATTCGCAAGCACCGGAACAATGCCACCATCTTTCTTAAGGATATTTAATTCGAGATTTCTCACTGATCCTTGTTGCGCCAGATTCTCGAACGTATGGCGCATTTTGGGAACATCGTCCATCTGAACGAGTTCCGCCAGGTATTTCCCCAGGATCTCCGCCCCGTGACCGAGAGTCATTTTAAATGCTTTATTAAACTGTCGGACCGTGCCTTTCAAATCCGTTATCGCTACAGGATCCATCATGTTTTCAATGATCCTGTTCGCCGTTCTCGCGATCTCCACTGCCGCCACGGCCTTTTCTCTTTCTTCCTGGGCTCTCTTGAATTCGGTCCTGTCAACGATCTCAAAGAGCAGGTGGGGTTCGCCTTCGAACATCATCGGCGCGAGATAGCAATCAACCGATATCCTCCTGCCGGGATCCGTCGTCTCGTTCACTTCCACTTTGCCCGAAACGCCACTGGCGAGGACTTTTTCTGCGGCATCAAGCAATCCTGCCTTCCTCCAGGATTTATTACGCCGGAAATTGTTCTTCATTGCATCGTCAAACGTGCGATAGCCCGGTATTGTTATCGCCGCTTTGTTCGCCATGACGCATTCGCCCGACGATGCCTTGAACAGCGCTATGGCCATCGGCGCAGTTTCCACGATCTTATTCCGCAACTCGAGCGCATCTGCGAGCCGCCGGGCATCTTCTTTCTCCTGCGTGATATCGCGGCCCGACATATAACAGCGCCCATCTCGCCTGGAAAAAACAAGATCGGAGACGATCCATCGATACGATCCGTCACTGCTCCTGATTCGATGCTCGATCGTCAATTTCTTCAAGCCGTCCTTATTCTTCATTGCCTTCACAGTGGCATCCACGTCGTCCCGATGAACGAACTCGTCCAATGGTTTGCCCTGCATTTCCTTGAAAGTGCACCCAGTAAGTTCTTCGGATGCCCGATTCACAAATAGCGGCCGCATGCTCTTCAGATCGAGAACACAAAGGGGACTTGACGTCACTTCGAACAAACGATCCATTTCCCCACGAGTGCGTTTGTGTTCGGCCATCTCCTTGCGCAATTGCGCCCCTGTGACATGCAATGCCGATCTGCGAGCCGCCACATTCTTCTTCAGCTCGGCTGAGTGCTTCTTTTCGATCTCGAACAGCTGAATGTTCTGCAGAGATACTGCCATTTGATCCGCGAGACTCTGTAGAACTTCGACATTCTGTTTTGTGAAAAAATCGCTGCGGTTGCTGTAGAGATTAAGCGTCCCCATGACGCTGCCGCGCACGAGAAGAGGAAACGCAACGCTTGAGGAGAAGCCTTCCTGTCGTGCCGCGGCCACCCACGGCGCATATGACGGATCTCCTGCAACGTCCTCCATGACAATTGCCGTCCTTTGTCGCATGGCACGACCGGTTGGCCCCCGTCCGAGCGGTGTATCGTCCCACCTCACCTTGATTTTGCGAAGATAGCCGCTTCGTTTTGGATGATAAGCAAGTGGTTGCAGCGTACCGTCAGACTCGGCAAGACCCAACCACGCAAGACGGACTCCGGGTATCCTGGCACAGAGCCGCATTACCGCGTCGGCAAACTTATTCTCGTTGAGCGTGGCATTGAGAGTGCGAGCGGCTTCGCACATGACTTTGAGCATATCGGACGTTGAGTCGCCATCTTTTAGCCTGTTGCGCATTCTGAACATTTCCCAAGTGAAGGTCTTATTAATAACACTATACAGGAAAGTAGGCTCTTAGACAATCCGTTCTTTTATTGTTGAGCAGGAGAAGGTTTGTGGTATTGTCCGTCACTTTGAAACCCTGAGCGCCCATCGTCTATCGGTTAGGACATTAGGTTTTCATCCTAGTAAGCGGGGTTCGATTCCCCGTGGGCGCGCCATGAACCAGAGACTCCTCCGCTTTGCTCCGTCGTCACGGTTCATGGCAGGCCGCTGCTGGATGATGATCCTGCTTCGGTTCACTGAAGGTAGAGGAGGCTCTGGTTTATGAGCCCTGTACCGTGTTGCCGAGCGAAGCGAATCAACCCTGGTACAGGTGCCATGTCGCTGTCCTGTTTGAGGGGATTACTATGGCAACCCCTTCGGCGAACTCACAAGTTGTACATATGGCCTGTTGGTTGCCCTTTCTTTTATGTGTCGCTCCCTACTGCCACACAACCCGATAGAAACAAGCAGGATTATTTGTCCAGTTGGGGTCGCTGAAATATACTGTGTCGGCTTGCATATTATTGGTCTGAACTGGTTGCCAAGAAGAAGTAACCAGATTTGTGCAAGATTCTACAACCGCTACCATTCCGCTTGCCCAGTTGATGTTGAAGGAGAAGGCGTTGGATTGAATGCAGGCGGCGGAGATTTGAGGAAGCCAGATGGAAGTGGGGCAAGCAGTAACAGCAGTAAAATTCGTCCAGCCTGTGGTTCCGGGGAGGTAGTAGGCGGTGGGATTGGTGTCGTAAAGAAAGGCAGTCGAATCAATATTGAGGGGGACATTGCCTGTAAAATAGACATTGGTCAGGTTGGGGCATTGTGAGAACACATATCTTCCGATATTAGTTACTCCGTTGCCGATTACAACGGTGGTCAGGCTCGTGCAGTAATTGAACGCCCAGTCCCCGATGATGGTAACGCTGTCGGGTATTGTTACACTGGTCAGGCCACAGTTCTCGAACGCAGATTCTCCAATATTTATGACGCTATTGGGAATAATAATATTGGTCAGATTTCTGCAAGATCCGAACAGCGAGGGCGGGATGTTTGTAACACCGTTGCCGATGATGGCATTCGTCAGGCCGAAGCAGCCTCCAAACGCACTCATACCCAAGCTGATAACGCTATCGGGGATTGTCACGCTTGTCAGGTTATCGCAGCCTACGAACGCACTGTCCCCGATGCTGGTGACGCCATTGGGAATCGTAACATTTGTCAGGCTCGTGCAGTCATCAAACGCCAAAACTCCAATACTTGTAATGCAGTTAGGGATTATTACACTGGTCAGGTTGGTGCAACTTGCGAATGCCACGTTCCCGATGTTGGTAACGCTGTCGGGAATTATGATGCTGGTCAGATTGGTGCAGTCATAGAACGCTCCGCCCCCAATACAGCTAACCGTCAATCCATTGATACTGCTCGGAATAATCACCGCATCGCCTGAACCGCTGTATCCAGTAATCGTAATCGTGCCGTCATTATTCGTCGCATACGTGAATTGTCCGAAATTCGCGGTATAGGTGACGTTGGACTCAGGCATCGTAATGTTATACAGACTGTTCGTTGTGCCATCGTTCCAACCGTAGAACAGCCAGCCGCTTGATGCCGTCGCTGAAAGTTGAACGTTCGTACCCACCGCATACGTCCCGCTACCTGTAACTGTTCCGCCTTGAGCTGGATTGGCTGTAACGCTCAACTGATGGGTCCATAAGGCTGTTGTTGCTCCTCCAAAAGTAGTGCTCCAGCCAGTGGTTCCCAGTAAGTAATAGACCACCACATTGGTGTCGCCGTTGAACACATTTGTGCCGCCAACGCTGGGAGCGTTGCATTGGAAATAGACGCTGGTCAGGCTGGTGCAATCATAGAATGCGTAGTCCCCAATATTAGTTATGCCGGCAAGGATCGTTACACTGGTGAGGTTGGTGCAGGATTGGAACGTATTAGACTCAACGCCACTGACCGTCAGACCATTGATTGTGGCGGGTATTGTCACAGTATCGAGGGGACCGAAATATCCGGTGATGGTAATCGTATTGTCCGAATTTGTCGTATAGCTGAAAACATTCCACACCATTGTCGTAAGACCGCCAAGCGTGTTACCCCAGCCAATAGTGCCCGGCAAATAATAGACGGTCGCATTGTTATCATACTCGAACACAGAAGGATCTACGCCAGGTGCATTGCCCTCGAAGTAGATTTCTGTAAGGCCGGTGCAGTAATAGAACGCATCATATCCGAGCACGGCACTGCCGGGGATCGTAACGCTGCTCAGACTGGTGCAATCATAGAATGCCAAGGCATCGATACTGGTTACGCTGTTGGGAATTGTGGCATTGGTCAGGCTGGTACATTGGAAGAACGCCTCGATTCCAATGCTTATGACGTTGATCGGGATAGTAACGCTGGTCAGGTCATTGCGCTCAAAGAACGCCTGATCTCCGATGCTTGTGACCACCAGACCATTGATTTCATTTGTGATACTTACAGCACCACCCGGCCCCGTATATCTTGTAATCGTTATCGTGTTGTCAGCATTGGTCGTATAGCTGTACTGAGCTTGAGCTGTCCCCGCCATCACCATCCCCGCAGCAAGCAATCCCATTCCAAATGTCTTAAGCGTTTTCATTGCTGATTCGTCTGTCACTGATCAATGAGGCGATAGAAACGGGCGGAATAATTTGTCCACTTGGAATCGCTGAAATAAGACGTGCCGTTGGTGAGCTTGTTCGTTCCCACTGGAATCCAGACAGGGGTTGCAAGATTCGTGCAGGCTTCGACCTCTATGACCAGATTGCTTGTTCCTGAGATGTTGAAGCCAAACCGGTTCGACTGCACGCCAAATTTGACATCCGATACCTGATCCCCGTTGAAAGTGGCCGTAATTGCACGGGTTGCATTCATCACGGCAGTGAGAGTGTTGCTGGTAATTATGCAGCCATTTGTTTGCCCATTCCAACCTACAAACCAGTTGAAGGTGGACGGAGTGGCCGTAATAACAACATTGCTCCCCGAGGGGCACCATTGGGATGCAACATTAACGCTGCCATTTCCATTCGTTGCCACGGATAGCCAGTAGTTGGTAATTGGCCAGAGCCATGTTATCGAAGAATTCTGATCGAGAGTGAATGAAGTATTTGTCCCCGAACCGCTCGTCACATCTCCTGTTCCCGTCCATCCTGTGCAAATGTACTGAGTGGAACCGGATAGCGTCTTTGGCGAATTTGTTACAGAGCAGGAAATGATCCCATAGTTCAGTGTGTTCGTTCCACGTGCAGGCACACAACCGCTTTGCCCTGAAACAACTACCAACTTGAACTGGTCTATGGCAAAGTTGGCGGTAATTGTCTTATTCTGAGTCATAGTAACAGTCAGATTCAAATTTGTAGCCGAAGCTGTCAGTCCCGTTCCAGTCCAATTAATAAAACTGTAATACGGGGAAGGATTTGCAGTGAGAGTGATAACCGTTCCACCTGCGTACCATCCGTAAGCATTTGTGTTCCCGGTAACAGTTCCATTGCCGTTGGTTTGAATCTTTAGAGAACGCATTGCAGACGTAGGAAGACCGTCAAAATTCGTGCTCCAGCCTGTAGTTCCCGGAACGTAATAGATGGTTGCTTTTGAATCAGCCTCGAACACAGCTATGCCATTAACGCTGGGGGCATTACCTAAGAAATAGACGCTGGTCAGGTTGGTACAGCCTGCCAACCCATGGTCACCGATGTTGGAGACGCTGTTGGGGAATGTGATGCTGCTGAGGGCGGAACAGCCGGCAAACACATTGGACCCGACGCGTTTAACGCTGTCGCCAATCGTGACATTACTCAAGCGGGTGCAGTCAGCGAACGCAAAGTCCCCGATATTTGTGACTCCGCTGCCGATAAAGACATTGGTCAGGTTGGTACAATAAGTGAACAACCCACAGGGAGACAATCCGATTACCGACCCATCCCTGATGCTGGTGACGCTGTCGGGTATCGTGATGCTGTTGAGGCTATTACAGCCATAAAACGCCGCCACCCCGATACAGGTGAGATTGGTGGAGAGCGAGATATTATGCAGGGGCGTGCAGTATGCGAATGCCCAATCCCCAATGTTAGTGACGCTGTTGGGCATCGTAATGCTGCTCAGGCTGGCGCATCCATAGAACGCCTCGTTACCGATGTAGGTGAGGCTTGTGCCCAGAACGACATTCGTCAGGTTGGTACAGCCGGCGAAAACTCCATACATGGAAGAAGTTGAATCGTTCACTCCCCCGATGCTGGTGACGCTATTGGGCATCGTAATACTGGTCAGTGAGCAGTCCATGAACACCCCGTTTCCAATGCGCGTAACGCTGTTGCCGATTGTGATTTGCCTCAGGCTGCTGCATTCAGCGAATGAATAGTCCCCAATATTGCTAACGCCGTTACCAAAAATGACATTAGTCAGGCTGCCGCAAAAACTAAACGCTCCAGTGAGAATGAGATCGTTTACGGAACCATCGTCAATGTTTGTGACGCTGGTTGGGATCGTGACGCTGGTTATGTTGTGAGAATTCTCGAATGCTTGGTTACCTATACTGGTGACCGTCAGAATGCTGATTGTGCTGGGAATTGACACCACGGTGCTAGTGCCGGTATAGCCTGTGATGGTGATCGTATTATCGGAATTCGTTGTATATTCGTATTGAGCTTGGACTTTGGCAGGGATCGTCAGAATTAACAGGGCTGCAGCAAGCCAGCCCAAGCAGTCCAACCGTGTAATCTTAAATGCATTCGAGGTTCGCATATGCTCCCCGTATGTTCTGTGATAATTGTTCACATCGTACATTTTCCAGATCAGCCAATCAATCCAATAATCAGGCTGTATCAGGTTATGCTTGGCACGATGGCAGGTATTGAGAGATACCCAGTAGCGTACGGTAGGATGCCGCGGATGCTCTTAGAACGGCCTCAGGCGGCGTTCAGGTCCTTCATGTTGTCCACGGTCCTGAGCCAATCTACGATCTGGTTCCAAGGTGGAAGCGTGAGGGGTGCCACTTCTTAATCACGAGAGCGACGCGATCAGCTTTTCTCGCCAGTCGTTCTCCATCATCAACTCGAATCGCATCTGCTGTTTTTTCAGGCCGAGTTTGAGCTCGCCGACTGACAGACCGGTTTGCGAATGCTGGGTGAACAACTGGAAGAGTTTCGTCTTGTAAACCGTGTCTTCGTTGCCCTGTAGATGAAGTCCCTTCGTTTCGAGCACAGTAAACCGAACCTTTCCGTCACCCAAATCATGCAAGCAAGCGAGAAAGTCCGGGTAGACTCGGCCCCGTTGCCAGCCTTGCAAATGCCAGTCCTGATGCACAGCGATGCGATGCCACCAGCGCACCGCCTTGTCGCCGTCCAGATACCAGGCCATGTCCTTCTCCAAGCCGTTGACCTGTTTCTGGTAAACCGATTTGAAGAGACTCTTCTCCAATGGATCTCCAGACTTGCGGCGTAAAACATTATCCTCGTCGTTCAAGTCCAGCTCGAGTGTCTCAGCAAGTTCCCAGTTCAACTTCGGGTCGTTCGATACCTCGAGCCGGAAACACAACTCGTTCATCTCCAACATTCGCCGGAACTCTGATTCAGCGGCTTGGTGGACCTGTTCTTTTAAGTTTTCGCGCATCGCTTTCACCAAGAATAAGCGGTTGGTGAATATCCTCTCTTCCGCGATGGGTCGCTTACGAAGCTGGATGAGCGTTTCCTCAAGGATTCGCGCTCCTTGCCAAGGATTAGGAATTACGTCGAGCAGGAGACGCACCAATGCCGGGAAATCCAGCTCCGGCTTCACGTCTTCTTTCGTGGTTTCGATCTTTGGTAAGTCCGTGTCATCCACATTGCCCAAATCTTCCAGACTCACTCGAACGAGGGTCCGTTCCACCGCTGCCTTCTCGTCAGGCTTGAACGTGGTTCGATTGGTATAACTGAACTTGCTCCAATCCAGCCGGCTCAATAGATCTCGCTCGTAATCGAATTGTCGCCATTCGGTCGTGGCGTAGTGCCGTGACAAGACCCGCGGCAGAAATATCTTCAATCCTTCAAACTCTTTCCGCCGCCGAAGCGTTTCTCTTCGAGAAACTGCCTCACCGCCTTTGCCGCCTGCCCGCACGCTGGCGGCGAGATCACCCATGCCTTCCTCTTCCAATCCGCGACGAACGCTGTCTACTGCGGCCTGCACTTCCTGATCGAAAGTGTAGACGTAACACTCGTTTAGCGAGGCCGTGTTTGTCACCCTGGCCTCCGGCTGCCTGAGCACGCGGCCCACCATCTGGGTGAGTGCTGTAGTCGCAGTTGTCTTGGATAACACCGCGAGGATGTAGGCAAAAGGACAATCCCAGCCCTCTCGCAATGCGTCTTTGGTGATGATGTAACGCACCTTCGATAATTCAGAGAGAAGATTCTCATCGCCCAGTTCATTCAGTTCGGCGGATTTCACTTTGATCTGTTCCGGCTGTGCGCCCAACTTTTCTAGAAGGAATTCGCGGACATCCTCTGAATGGATCGTCGCCTTGTCTCGTTGATCTTCGCCAGTCCGTTCCACGCGCACCAGTAGAATGGGGCGGATATATCGCCCCTCGTTGTTCCGCACACGATCCGCATCTTTCTGCAAGTCGTCCAATTTCTCCCTGGCAACGGAAAGCGTGTGTTTCCAATCCGCTCGGCTCTCGTTGATGAGATTAATCGGCAGCTTGATCATCTGCTCATCCTTCAACGCAGTACCGGACACGTTCACCAGCACGTTACTGACGTACTCTTTGCCGCTATTGGGCGTGGCGGACAATTCAATCAGGAATCGCGGGTTGTACCCTGCGATGGTTTCCAGCGCGGTATCGGAATAAGCCTTGTGCCCCTCGTCAATCAGCACGAGGGGACGGACCAGCCGCAATACATTTCCAAGACTCTGTTTGATGGTCAGGCCGGCACTCCGAAAATCTGCGTCCGCAAGATCCGTCGCGTCAAGGTTCGGAATTTGGCGTATCAATGCCTTGTTCCCATTTGGATCGTCCACCTCAGGGAAGAAGCTCGGATACTTCCCGCTATCTTGAAACATCTTGCGGGCTTCCTTCGATTCCTTTTTCACTGATCCAGCCTGGAGCATCATGAGCATCACGCAAAGTTGCTGCTCAACATCCTGCTTTGTGAATCTGTCCCCCTTTTCCAACAGTCGAACGCGTCCTCCGGATGCCCGTTCCAGCATTTGCCTATATGGGTGCTCGTGATTGGCAAACGCTTTCCATGTCTGGGAGTAAATGGTGTCGGACGGCACAATCCATAACACAAAACCGGTCTGTTTCTTGAAATACTCGGCATTGATCCTCTCAACGGCCAGTGTCCCAAGCAGCGTCTTGCCGCCGCCAGTTGGCACTTTCAGGCAGATATTAGGCACCGGACGTTCAAGCCCGTCCTTACGCGCAACATACGCACGCGCCACAGCAAATCCGTCTTTGTTCCTGGCCAATGGCAACGCCTTCTCTGCATGGAGGGACTCCCACGTTTCGCGGCAATAGTCCCCCAGCTTGGCATCACGGCCTTTACTGTGCTGGAATTCGAGGATTTCCTCCGCCGCTTCGCGCCGCTCGCCCAACACTCGAAGATAGCGACTAAGACTTTCGAGCACGTCGGTCTGGTAATCCTTCAACTTCATGTGCGGCTAATCTCCAAGGATGCGATGGATTGCGTACGGCAACTGGCAGAAGTCCACACCAATCCGGGACAATTCACGTTGACTCATGAACTTGGCGGCGGCGAAAACCAACAGTTTCTTCTTACCCTTGTTCGCCGCCACCATTTCATCCACCATCTTCTCGGTGAGAGCGGCATCGTTGCTTTGCAGCCAGGACTTTACCGACTGATAGTGCAGATGTACCCGATACACGTCTGTCTCGCCAATGAAACCGAAAGTACCTGATTTCTGTTTTGACACCTCGCCCAAGGTCCGGCCTGTAGCGGTGAAGAAGACGTACTTGGCTAGAGCATCGAACGCGGGCAATCCATCCGCCAGTAGTTTGTCCAGCGTCATCTCTGGGCCAAGCGTGACGAATGTGAAACTGCCACCAAGTCCTTCGACCTTCTCGGTAATCTTCTTTTCGCCAGTGACGACCAAGGCACGGTCTTCGACCGTCTTCGTGACCTTGTCGAAGTGGCTGCCTTCAAACTTCTCGATACTTTCCGCCTTTTCAACCAGCGCGGCAGCTTTTTGGAGTTTCGACCAATTCAAAGACTCACGGAGCAATTCTTCGCATTGCGTTCCTTCGAACTTGTAACCTTGAATCACCCGCCGAACACGTTCAGCGGTGAGTTTATCGGAATATTCTTCCATTTCTACTAGAATGAACTTGCGGTTGCCGCCGTCCTTTTTGTTTGCCGCGAGTACGGCATGAGCAGTCGTTCCACTGCCAGCGAAGGAATCTAGAATAATGGAATTCTCGTCCGTTGCGATTTCCATAATGCGTTGGATCAAACGGACGGGCTTAGGTGTCATCGTCTGCAAGGCTTCGGGCAGGCCGGATAAAATATCTCGCAATTCCTTCTTCGCTTCGTCGGTGTGGCCGGCAAATTCATGTGGCCACCAAGTACTTGGCACTGTCCCTCCGCCGCCTTTGAGAAGGTGTCTATAGCGTTTGAAGCTTGGAACACTACCTTTGCCATCTGCACCCCACCAGATCATATTATCCTTCACATGCTGAGCGTGGGTTTCAGGTGAATATCCCCAAACTCTGGTTCTTTTGGGCCAGATTGCCTCGCCGGTGTTCGGATT
>Ga0181535_10003175_pt1 | contig 19244 bp, 16 predicted proteins | sample PEATcosm2014_Bin_44_FD_119774 | JGI IMG/M metagenome (GOLD analysis project Ga0181535, IMG submission 119774) | Peatland microbial communities from MTU Mesocosm Facility, Houghton, MI, USA - PEATcosm2014_Bin17_30_metaG | ecosystem: Environmental > Terrestrial > Soil > Wetlands > Peat | place... | reverse complement strand
GTTGACGACGGCCTTTCTGGAAGGACTCAACAGTTTGTTCTCCGCCACCAAACGCAAAGCTCGCGGCTATCGTTCGCCGGTGTATCAAATCGCCATGCTCTACTTTGTCGCTGGCAAACTGGAAATACCGTTCTATTGATACCCATTACAAACGTCGAAGAAGCGTATTTCTTTGGCTTGAGGAATTCCTCCCCCAAGCTTTCGTCTCGTGGCGTAAGCGAGGGTGATCCATGCCCATGGTTCATCTGGCTCCAGTTTAGCGAGTTGAGCGGCAATTTCGGCAGCGACATCCCATCTCCCAGCCTTTGCACAAATCTCATATCTGACAGCCAGGACGGATGGATGGGACCTGTTCTGCGGCGTGATCTTCTCCAACTCCTCATTCGCCTCTTGCCAGTTGCCAAGGCCAAGCAGCCTTCGGCGGCATTAAGGTAAATCAGGTCAGGTGGTTCAAGTTTCATTATCATTCCGAACGTGCAATATTCCATTCCCAGCCCACTGTAAAGCTGGCTTCTGCCCAGGCCGGCGGGGGAGCCGGACGCAGCCCCGGCCCCCCGTTGCCCTTAACCTTGTTTAATACTCTAATAACTGTCCCGAGGGATTACTGGACTGATATGGCGCCGCCACACCCACGCTCGCGCGCAAAAAAATGACTTGCGAATCTGTGGAATGGAGGAAGATCATGAAATGTCTACACTGGTCGCGGGCAAGAAACCAAGTGGGAAATTCCAGATGAGTGAAAATATGAAAACAAAGATTCTTTCTAAAATGCTGTTTCCGCTAGCGGCATTCCTGATGCTGTCCATGACGCAAACTGTAATCGCCCAGGCCACCTTCTCCATCAGTGACTCCGAGTTTTTGCTGAACGGTAAACCATTTCTTATCAAGGCGGGCGAAATGCACCCAGCGCGTGTTCCGCATGAGTATTGGGCTGACCGGCTCAAGATGATACACGCAATGGGGCTGAACACGGTTTCGATTTATGTTTTCTGGAATCAGCACGAGCCGCGCGAAGGCGAATTCAATTTTTCAGGCGACGCAGACATTGCGCGGTTTGTGCGGCTTGCACAGAAGGAAGGGTTGTGGGTCATTCTTCGCCCCGGTCCGTATTGCTGCGCGGAATGGGAATTCGGCGGCTATCCGTGGTGGCTGCTCAAGCAACACGATTTGAAAGTACGCAGCCAGGATCCGCGCTTTCTCGCGGCAGCGGCGGTTTACATGAAGAAACTCGGCAAACAGCTCGCGCGGCTGCAAGTTACGCGCGGCGGGCCGATCATTTTGGTGCAAGTGGAAAACGAATACGGCAGCTACGGCACGAACCATACTTACATGCAGAAAATTCTCGACATGGATCGCGCTGCTGGTTTTGACGTGCCGTTTTTCACCGCTGACGGCGGCGGCAACATGATGGCCGGCGGTCATCTGCCCGAAGCTTTGCCGGGACTCAACGGCGGCGACGGCCCGGACATCATGAAACAGATCGGCAAGTATCGTCCGACCGGTCCGTGGTTCGTCCCGGAATTTTACCCTGGCTGGCTGGATCATTGGGGCGAGCCTCACGCGCAGGTCGGCCTCGGCGGGCTGGCGCGTGAAACCGAGTGGAAACTGACCAACAATGTCTCGTTTTGTTACTACGTGATTTACGGCGGCACGTCGTTCGGCTTCATGAATGGCGCGAACTATGGCAGTCATTTCCAGCCGCAGCCGACGAGCTACGACTACAATTCGCCGATGGATGAAATGGGCCGGCCCACCCAGAAATATTTTGCGTTGCGGGAGGTGCTGGCAAAGCACCTCGCCTCAGGCGAAACAATGCCGGACGTTCCAGCCACCACGCCGGTGATTGAAATTCCAAAAATCGAACTGACCGAGTCGGCCAGTATTTTTGACAATCTCGGCACCCCGGTGAAATCAGAAAAGCCCTTGAGCTTTGAAGACCTCGACCAGGGTTACGGCTACGTTTTGTATCGCACGAAAATATCCGGACCGGTGGATGCGACGCTGAAAATAAGGGAGCTTCGCGATTATGCGATTGTTTGTGTTGATGGCCGCCGGGTGGCGGCGCTTGATCGGCGTCATAAGCAGGATGCGGTCACCTTGAAAATCACAAGTCCGGCCGCAACCCTCGACATCCTGGTTGAGAACGGCGGTCGCATCAACTACGGCGACCAGATGTCTGACAATCGCAAGGGCATCACCGAATCGGTCACGCTTGGCGATCGTGAGCTGGCCGGCTGGGAAATGTACAAATTCCCGTTCGACGGGGGATTCTCGCTGCGATTTAAATCCATCGCGCAAGCCGCCGCTCCGGCGGTGCATCGCGGCATCTTTACATTGTCGCGGCTGGGCGACACATTTCTAGATATGCGCGGTTGGGGCAAAGGAATTGTCCTGGTCAACGGGCACAATCTTGGCCGTTACTGGAATATCGGTCCACAGCAGACATTGTATCTGCCCGGCGTCTGGCTCAAAAAGGGTCGGAATGAAGTTGTGGTGTTTGAACAGTTAAAAGACGACGTTTCCAGTCTTGGTGCAATCGGGTCCCCAATTCTCAATCAACTCGCCAAGACCGAGAACGCGCCGCCGCCCGACAGATAAATGTGGCAGGCGAACAATGGTTTAGTCACCAATCGGCGCCCTGCATGTCTTCCGGGCTTGGATGCTGTGCGCGATCAGCTTGAAATGAAGTCGTCGATTGCACTCGTTAACGATCTTGCTAGAATGGGACGGAATTTGCAGCCACGTTGGTTGAGCATTATGAACAGACTGCCGCAGAAAACTTCGCTAGTGCTTCAGACCGCTACCGTAATCCTTGAAGAGATTGCATCTGGGCGGTGGTCGCGGTGGCTGCCGGGGGAACATGAGTTGTGCGGTCAGCTACATGTTAGCCGACGAACCATCAGGGCAGCCTTGGAGCAGTTGGGCCGGGAAGGACTCGTGAGATGTGGTCAGGGCAAGCGGCGGGAGATCACCGGAAAACAAAGCCATGACCAGAAGTCTGTGAACAAGCTGGTGGTGCTGCTGATACCGGTGCCGCTGCTCTCGGTAAGCCCTTTTGGGGTGTTTTTGATCGACCACTTGCGAGAGCACTTGGCCGAAAAGGGCTATCTTCTTGAGACTCATGCCAGCAGGGTGCCGTACCGGACACGCTTGCCGCAGGAACTGGAGAACCTCGAAGCATCGCTGCGGCCGGCTGGCTGGGTGCTCTTTCAATCCACCGAACCCATGCAGCGATGGTTTTCGGACCGGCACCGTTCCTGTGTGGTTGTTGGTTCTCGTTACGAGAAGATCCAACTTCCGTCGGTGGACACCGATTACGGGGCGGTTTGTCAGCATGCGGTGGGGCAGTTCGTGGCACGCGGACGCCGCTGCCTGGTATTGCTCAATCCAGATCCCGGGGCTGCGGGGGATGAGAAAACGCGCGAGGGTTTCTTGAAAGCGGCGGACAAGACCCAACTCGCGGATTTGAGGGCCGAGGTGGTGCGGCACGACGGCACGGTGGGGAGCATCTGTGCCCGGCTGGACAACCTGATGGCTCGCTCCCAACCACCCAACGGCTTAATGGTCTCGCGTCCCCTGCATGTGCTGACGGTGGTGGGCCACCTGTTGCGCCGGGGATTTCACATTCCGAAAGACGTGGCGGTGATCTCGCGGGACGACGACTCTTTCCTGGAGGACTTGGTGCCGAGCGTCGCAAGGTATTCGAGAAACCCAAAGGTTTTTGCCTCCAAGGTTTCATCCGTCGTCTTGCAGATGGTGCATGGAGCCAAGCACTTTCCTGATCACAAGATCATGCCTCGTTTTATAAACGGAGAAACCTTGGGGTAGGCTCTTCGTCCGCCTCCCGGAGTGTTCAGGTTAGGAAGCGACCGCCGCTTGTCCCGCAAAGGAACAGGCTATTCCTGCTGGCAGGGCGGCGGGAGCCATCATATTCTTGGGTCAATGATGGCGAATGCGTTACCGCTAGTCCCTGGCCGGCAGATGAGTTGTCAACTCGGCTTGCAGTCGTCCTTTGCCGGTGTGTCCTTGGAGTGGCAAAAGCTTTCACCCATGCCGGACCGGGCCGGGCTGGGTGCTCCATTTGCCGGGGTCAGTCACGGGAGGCTGCTCGTGGCCGGGGGCGCCAATTGTCCTCAAGCGGCGCCAGGGGAAGGGGGTCAGAAGGTTTGGTATGACACGGTCTATGCGTTGTCGGAAGCCTGCGGGGAGTGGAAAAGGGTAGGGCAACTTCCCCGGCCTTTGGCGTACGGCGTTTCTCTGACTGCGCTGGACGGCATGATTTGCCTTGGAGGCAGTGACGCTCAACGGCATTACCGGGACGCGTTTGTGGTGGAATGTGATGGTGGCAAAATTCAAGTCAAGCTGCTGCCGCCATTGCCGCAGCCCATGGCAAACGGTTCGGGAGCAATGCTCGGCACAACCGTCTATGTGGCCGGAGGCATTGAGAGTCCCGACTCGACGCGCGTGCTGCGGACGTTTTGGACGCTGGACTTGGCGGCGCGTCAGCCGGCGTGGCGCGAACTGGAGCCGTGGCCTGGCCCCGCGCGCATGTTGGCAGTTGCCGCGGTTCAGGACGGAGCGTTCTTTCTGGTCAGTGGCGTCGATCTGAGTTCCGATGTTGAGGGCAAACCTGTGCGTCACTATCTCAGGGATGTTTATCGGTACGAGCCGGGAGCGGGGTGGTCCCGGAAGGCCGACATCCCGCGGGCGGCGGCGGCCGCGCCTTCGCCTGCGCCCCAATGGGGCCAAACTCAGTTTCTGGTGCTATCCGGAGATGACGGCACCAAACTCGGTTTTCAGCCGCCGGAGCAACACCCCGGCTTCGCCAGAGACATCCTGGCATACGACACCACTTCGGACACCTGGACCGAAGCAGGACGGGTGCCGGTTACCCAAGTGACGGTCCCGGCAGTGGCTTGGAATGGCCAATACGTGTTTCCCAATGGAGAGATCAGGCCCAGGGTGCGAACGCCGGAGGTCTGGAGCTTAAGCCTCCCCGGCGCGCCAGCCTCCAGGCACACCTCTAAGAAATAACCATTTTACAGTATGAATAAACTTAAACTCAGTGGACTTGTTCCAGCCGCCCATACCCCCTTTAAGGCCGACGGCTCCTTGAATCTCGCTCCGGTCGAAGCCCAGATGGAGCATCTGCTTCGTCACGACATGGGCGTCGCGTTCATCGGTGGCAGCACCGGCGAAAGCCAATCCCTTTCCTACGAGGAGCGACGCCAGCTTACCGAACGCTGGATGGAGGCGTCGCGGGGCACGACGCTCAAAGTAGTGGTGCATGTGGGTTCCAACTGCCTTGCGGATGCAAAAAACCTCGCCGCCCAGGCGGACAAACTGGGAGTGGCGGCCATTGCGGCTATCGCGCCGTACTATTTCAAGCCGCGCACACTGGAGAACCTCGTGGATTGGTGCGCCGAAATTGCCGCTGCGGCTCCGGAAACCCCCTTCTACTTCTATGATGTGCCGGTGCTGACCCACGTGAATTTCTCGATGCCCGCGTTCCTGGCACAGGCGGCCGATCGCATCCCCACCTTGAACGGGATTAAATTCACCAACAACGATCTGATGGCGTATCAACTCTGCTTGCAAGCGGATGACAGGGCCTTCGACATCCCATGGGGCATCGATGAATGCATGCTGGCGGCTTTCGCCCTGGGTGGAACTGGCGCCGTGGGGAGCACTTATAATTTTGCCGCGCCCGTCTTCCATCGTTTGTTGGCCGCGCTTGCCTGCGGTGACGTGAGAGCCGCCCAAGAGCAACAGCGCCGAGGCACTGCCTTGATTCAACTGCTTTTGGGCTACGGCTACATGGGTGCTTCCAAAGTAATCATGAAATGGCTTGGGGTGGACGTGGGGCCCTGCCGGCAGCCAATCGGGAACCTCAATTCTGAACAAGCGGCCAAGCTCCGGCGCGAACTGGAGGTCTGTGGCTTCTTTGAATGGGGCCAGAAACCCAAGAAGGCCGGTCGAGCGGCTCTTGCGAAGGCCTGACGGTTCGTCGGCTTGGTGTCACTATCCCGGCATATGAGTGTGCAACTGCTTGCCAACGTCCGCATGGTTTTACCGGGCGAGCGTATGCTATCCGGCAGCGTGCTAATTGACGATGGCATAATTGTCGCCATCAACCCGGTTGAAACGCCGGAGAGCGCCTCGTGCATTGACTGTCGCGATGGTTTGCTCACCCCGGGGCTGATTGATATGCACACGCATGGCATCCAGAGCTATTGTTATCATTGCGATCAGCCCGCCGCAGAATTCGCCGCCGCGTTGCGAGTACTCCCCCAATACGGCACGACCTGCGTGGTGCCGACCATTGTGCCTCCGCCAAAGGCTAGATTGCTTGAACCCCTAGCCCGGCTGTTTGAAACGTTGCTGCGCGGGGCCGGCGCAGTTGTGCCCGGTTTTCACCTCGAAGGGCCTTTTGTGGCCTTGGGGGGCGCGGCTTGCCCGACCCTCCCGGGAGATCTCGGTTTGCTCGACGACCTCATTGCGTCCTGCGGACGCCACGTTTCGATCATGTCCGTCAGCCCCGAGCAGAAGGACATTGTCCCGGTGATCCAACGCTTGCGCGAACGGAGCATCCTCTCTTTCATCACGCACACGCGCGCAAGCGTGGAGCAGACCGAGGCGGCGATCGACGCCGGCGCCCGGCATGCGACCCATTTCTACGACGTGTTTCCTGTGCCGGAAGAGACGGATGCGGGCGTGCGGCCCGTGGGGGCCGTGGAGGCGATCCTGGCTGATTCACGGACGAGCGTGGACTTTATCTGCGACGGCGTTCATGTGCATCCAACCGCGATTCGAGCGGCGGTTGCGGCCAAGGGCTGGGAGAAGGTCATGCTGATCACCGATTCAAACATCGGCGCGGGGTTGCCAAGCGGCGAATACGATACTCCCTGGGGATACCAAGTGCGGATAGCGCCTGGTGATGCGGCGCGCCACGCAAGCAAGGGATTCCTGGCGGGCAGCGCCTTGACGATGGACGTGGGAATGAAGAACCTGCTGCGTTGGCTGGCGCCCGTCTTGGCGCCGGAGCAAATCTGGGCCATGGGCACATTGAACCCGGCCCGCTTGCTAGGGTTGACGAACAAAGGGCGGATCGCGCCGGGCGCCGATGCGGACTTGGTTCTGTGGGACCAGCAACTGAACGTATTGAAAACGTGGGTTGGCGGACAATGCCTCTTCACCCGCGACGAGACCTTATGAAAGCATTCAAGTTCAGCCCGGCTATGTTCATTCCCTTTCGGGACCCGAAGACGGTCGAGCGCGTGCGGAAGATCAAGCGCAAGGACATCACCCGCCATCGGAACCCGGATTTCCAAATCCAGGTCTTGCCGGACGCCGACATCGAGTTTCTATGGATCGCTGATATGTTCCACCGCATCCAGCAAGCCGCCGAGGAACAGCGGAAGGTGGTTCTCATTACCCCCAACCCCTGGCCTTCCTACGCAAAGGTGGCCTACTTGATCAACAAGTTCCGCGTGAACTGCAGGCACCTTCATACCTTCAATATGGATGAGTATGCCAATGAACACGGCAACATTGCCCCGGAGAACTGGCCCCTTGGCTTTGCCCACGCTTTCCAGAAATACTTTTATTCGCAGATCGATCCCAAGCTGCGGCCGCCGGCAAAGCAAATTCACGGCCTCACCAACAAGAACCTGCCAGACTACGGCCAGATGCTAGCCGACTTGGGCGGGGCGGACATTTGCTACAGCGGCCCGGGTTGGACCGGTCACCTGGCTTTCATTGAACCCGACGCGCCGGAGTTTGCCGCCGCCAGCCTCGAGGAATGGAAGCAGCTTGGGCCGCGTGTTTGCACCCTAAGCCCATTCACCATTGCGCAGAACTCGCTGCACGGGAGCTTTGGCGCCAGCGGGGACCTCTGCGCCGTGCCGCCCAAGGCGGCGACCATCGGCCCCGCGCAGGTCATCGCCGCCAAACATCGGATTGACCTGCACGCGATCAGCGTGGGCGGCTCGCCCATTTCCTGGCAGCGATTCACCACGCGCCTCGTGCTGCACGGGCCGGTCACCCCTCTCGTGCCCGAGTCGATCCTGCAGACGCTGCGCACCGATGTCTGGGTGTCGGAAAGCGCTGCGCAGGATATTGAGCCGCGGTGGAACATTGGCTATTAACCTCAACCGAAGAAATCTATGCTGAATGAACTAATTGAAGCCGGCTGGTCACACGTTGATCTGGAGCAAGTCCCGAACATCCAGGAGCCACCGCCAGGCCCGAAATCGAAGGCGATGCACGCGCGCTGCACCAAACACTTCAAGGGGCTGAGCAGCCAGGTGAAACTCTTTCCGGTGGTATTCGAGTCCGGCTCTGGCTGCACACTGCGGGACGTGGACGGCAATACCTATCTGGATTTCTCCTCCGGCATTTACGTCACCACGCTGGGCCATTGCCATCCGAAGATAACGCAAGCTATTCAGAAGCACGCCGGCATGCTGATGAACGCGCATGATTTCACCACGCCAGTCAAGATGGCGCTCGTGGAGAAGCTGGCTGAGGTATTGCCCGGCGACCTCAAAGGCTTCCAGTTCTACGACTGCGGCACCGCCGCCGTGGAGGCCGGCTTGCGCGTTTGCCGTGCTGCCACGAAGAAATGGGAGTTCATTTCCTGCTTCCACGATTTCCACGGCAAGACCTATGGGGCGGTCTCGCTGGCGGACTTTAGGTCGTTCGTCTATGGCTCGGTGCGCGCGCCGGGCATGCACCTGGTCCCGCGCCCGGATCCTTATCGGCCTTGTTGGATCAAACCGGACGGGACGATTGACACCGACCGCTACATCCAGTTCTACGAGGAATACCTGATGCGCGGCACCGTCGGGCAGGTTGCGGGCTTTGTGCTGGAGCCGATTCAGGGCTGGGGCGGGTCGGTCATACCGCCGGACGACTTCTTCCCCAAGCTGCGCCGTTTGTGCGACAAGCACAAAGTGCTGCTAATGGCGGACGAGGTGCTGACCTCATGGGCCCGAACCGGCAAGTGGCTCTGTATGGAACACTGGGGCGTGGTGCCGGATGTGGTGACGATCGGCAAGGGCTTCGGCAACGGATTTCCGGTTACCTGCGTGGCTGTGCGGGAGTCTTACATGGAATCCTTCGAATCCATCTCCGCCTCCTCGAGCTATGGAGGCAACCCGATGGCCTGCGCCGCCGCCCTGGCCAGCATTGAGGTCATCGAAGAGGAGAACCTGCTGGAGCGCTCGCTGCACCTGGGCGAACTGGCCCTCAAGCGGATGCGGCAGATGTTGTCTGAGCACAAGATCATCGGCGATGTCCGGGCCAAGGGCTGCCTGATGGGAATTGAACTCGTCAAAGACCGCGGCACCAAGGAGCCGTTTGGTGAGGCGGGCAAGCGGGTTTATCAAAAAGCCTTTCAGAAGGGCCTCGCCTGGATTCCCGCCGGTCACATCCTGCGCATGAGCCCGCCGGTCATCATGGAAGACGAAGCCTTGCTCAAGGGCCTGGACATGATCGACGAGGCGATTGGAGAGACTGAACAGGAGCTTGGCTACCGATGAAGCCCGTGCGCTTCGGGATAATCGGCTGCGGGCTCATGGGGCGGGAGTTCGCCAGCGCGGCGGCGCGTTGGTGCCATCTGCCGGACATGCCGGCGCGGCCGGAGATCGTGGCGCTCTGCGACCAGAACCTTGGCTCGCTCAAGTGGTATCAGGACAACTTTCCCACCGTTGCGCAGGTGACCCAGGACTATCGGGCTGTCCTAGCGAACCCCGATGTGGATGCCGTCTATGTCGCCCTGCCGCACAACCTGCACCGGGAGGTGTATTGTGCCGCCATTGAGGCCGGCAAGCATCTCCTGGGCGAGAAGCCCTTCGGGATGACCAAGCCCGATTGCGAGGCGATCGTGGCCTCGGCCCAGGCGCATCCCAAGGTGCTTGTGCGCTGTTCCTCCCAGTCGATCTTCTTTCCTGCGGTGCAGCGGATCGGGGAGATGATTGAGCGCAATGCCTTCGGCCGTATCATAGAACTGCATACCGGGTTTCTGCATTCGAGCGACATGGATGCCAGCAAGCCGATCAACTGGAAGCGCATGGTTGAGATCAACGGCGAATATGGCGTCATGGGTGATCTTGGCGCGCATGCCTGCCACTTGGCGTTCCGAGCGGGCTGGGTCCCGCGCAATGTGCGCGCGATCCTGTCGGACATCGTCAAGGAGCGCCCGGACGGCAAAGGCGGCCGTGTACCATGCAAGACATGGGACAACGCCACCTTGTTGTGCGAGGCTGCCCCGGCCGGAGCCGAACCATTCCCCTGGGTGCTGCGCGTTCACCGCATAGCTCCAGGCCAGAAGAACAACTGGTATACCGAGGTTTACGGCACTCGCGCTTCGGCCCGGTGGACCAGTGTTAAAGCCGACCTGCTGGAGATCATGGAATATGATGGAGGCGAACAAACGTGGTGCCAGGTTCAGACCGGCCATGAAACCGCGTTCAAGTCCATTACTGCCCCCATTTTCCAGTTTGGATTCAGCGATGCCATCCTGCAAATGTGGGCGGCGTTCATGCACGAACTGATCCACGGCCAGCCGTTAAAGAAGTTTGCCAGTTGTCTCACCCCCGAGGAAGCCCTCCTCAGCCATAGTCTCTTCACCGCTGCCCTGGAGTCCCAGAAGAATAGCACCGCGGTTTCCGTTCAGCGGTATGCGTGCTTTGGCCGGAAACCTGCGCTGCTGTCGCCGGGCGAGGGAGGAGCACGATGAGTTTGCAGGCCGGCGTCGCCGTGCGAGACATCAGCCCGCGTAAACCAGTCTTCCTGGTTGGCTACCCGCATGTGCCGCGCATTTCGACCGGGATTCATGACCAGCTGCTCGCCTCGGCGTTTTACCTTTCCAATGGCGGAACTGCGTTGCTGCTGATCTCAGTGGACGTGTTGTTCATCTCCCGGGAATCGGCCGATACCTGCAGGACGGCGATCGCCCGCGCCTGCGGCGTGCCCGTTTCCAACATCCTCATCAGCGCCACGCACACCCATTCGGCGCCGGTGACGGTCACGATGCTTGCCTGGCGAGATGATCCGGTCGTGCCCGCGCCGGACGCTGAATACATGGTAATCTTCCACGCCGGGATCGTCCAGGCGGCCACGGCAGCCTGCCAGGCAGCTCGTCCGGCGCAGCTCGCGGTAACCACCGCGCAAGTTGAAGGGGTTGGCTGCAACCGCCTGGCACCCGACGGGCCCTTTGATTCCGAAACCGGCCTGCTGGCCGTCCGCTCGGAGGGCAAGCTGCTGACGCTGACCCTGGCGTATGGCATGCACCCGACTGTTCTGCACGAGGATTCTCGATTGGTCTCTTCGGACTTTCCGCACTATGCCCGCCAGCGTCTGAGCGAGGCCTTCCCCGGCCTGACCACCATTTACCATACCGCTCCCTGCGGCAATCTCAGTCCGCGATACCATGTTCGCAGCCAGACCTTCGCGGAAGCCGAGCGGCTCGGCCGCAAGCTTGGGGACTCGGTCGTGGTTGCCTTGCGGCAACTCCGGGACGAGGATTTCCGAAGTGAAGTTCCCCTGGCGGCTCTGCAAGGCTACGCCGATTTAGTGCCCAACCGCTTTCCGACGGTGAACGAGGCGCACCTGGCTTTGCGCGAAGCCCAACAACATTTCGAGCAGCTCAAACGTGAAGGCGCACCGCATGGGCCGTTGCGGACGGCCGAGTGCGTGATTTTCGGTTGCGAAGAGGGCCTTACACTAGCCCTGGCCCAGGCAGACGGTCAGACTGCCAGGCTCCAGGAACAATACCGCAAAGCGGAAGTGCAGATCTTTCGGTTCGGCGACACGCTCCTGACCGGCCTCCCAGGAGAGCAATTCATCGAGTACGCCCTCCAGCTCAAACGGGCGGCCCCAGCCCGGAGTTTTGTCGTCAGCCTGGCCAACGGCGAACTGCAAGGCTACATCGTTACTCCCGAGGCGCGAAACCAAGCGAGTTACGAAGCCGCGTTTGCGCTCTTTGCGGCCGAATCGGGCCAGCGCCTGGTCGATGTCGCGTTGGACTTGTCGAGGAAGCTGTGGAAATGATCCTGGCAATCGATTGCGGTTCGACCAATCACAAGGTCGCGCTGTTCGACGAGAAACTCCGGCGGCTATCGACTTGCTCGACACCGGTTGCCTACACCGTCAGAAACGCTGAACGGGTCGAGTTCGAGCCGGAGAAGATTTGGCAGGACACGCTTTCTTTGATTCGACAGGCATGCGTCACGGCCCAGGTCCAGCCCAGGCAAATCACGACGATCTCTCTGGCCAGTCAAGCCCAAACCTTCACGTTAATCGATGCCCAGGGCGAGGCAATCGTCCCGTTCCTGAGCTGGGCCGACAAGCGCGCGGAAGAGGAATCAGCCGAGCTGACGGAGAGAATGGGCGCCGGCTTTCATCGGCATTGCAGTTTTTCAGCTCCGCTGGCCCAACTCCAAGTCTCCAAGCTGCTCTGGTTTGCGCGGCGTCTTGCCCCGGGACTGCTGGCGCGGACCCGGGTGGTTTCCTTGCCCTCGTTCCTGGCCTTCCGTTTGGCGGGGGTGCGGGGATCGGATTCCAACCTGGCGGCGATGAGCGGCCTCTATTCGCTCGCCAAGGCAGGTTGGTGGACCGAAGCGCTCTCCGCCTGCTCCATGAGAGGAGAGGATTGCGAATGTCTAGTCGAGGCGGGGACGCCGATTGCCGCTCGCGCGCGTTGCCCGGAACTGGGCCTCGCGCCCGGGCTTCGCGTCGTCTTTGCCGGAAACGACCAGACGGCTGGAGCTTACGCCAATGGCATCAAGGCCGAAAACCTGGTGGTCACGTTGGGTACCGCCCTGGTGGCCTACCGGTTGGCCGGCGACACGGCTGGCCCGTTCTCCGCCGCCGGGTGTTGGGGGCCTTTTCCAGGCGGCGGCTTTTATGAGTTGGTGACGCGGGATGAAGGGTGCGCCGCGCTGGATTGGGCGGTGGCACAATCAAGCCCCGGAGATGATCCCGGATTTCTCAAACGCGCGGCGAGGGCGCCTTGCGGAAGCGCGTTGTTTTATCCGCAGCGCGTGCCCTTCCGGGACGCCTGGGTGGGGCCGGTTGATCGGGCGGGCCGGGCCCGGGCAGTTTTTGAGGGCATTAGCTTCTCGCTGCGCGAGCTGGTTGAGCAAATGCCCCCACTTGGAAACGGACGGTCCACGGTGACAGCCATCGGCGGAGGAAGCGCCAGCCCGTGGTGGCTGGAGATGCTGGCCAATATCCTGAACCGTCCTGTGCGCCGCGGTCAGGGTGATATTCTGTTGGGAGCCGCCATGCTGGCCCGGCCTGGAATCGAGCCAGCGTTGGACGCTGATGCAGTTTGTTTCGTTCCAGAGTTGAAGCGAGTCGAAGAATATGAGCAAGTGTATCAGCAATGGCAACAACGCGCGCCCACCATGGCGAAAGTATGAACACTGAGGATTCCCGCCACGCACTGCCCTACACCGATGCCAAGAAGGTGGGGGCCGCCGATTTTTACTTCGGCATCAACGCCACATTCGGCTTCATCCAACAACTATTCGGTCTGGAGGGTTTGCGCCGGTATTGGCGGGGCCTTGGGGACAAGTATTACTCGCCGGTCAGCGCGGCCTGGAAGACGGGCGGCCTGCCGGCCGTGGCCGCTTATTGGCGCGCCTTCTTCGCGGCGGAACCGGGCGCGGAGGTCGAGGTGATTTTGGACTCTGCCAGCGTGATTCTTGAGGTGCGCGCCTGCCCTGCCATTACACACCTGCGCGCTCACGCCCGGCGAATCGTTCCCTGCTTTTGCCAGCATTGCTACTACGTTTCCGAAGCGATGGCCGCCCCGGCGGGCTTGACCGTCCGGGTTGAAGGCGGCAACGGCTCTTGCCGTCAGACGTTTCTGCCGCGGCAGGAGCATCTGCCGGCGCAGGATTTGAATCAGATTAAGGAGGCGAAATGATAGGCGTTTATGATTTCTGCGGCCATTACGACTGGACGTTCGAATGGTTGCGCCAAACGGGCGGCGAGGCGCTGGTCCGGGAGTATTGGGACGAAGCGATCCATCAAAACTCCCAGCGACATGCTTGTGAACTCATCCAACAACAGGGGTTCGCCGGCATGGCGACCTATTGGGGCCATACCTTGAGCCACGAAGGCGCAGGTTACGACACCACCGTCGCCGAGGGTGTGTTTCGAATTGACATGCACGAGTGTCCCTCGAAAGGTTTTTTGCTTCGCAACCACCTGGGTGCTTACCACGATTATTGCAACCATTGCATGGGTTGGATCGGTCCGATGCTTCAGGAAGCCGGTTTTGCAGTGGACCATGAGCACAATCATTGCGGCCAGTGCTGGTGGGAGATGCGCCGATTAAGCGACGATAACCCACCGAGCGGGCCGGGGATGCTGGCTGGCCCGCACGATGTCAGGCTTTGCCCTGACTGGAGCCAGGCGGGGACAAAACACGATCTTTATTGCCGCAGCAACCACCCCGACCACAAGGTTTGAGAGTGACCGGATGAGCCAACCTCCGCAGAAACCGCTCCAGCTTGACACGCCGCCGGTCTCCGTGAGGGGGTCAGAGGCGCGCGCTTTCGCTTACGGCTGGACTATTGTTGGCCTGCTTTGGTTTGTCGCCTGCCTGAATTACTTTGATCGGCTGATGCTGATCTCGATGCGCGAGTCGGTGAAGGCCGACATTGTCATGAGCGAAGCCCAGTTTGGCTTGCTGACCTCGATTTTCCTATGGGTTTACGGGGTCATGAGTCCGCTGGGAGGGTTCATCGCGGACCGCTTCAGCCGCAAATGGGCGATCATCGGCAGCGTGGCGATGTGGTCGGCCATGACCTGGCTGACCGGGCAAGTCCATAGCTTCCATGGCCTGTTTATTGTCCGGGCGCTCATGGGGGTCAGCGAGGCCTTTTACATCCCGGCCGCGCTGGCACTCATAGCTGAGTGGCATCATGGGTCCACCCGCTCGTTAGCCACCGGCATCCACATGTCGGGCCTGTATGCCGGCGCGGCTTTGGGGGGATTAGGCGGCTATATCGCCGAATATTGCGGCTGGCGCCGGGGCTTTACCTGGTTTGGCCTGCTCGGCATCGTCTATGCCATGGTGCTGCTCTTCGGCCTGCGCGACGGCGGGCCGGGAGATGCTGCGGCTGGCGCGCTTCGACGCCAGGAACGAAAAAACTGCCGTTGGTCGCAAGGGTTGCGGGCTCTGTTCGGGGAGCCATCTTTTCTCGCTCTCTTAACCTACTTCAGCTTGGCGGCGCTGGCGAGCTGGGGCTTGAGCGGTTGGTTGCCAACCTTCTTGCGCGAGCAATTCTCCCTCGGCCAGGGCAAGGCCGGGCTTTCGGCCACCGGTTACATCCAGCTTGGCTCCTACCTCGGGGTTCTGCTTGGCGGGGTATGGTCCGACCGTTGGGTGCAGCGCACGCCCCGCGGCCGGCTTTACATCGTCGTCGCCGGCTTTTGCCTTGGGGCCCCCGGCGTCTTTTTGCTGGCCGGCACCCACCAGTTCGCCATTGCGATTGGCGGCATGCTGCTCTACGGCCTGGCACGAGGGTTTTCGGACGCCAACACCATGCCGATTCTTTGCCAGATCGTCAGCAAAAAATACCGGGCCACCGGCTACGGCTTTTTGAACCTCTGCAGTACCCTGGCCGGCGGGGTGATGATCTACCTGGGAGGCGTGATGCGCGACGCCCAGACCGGCCTGGTCAGAGCATTTCAAACCGCGGCGATCGCCCTGATAATGGCCGCCGTGGTGCTGCTGGCCGTCCGGCCAAGCCGGTCGAAAGAAGAGAGCTAGCGGCCCCGGCGAGACCATGACAGGTCCCATAAAGATACAAGAAAAAGAAACTTTGAAAGATAGCGGGCCGATTCTAGAGTGCAAAGCATAACAAAGAGCGCTCATGCACTGTGACCAGACAGAATAAATCTTGTAAAAGGAGCTTCGACTATATGAACAAACATGTCATTAACCGATTGAGAAAATGGTTGCGGCCGGCCCCCCCACGCGGCTTTACGCTGATTGAGTTGCTCGTGGTCATCGCCATAATTGCCATCCTGGCGGCAATGCTGCTCCCGGCGCTGGCCGCCGCCAAGGAAAGGGCTAAACGAGTTGGCTGCGTCAGCAACCTGAAGCAGATCGGCCTGGCCTGCATGCTCTATTGCGGCGACTTTAAGAGTACGTTTCCCGGGTGTGAAATCACGGGAAATGATGGCGGTGTTTACCAAAGCCAATACACCTGGGTGGGCAAGGCCGGGAACACCGCTCCTTACTCCACGATGGATGCCACCATCCGTCCCCTCAATGCTTACCTGGGCAAATACCATCCCACCAACGAGGTCCCAGTTGCCGAGTGCCCCAGCCAGATCAATCTGGCATCGTCCGAGTACAATGTTGCCGGCAGCTCTTATCCCGACAATTGCCATCCCAACCCCGCATTCATGACGATTGGCATCGCGAATTGTCAAGGCTGCACCATGACGCAAATCATGAATCCCTCGAAGATGGTTGTCATAGGCGACGAGGGATGCTACTTCCCCGCGTGGAACCCCATTCAAATACCGGTCCTGGACTTTCCTCACACCAAATACAACGATTGCCGCTGGAACATAGCCTTCGCCGACGGCCACGCCGCCTTTACCAGTCTCATTTACCAGTTGGGCATACTCAACATGAGCGGGCTGAACTACACTTTTGACCGCACGATTCGGTGATGTTTGTAATGGGTAATCGCTTGAAAAGCGGGTTGAATAAGGACGGCAATGAAACCTGAAAAACTATTTCAGCAGCTTTTGGTGCCGGGCGATGCCTGGCGTGTGAAGGCCGTGGATGAGGTGGAGCAGATATAAGCGCAGCCTATGTCAAAGGGGTGAAATTTCCTGCCGGCAATTTAGTTATGAGAAAAGTTATGAGAAAGACAATTGCAATTACATCGCTCAGTCTCGTTCTTTGCGCCCTCACGGCTGTCTGTTCTGACAAGCAACCAGCCAGTCAGAAAGAACCGGATAAAACGGGTAAAGTTACATCCACCGGCCATTGGGTGCCCGCAAATGCGGAGGAGTTGAACGCGCTCATCGGTAGCGGACCGTTCATACTTTTAAAAGATGGCTCCATCCTTACTGTCGCGGAAGATGCTGTAAAATGCAGCATCAGCAAAGATGCGGGCAAGACTTGGACTGATTATCCCATTTTCGATTCGACGAATTATATCGCCTGGTCGCCTGTGGTGATTCAAACGCGCAGCGGGGTGGTGATTATGGGCTTTTCCAATGGCAAAGAAAAGGCGAATTGGAATTGGAACAAGGTTACTCATGATTCTCCCAATGCGATTCTCCCCGCGTATGTCATTCGGAGTCTGGACGGCGGAAAAACGTGGCAGGATGTCCAAAAACTTCACGAGGATTGGACCGGAATGAATCGGGATATAAAAGAAACAAAGGATGGCACTGTTGTTTTTGCCACCATGATGATGAGACATAATCCAGGCAGGCATACAGTGTTGACTTACGCGACAAAAGACGATGGCAAGACCTGGATTCGGAGTAATGTGATTGACTTAGGCGGTTCGGGCAATCACGCCGGTGTCATGGAATCGACCCTTGAGCAGCTTAAGGATGGTCGTTTATGGATGTTACTCCGAACCAACAAGCGATATTTTTGGGAAACCTTTTCAACCAATGATGGTGTCACGTGGAATGAGCCAAAAGCGACGAAGATTGATGCCAGCGCCTCTCCCGGAGCGTTAAAACGATTGGCTGACGGACGATTGGTTTTAGTATGGAACAGATATTATCCCGAAGGTAAGGATTCATATCCCTTGCTCGGTGGAGATGGCAACCTGGCGGAGGTCCCTTGTAGCTGGCAGCGGGAAGAGCTGGCGATGATGTTCTCTGATGATGAAGGAAAAAGCTGGACCAAACCCGTTGTCATCGCAAAAAGCCGCCTGCAAGAAAAATGTACGCTGGAAAATGCCTGGGACAGCAAGCAATGGCTGTCCTATCCTTTTGTTTTCGAGCCAAAAGCCGGGGAATTGTGGATTACCACTGGCCATGGAGGCCTTAAAATCAGGTTGCATGAGAAAGATTACGCCTCGTTAGGCAAGACATTTATTGCCAGATGAGCGATTGCCAGGAACGAAAGCTCGGGCTGTGCCTTCTTCCACACGCGTCGGCAAAGCCAACATCGGCGGAGAGGGATCATAAATGTTCCGTAAAGCGACAAGCAAAAATGAATTGGCCGGGGCGGGAGCCGCTCTTAGCCTCAACCAGGAAAACTTGATGGATGTATTGGTTCCCAAGACTATGGTTCTGAAATGCAGCCTTATTGGCCCGGGGTGTGTCATGGGCGCGGCGCTGCTGTTAGCCGGCAACCTGCGAGACCAATGGCAGCCCGCCCCAAGACCTCTCCAAACGGGCTGGGTCAACGGGTCGCGGCCGCCAATCGCGCCATCGCCGGAGGCGACCGGACAATAATCCGCTTGTGGCAGCCAAGAACACGATTGACTGAATATCTCCATTTGCCTTATGAACCCCCACATGCAAGTTGCCATTCATCGAAGACAATTCATACGCGCCTTCTGCCTCGCCTCGGCGCTGGCCTTTGCCGCCTGGCAACCGGCGGCTCACGCCCAGGATAACAGCGTCGTGTTCAACCTGGAGTCGAGCGCCAAATACCCGCGTAATTCCGAAGGCTCCTTCGTCACGCTCAAGTCCGGACGCATCCTGTTCTTTTACACCCAATTCTACGGCGGCTCCAGCGATGAAAACCCGGCGCGGATTGTCAGTATTTGCTCGGACGACGCCGGTCGCACTTGGAGCCGGGATCCCAGCGTGGTGGTCGAGAACCAGGCGGGGGGCAACGTGATGAGCGTTTCGCTCCTGCGGCTGCGCAGCGGGAGCATTGCGCTGTTTTACCTGGTTAAGAACAGCATGCTGGACTGCCAGCCGGTCATGCGCGTTTCCACCGACGAGGCAAAAACCTGGTCCGAGCCGCGACGGGTGACCGAGGCACCGGGTTACTTCGTGCTCAACAATGACCGGGTCATCCAACTCCAGAGCGGGCGGCTGGTGGCGCCTCTGGCGTTTCATCGCTCGCGCGCCTCGGACCCAAAGAGCTACCGCTCCTTCGATGATCGCGCCATTGCATTGTGGTATCTCTCGGATGACGAGGGCAAGAGCTGGCGCGAAGCGGAGAGCTGGTGGGCCTTGCCGGCGCGCACTCGCACCGGCCTGCAAGAACCCGGCGTGGTTGAAGT
>Ga0181535_10003174_pt1 | contig 19254 bp, 23 predicted proteins | sample PEATcosm2014_Bin_44_FD_119774 | JGI IMG/M metagenome (GOLD analysis project Ga0181535, IMG submission 119774) | Peatland microbial communities from MTU Mesocosm Facility, Houghton, MI, USA - PEATcosm2014_Bin17_30_metaG | ecosystem: Environmental > Terrestrial > Soil > Wetlands > Peat | place... | reverse complement strand
TGCCACGACTTCCGCCTTGCGCCGGATCACCCAGCGCTTGGTCGTCGTAGGAGGCAGATCGGCGACGGTCAAGGGACTGCCGTCCGGCCCGATGACATATTTGGTCCGTAGACGGTTTGGTTCGGCCATGTTCAACACTCACACACTAGACTGACCTTGCTGCCGGACAAAATAGGGGGGGTGTTTTAAGATTTACCTAAACCGAAGCCTCGCTTTTGCTAATCAAATTCCATTTAAGTTCTCTCGATTATTTGGGATGAACGCGATATTGGATATTTATGTCTCTAATTGAGACGATTCATTTGCATAACGTTAAGGAAACACAATGGAGCGGTAACGAGGAGCGGGAAGCCAAGCCGCAGTCGAATTTGCATTCGCGATAGGGGAGGTATTAAATACGGGGACCGAGCCACGCTGGAGCGTGAATTTGCTTTTGCGCCTCCCGGGCCGCCTACAAAGGCTTGCGAAGGAGCCGTTTTGAGCATGATTCCAAAGAATCTGGTTCCAAAAAGTAGCAAGCTTTCTGGATGAAATCATGCGACAGAGCAAAGTGATCAAGACTGCGAAAGATCGAACTTTAAGCGATCATGGATTGGGCCGCGATACTTACCAGGAAACCCGGTGTTGCGGTTTGCTCCGGGCTGCAGCGGATAAGGACTTGCCGGCCAATCGAGTGAGCGTTGGGTGACTGCCATGAATGAAAACCCTACGCCGGGAGGGATCGCTGATCCCATTAGTCTCGGGTTCAGTAAGCCCGTGGCGCAAACGCGTGTCGTCGTTGCGATGTCGGGCGGGGTCGATTCCTCGGTTGTGGCTGCGTTGCTCAAGGAGCAAGGATACGATGTTATCGGCGTGACCTTGCAACTTTACGATCATGGTGCGGCGCTTCATCGCAGTGGATCGTGTTGCGCCGGGCAGGACATTCATGACGCGCGTCTGACGGCCGCGCGCCTCGGCATCCCGCATTATGTGCTGGACTACGAGGAGCGGTTCCGGAATAAGGTCATTTCTCCTTTCGCGCAAAGCTATGCAGCTGGGCAAACGCCAATCCCTTGCGTTTCTTGCAACAGCGAAATCAAATTTGCTGATCTGCTGGATATGGCGCTAGACCTCGGCGCCGACGCCTTGGCGACTGGCCATTACGTATCCTCTCGACTCGACGCCTCGGGCAATCGCGCGCTCTACCGTGCGCATGATCTCTCCCGCGATCAAAGCTATTTCCTGTTCGCGACAACCATGGCTCAACTCCAACTCTTGCGGTTTCCTCTTGGCATGATGGAAAAAGCACAAGTCCGCGCCCTTGCCCGCCGGTTCGGCCTGCCGGTCGCCGAAAAAGCCGATAGCCAGGATATTTGTTTCGTTCCAACCGGCAGATACAGTGATGTTGTCGAACAGTTGACGCCTGGTGCGGCGCTGCCAGGCGACATTGTCCATATCGATGGCCGCCTGCTTGGACGCCATGCGGGTGTTATCCATTATACGGTTGGCCAAAGACGTGGACTTGGGCTTGGTGGATTCGCGGCCGGCGAGCCGCTTTTTGTCGTCAAACTCGATGCCGCGCGGGCGCGTGTCGTCGTTGGGCCGCGCGAGGCGCTGGCGACCCGCCGCGTCCACTTGCGCGCGCTCAATTGGATAGGGCCCGGTAGGCTGGAGGATCAGGCTCAGGGTGAGGAAATCTTTGTGCAGATCCGTTCGTCCCGGCCGCCGGTTTTGGGGTTCCTTTTTATTGGTCCCGAAGAAGCTGCCGTCGAGTTCGCTGCCGCCGAAGATGGCGTTTCACCTGGCCAAGCCTGCGTCTTTTACGCGTCGGACCAACCACACGCGCGGGTTTTGGGCGGCGGCTTCATTTTTTCAACAGAACCGGCTTGTCCGGCGGTTAAGGAAAATCGTTACGCGCGAGCCGAGCCGTTACCGCTTTGAGGGAAAACTGGCCGCTCAAGCACAAGCGTAAAAGTATAGAACAATTGACCGGAGCGGGGAGCCATGAGAATGGATATCGACATCGCTTCAGCGTAAGTGGAGGTTTGCGTCTGTGCAAGAGGAAGCCATTAACCGCGATGCCACTGCCTTGGATACCGGCTTAGCGAAAGCCGGTGATCCTGCCGTTCTCGACAACAAGCATGTCAAGAAATCCTACGCGCGCTGGGCGCCTATTTACGATCTCGTCTTCACACTCGTTTTACGGCCCGGACGCAAAGCTGCGGCTGCCGCCGCCGACCGCCGGGGCGGGCACGTACTTGATGTTGGTGTTGGCACCGGCCTCGAACTGCCCATGTTCGACCGGCGGACGCGATTGACTGGCGTCGATCTTTCCGAGCCCATGCTCCGGCGCGCGCAACGGCGTGTGAACGACAAATCTTTAGGCAATGTCGAAGGCCTTGTTGTCATGGACGCGGCACGGCTTGGGTTCCCTGACGCCCATTTCGACGTGGTGGTCGCCCCTTATGTCTTGACAGTCGTGCCTGAGCCGCACGCTAGCCTCGACGAACTGGCCCGTGTCCTGAAACCGGGTGGCGAGATCATCCTGGTCAATCATGTCGGTAGCGGTCAAGGTCCGATCGCCTGGATTGAGTCCGCCCTTGCCAAAAGCAGCGCTGAGCTCGGCTGGCGGCCGGAATTCGCCTGGTCGATTTTGGGTGACTGGATCGATGCCACGCCTTCCGTGCGGCTTGTGGAACGGCGCAAACTGCCACCTCTTGGGCTGTTTACGCTAGCGCGGATCGAAAAGCTGTGAACAAAACCCCGCGCCGAGGGAGTTTTGATCAATTGTAGGGCGCGGTCTTTGCCGTCAACCAATTCCAACCATGCTGGAACCTAGACCATGAGCGCTTCAAATTGAGATGCTCAAGGTCTCTATCGCTTTGTTTTCTATAGTCTGTAGCATCTTTGGATTATGCTCTAAGCAAAATTGAGCAAGCCAACGCAATCTGGCGTCGCTCGAAAACCGATGATACCCCCTTGTCTTGCTCCACATAAAAACATACACTATAGAGTGTCGTGTTTTTGCCGACGGCTTGGCCTCGCATTTTTGCGTCTGCTGACGACCTCCTCCTCAAAACCTCGATACGACATCGGCGTCCACGTGGACGGGCGCCTTTTTTCTCTACGGCTCTAAGGATAGCTTCTATGACTACGGGAACTGTGAAGTGGTTTAACCCGGACAAAGGTTACGGCTTTATACAGCCAGACGACGGCGGCAAGGATGTGTTCGTGCACATCAGCGCCGTGGAACAATCAGGATTGCGCAACCTGCAGGAAGGCCAAAAAATCGCCTACGAAGTCATTGCCGATAAGCGTACCGGCAAGTCCGCGGCGGGAAATTTGCGCGCGGCCTAAGGGTAAGACCGTTCTGATGCAAGGGCCCTGGCGTTAATGCTGGGGCTTTTTTATGGCATGGCGGCAACCGTTACGGCTGGATCTCATTGAAATACGGGCCGTAGCTTGGATTTTGTGGTCCCTGTTCGGATACGCTTTCTGAGTATAAACATCCCCGTGAGTTTGAATCAACTCCTTTGCAGCAGTTGTTTTATCGGCCGGATGATCGCAGCAACAGCCTCAGACCTTTCATATCCAAGACATTTCGCCATAAGCCACAGATATATTGGCTTCTTTGGTATGTAGCCTGGAACAAAACGCCGGACCGAGGCGAGATACTCACGGAAGGTGGCGCGGTCGTAACGGTACAGGTTCCGCAGAAACATCGTACAGTCGGCGATGAGGTCCTCGCGATCCACGGCGGACAAGCCGCAACTTTCGATCCGGCCGTTGCTTGCAGTGCGGAGGACGAGTCCCAGCCAAGTTTTCGCAACATCCTTCAGCCTATACCGTGCGGCTTCATTGCCCCACCTAGGCTGCTCGGGGAACATGCGCCAAAGCAACAGCGGTTCTGACGATGGAGCAAGGCGGAAGCCACCACCCGCCGTGGCGATGCGAATAAGAAATTCCGTATCCGCATAAATAGGCATTTGCTCAGTAAATCCCTGAGAACTCTCAAGCCATTCGCGCCTCACCAGGATGGAGCCAATTTGAATATTGTTTTTCGAAATCAAAAGGCTCGCGGGCGGCGGTTTACAGTCGAGTTGTGGCGTCTGCGCCTCCTCCACCGGCAACAATTGGCCTTCTTTCTCAGCCACCCGTTGCCAGCTCGAAAAAATAACCGCAATGTCATGGGGAGCTTCTTGAGCAACGGCCATCTGCAATTTTATTTTTTCAGGTGCAAGAACATCATCGCTATCCAGGAATTGGATCCATGAACCATGTGCGGTGCGCCAGCCGCTATTCCGTGCGGCGCCCTCCCCTTTATTCGCCTGCCGGAGAACTTTCCACGAACCGGGAAAGCTACATAGTGTCTGCTCCGCAAGCACGGCTGTCCGGTCGCCTGATCCGTCGTCAACAACGATAATTTCAAGCTCTGGGTAGGATTGTGCGAGGACGCTGTTGAGCGTGGTCTTGATCCATTTTTCCGAATTGTAGGCAGGAATTACGACGCTCACCAAATCCATCGGCAGATCCCCATAGCGGCCGCAAATCTTATATTGCTTGACGTTTATCTTGGACCATATGACATCGTAACAGCCTGCCAAAAGCTAAACAATAATCACCAGCAATTCCTCATAGCGAACCAAAACCCCCGGCTCTTTTGCCCCGGCTTTGCATATGCTCCTTAGGTGTTTAGGCATCGTCTTTTGTCTTGAGGAAATTGCGGAGCAGACGTTTCAGGCCGATCGTGCCGGCGAGGGCGGCGCGCTCGGTTTCCTCGTGGCTCGGATTGCCGCCGGAAAAGCCAGCCCCAAAATTGGTGACAAGGGAAAGAGCGGCGACGCGCAGACCGAGCTGCCTGGCGATAATGACCTCAGGCACGATCGACATTCCAACGACATCGGCACCGAGCTGACGGGCAATCTTGATCTCCGCCGGGGTCTCGAAAGAAGGACCGGGAAACCACATATAAACGGCGTCCTGCAAACTGACTCCGGCTGCTGCCGATGCTTTCTTTAGCCTGTGTCGCAAACGCAAATCATAGGCGTCGACGAGATTGACGAAGCGCGAAGCCGCGGCCGTGCCGATCAACGGGTTGATTCCGCTAATATTAATGTGATCGGTAATCATAGCAATATTGCCGGGATAAAGCCCCGGCCGCACCGAACCAGCGGTCGACGTCAGTAGCACTGTCCACGCACCAAGCAGCGCTATGGTTTCCATTACGCCTGCCATGACGCCAGCATCACCATTTTCGTAAAAATGCGCACGGCCTTGCAAGTAGGCCACACGGACGCCCTCTTGAACGCCGATCACGAGTTGTCCAGCATGACCCGGGACCGTCAATTCCGGGAAGCCCGGCAAATCCTGGTAGGAAACGGTCACAGATCCTTCGAGTGCCCCAGCAAGGGATCCAAGGCCGGTGCCGAGAAGCACGGCCATATCGACCGGCTCGTCGACGCCGCGCTGGCGCAGAATCTGGGCTGCCGCCATGCTCGCGCTCATGGCTGGCCAGCGTTCGTTATGCTTGGGCCGAAAGCCGCAGGCAGAAGCGCTCCAAGAGTAAAGGTCGCACGGACGCCGGTGGTACTTGCAACGTGGATCTTGGCGTCTTCACCGGCAAATTCGCGCAGGCGCTGGCGGCAGGCGCCGCAAGGCGTGACCAACGCATCGCCTTCCCCAACGATAAGTATTTCAGCGATGCGTCTCTGACCCGCGACGACCATCGCGGCGATCGCGGCGGCTTCTGCGCAAGTGCCGACGGGATAAGCGGCATTCTCGACATTCGTTCCCGAAAAAATTGCGCCCGAATCGGTGCGAAGAGCCGCCCCTACGGCAAATCCTGAATAGGGAGCGTAGGCACTCATTCGCGCCTTGAGCGCTGCCGAAAAAAGCGCCTCGATCGAGCTCATACGAAAGCTTTCCAATCCGCTGTGTGCGCCGCCCGGCGGAGCAAAATCATAACGATCGGTTCAATCTAATTCGGCGAGGCAGCACGGAGGTATTTTTTTCCATGATGAGCTTGAGCTGCATTGGGAAGTTATGGAACCCTTGTCTGAATTAACGGTTAGTCCGGTAAACCACGACCTGGGGAGAACCATGCGAAAGAACGATAACGCATCGAATCGGGGCTTTGCCGCCATGGATGTGGAGAAACAACGGGAAATCGCGCGAAAGGGAGGCCGCAGCGTTCCCAATGAGAAGCGCAGTTTCTCGCAGAACCATCAGCTTGCTTCCGAAGCCGGCCGCAAAGGTGGGCGCTCTTCGCACGGCAATCGGCAGCCGGCGGGAGACAAAAACTAACGTATTGATGTCGCTACACTTCATCAAGGATTGCAAGGTCGCGCTCGAATCAAGCGCAGGGTTCGCTCAAGTAACCGATGATGCGCTATGAGCCGGCCCGCGCAAGGGCAGAACGATGTGCCCCGGCCGCGATGATTTCGAAGCGCCCGCTTGCCTCGTCTAGGGCGAGCAAAGTGCCCCTTGAGATCCCAAAATAAGCACCGTGAAGACTAAGCTTGCGCTGCCGTTCGCGTTCCGCGATCCACGGGAAACTGCGCAAATTGGCGAGACCTTGGACGATCGAAGCCAGTGCCAGGCGCTCGATATAATCCTCGATCGGCGTCCCGGCCGGTCCGATTCGCGCCGCCGCGGTACTGATTAGACTGATCCATTTCCCGATGAAATCGCCAGGTGAAAGCGGTACATGACCGTGTTTTGCCTCGTTATGCGCGTAGGCCCGCACACCGCCGCAGTTTGCGTGTCCCATGAGCACAATATGTTCCACTTCCAAACCCATGACGCCGAATTCTAGTGCCGCCGAGGTACCGTGCAAATCGTCGTTCGGGTTATATGGCGGCACGAGATTGGCAATGTTGCGGACGACGAAAAGTTCGCCGGGTCTTGCGTCGAAGATGACCTCAGGCGATACGCGCGAATCGCAGCATCCGATTAGCATGATCCGGGGATTTTGTCCCGCCTCGGCCAAATGGTGAAAGCGCTCCTGTTCGTAGGGAAAGCGTTCGCCAAGGAAGGCTTCGTAGCCGCTGACAAGCCGCTCTGGTAGCAACACACGGCCGGGCGCGTCGCCGACTGTTCGTGAGGTCGTTTCGGACATGGACGTGTCTCCAAGATCTGGCAAAGAAGCCGCGAGCCCAGCGTCGGCTGTAGCCTTGGCCCTTGTCGGCAACCATAACATCGTTTGAAGCTTGTTGAGCCTGGAAAAAGCAAGCCCCGCTTGGCAGCCGAAAGGTCAGAAGGCAGGCTCGGAACAGGCCAGTCTGTCATCTGCTATCGCTAATTGAATGCTGGGGCTTGGATTTAGATCGATGATTCTGTCGATAATGCCATTGCATTTGCGGGCTGTCATTGGTCTCTCGCTTGGTCATGTTATTTTGCATTTCTCGCTCTCGGCATGCCGCGCCGATCCCGCACCGGTCATCCACTATGCTCCTGTAGAAAATCTGGAGCATGCCGATGTCGAGCTAATCGATCATGCAGAGCACCATATCGACATCGCGGCATATGTTCTGACGGATTGGCCGGTCATGCGGGCATTGATCCGGGCGGCCCGGCGAGGCGTCAAGGTCCGCCTATATATGGATGGAGGCCGAATCGGCGAACGGGAACCCACACCGCTCTTCCGGGAACTGATTGCAACGCCCGGAATCGAGGTGCGCTTCAAGCGCACTGGATCACCGCTGATGCATCTCAAGAGCTATCAAATCGACGGCCAATGGTTGCGCACAGGTGCCGCAAACTTTTCGGCCTCGGGACTAAAGCGTCAAGATAACGATCTTCTTGTTATCGAGAGCCAAGCTGCGGCAACCGCATTCGAGCACCGTTTCGATGCGATCTTCGCTGGAGGGGAGGCCGTTTCGCTCGATTCCGAGGGGCAAGCCCCCTGAGATGCGCGATCGCGTCCGGTTCGCTTTAAGAAGCTCCCAAGGAGGGTCTCGATTGCTCAAAGGCCGCTCCGCCGCGCGAAGGCTTAATCGCGCCAAGGGTCAAGCAGAGGCGTTCTCAAAGTGAAATCTTTGCTGTTTTTGGCCAGCCCTTAATCCGGGCCCAGCAAAGTGTGTAATTACGCAAAATCTCGATGCAAGGCCGCCATAAACTGTTGATATCGAGGCCCGGCGGCCAATTGTTCACATCGCAAAGGTCTAACTTCACCCGCCCGGTCATAGCCCCAGAGGAGGCAGTTTGACACCTCAAGGCATTCACTCGTGCCCATCCGGTCATTCTCGTCTTGATGTGATGGTGGAATTCATAATCCACACTATCCGTTAAAATTGAAAATGTGACACTTCCGGAATTCGCGGATTCGGCAATCCAATTTTCGCCATGTGGTTTATTGTTTCAAGCGATTGGACCTCTTGATGCGTCATGGACGTTGGTTATTTCTTATTTTGGCGGTCAAGCTTTGCTGCTACCCTAGCACTGCTACCGAATTCTTCGTGGCGGATGGCACTAACCGTAGCAAGGATGCATCTCCCAGCAGCGGGAGCCCTGGCCCAGGCGCACCAATGGATTCTACGGGAGAGGCACACTCTTCTTGGCGGCTTGTGCGGCGCGCTGGGGCGAACAATGAGCCAGGCTCGGCGGCCATCATTCATACGGTGGATTTCGAGCGATCCGATCCGCGTTTGGCGGGACTCATGCTGCGGTGCGGAACAGAGGGCATCGAAACGATTATCGTGGTCGTCGAGCCTTTTCCACCGCACGCACAGCCGCAAATCACCATACGCGCCATGGGACAAGAGTTTCGATTTAATGGAACCATTGTTCCAACAGGTGCTGGAATTCGCCTGCCAATCGATGCAACGATCTTGCTCACTGGCCCCTGGCGCGCGGCGCGTGAACTCGCAATAAATGTGACAGAAGGGGATGCCGCATTCGAAGGCGTTGTTGCCTTGTCCGGCCTTTCCGCGGCGCTTGAATCGCTCAATGTTGAATGTGACCAAAAATGAGACTTTACGCGCGCGTGAATTCAGGTAGATATTGTACGAATAACCGTAAGCGTAAAATAAGAAAAGTAAGCCAAGATAAGGCAAATGGGAGGCATCGAAATGGAAATTCTACTCACCGGGGGGGCCTTTTTGGGGGCCATACTCGGCCGGTCTTTTAAGGTGTTGATTCTTGTTCCCGCCGGTGTCCTCGTGATTGCTCTGCTCATGATGAAGGTGGGTTTAGCTGGATATCCACTACTGAATTCTCTCATGAAAATCGCGCTGCTAATCGGAAGCCTTGAGCTGGGTTTCGTGACGGGACTGATCTCGACCGATATTTCTGCGGCTGTTCAAGTGTTTCGCGATTTTATAAGGCGTCATCGCCGCACAACATCATCGCGTCCAGCCCACCTAAGGTAATCGATTCAATTTTATGAGTATACTTCTTGAATCTAATCGTATATCTTGACGTACTTATTAAATCAGCTCTCCGCAGGGCCAGAAGCAGGACTTTTCCCTGATGTGCTCTGTATTGCTGAGGTACGTATTTCTGTTGCCTCGTTATGATCAAAAAGTGTGATTTCTCCTTAACCAAACATGATGAAGCGGAGCGGTAGCGCGCGCCACCGCGAAGAAACGAGCAATTACTGGGGCACTGTCGCGCTTAGCAGACCTGAAATCGGCGTTCAACTTCCGCCGAAATTCGGTGCCGCGAAATTGCGTTATGGGTCGCTGTGTCTCCCGATCCAGCTCGGCGAAGATCAAATCGCATCGTGATGCCCATTCCTTTGGTCCACACCCGCCTGCAACGAGAATGGAAGCCAGTACGTCAGCCGATTGCAAAAATCCTGATCAGGGCTCATGAATTAGACGTTAGTCGGCTGCCAGCGGCGACAATCATTTCCGGCAGCCTCTCCCGGCCATCGGAAACAACATATGACTCATCCTGAAACCGGCCAATTTCTTCGGCATAATTGGACCATCGATGACATCGTCGCTATCCATGATTTGCCCCTGCTCGATCTCATCGCGCGCGCAAATCGCGTGCATCGGCATTTTCACGATGTCGGCGACGTCCAAAAGGCGAGCCTCCTCAGCATCAAGACCGGCGGTTGCCCGGAGGATTGCGCTTATTGTCCGCAATCCGCACATTACCGCGAGGTTCATCTCGACAAGATCGATATGATGGAAACCGATGCCGTCCTCGCCGCCGCCGAGCGCGCGAAAGCGGCGGGAGCCGATCGTTTTTGCATGGGTGCGGCCTGGCGCAATGTGCGAGATGGCGCCGGATTCGACGCGGTGCTCGACATGGTGCGCGGCGTGCGGGCGCTTGGGATGGAAGCCTGCGTGACGCTCGGTATGCTGAACGCGAGCCAAGCGCAACGGCTGCAACAGGCGGGGCTGACCGCCTATAATCACAACCTCGACACGAGCCCCGAATACTACCCGAATATAGTGACGACCCGCACCTATGAGGACAGGCTCGCGACTTTGCGGGCGGTGCGTGCCGCCGGGCTTCAAATGTGCTGCGGCGGCATCATCGGGATGGGCGAGAGCGTGCGGGACAGGGCCTCCATGCTGCACATCTTGGCGGGGTTCGATCCGCATCCGGAAAGCGTGCCGGTCAACGCGCTGGTTCCGGTCGAGGGCACTCCGCTTGGACAACAGACACGAATCGATCCCATCGATTTCGTCCGGATGATCGCCACCACGCGGATCGTGCTTCCGGCCGCGCGGGTCCGTCTTTCGGCGGGGCGGTCGGTGCTCAGCCGCGAAGCGCAAATCCTTTGCATGGTCGCCGGGGCGAATTCGATCTTTTATGGCGAAGCCTTGCTGACAACGCCCAATGTCGCGGAGACCGAGGACGACGCGCTGTTTGCCGCGCTGGCGCCGCGTGCGGGCGCGCCAACGGCTGTTCACTCATGAATATGTAAGATTTTTTCAAACTTTGTCCGATTCTCGCCTCCAATCGGACAAAACTGTTTCACGTGAAACATTTTGGTACGATTGGCAGCCGGAAAATGCGCAAGGCTTCATACGCCGGACAGCTTTGCGCGAAGTGGGATCGCGCGGGAAATTTTGTCTTTTTGGCCTTCTGCCGACGCTCAGCGGCCATCGCCGGGGCAAATATCTAGGCCCTATTGGCTCCCATTCTTAGAGGGGGGGAGGGAACATATTTCGTCCAATGCCGTTGTAGTCGAGCCGTAGTATTTTTTACTCCGGCATCGAATATAATGAGGAGGAGTGTTTCATGCGAAAATTTATTATGGTTTTCACTGCAGTGACGCTCGCGCTGGGAACGATGGCCATGACGGCCAGCGCGCAGACCCAAGCGCAGGGTGCAGCGAGCTTTCCCGAGAACGCGACGCCGTTCGTCAAACAGGCGGCATGGACGAGCTTTACCGAACAGCTTAAGAGCACGACACCGTTCGTCAAAAGGGCGGCATGCAACGGAACAACGGGTTCCTGTGGCTGTGGCCCGGGCTGGGTCACGGCGTGCCCTAACAGATGTTGCCATTGCGTCCCCTGCTACTGATCGGCATGGTCGAACGACTGCAATGAACGCACGCGAGGCCCCCCGTGGGCGGCCTCGTTTTTTTGGCTCTGTTGCATTCGTGCCCTGTAGGTTGTGAGATCGGCGCTGCTTCGCCGAGGTCTCCGCCATGTCCGATTTCAAAGGCCGCCGTTTTCCGACTGACGTCATTTTGCTGTGCGTGCGCTGGTATTGCAAATACGGGATCAGCTACCGCGATCTCGAAGAGATGATAAGCGAGCGCGGCGTGATGGTCGATCACACGACGCTTTTCCGCTGGGTTCAGCACTTTGCGCCGCTCATGGAAAAGCGCATCCGCTGGTATCAGCGCTATACCGACGCGTCGTGGCGGGTCGATGAAACGTATGTGAGAGTCAGGGGTCAATGGGCCTATCTCTACCGCGCGATCGACAAAAACGGGGAGACCATTGATTTCATGCTGTCGCCGCGCCGGACGGCGAAATCAGCGCGTCGCTTCCTCGGCAAGGCGCTGAGGCTCCGTCGGGATTGCCCGCCCGAGGCAATCAACACTGACCAGAACGAGGCTTACGGCAAGGCGATCCGTGCCCTCAAGCGTGCTGGCGAGTTGGATAAGAGCGTTCAGCACCGCCAGGTCAAATATCTCAACAACCGGCTGGAGCCGGATCACGGCGCGCTCAAGCGGCTGATCAATCCGGCGCGTGGATTCAAGACGTTGGCCACAGCATCGGCGACAATCAAAGGCTTCGAGGTCATGCGCATGATCCGCAAGCGGCAATGCCTCATGCTCGAATCCGGAACGATGGGAGAAGTGCGCTTTGTGAACCGGTTGTTCCTTCTCGCGGCTTGATCCGGCGAGAAAAGACGGACAAATTGCGCCTGAGGCTCGCCAATGCAACAAAGCCGAAAAATGCACCACGCGGAATCGCCGAGAAAATAATGCGAAAGAGCGGATTCCGACCCTCAAAAAAGGAACGACGCGCCGCTGTGCGGCGCGCCTTCGCGTCGGGTTCCAGATTGGGGCTCATGCGGCTTGCCCGACTGACAGTTCCCATGCACGCTGCCAGTGCTACCGTCGAAGCTGGCACTGTGAAAGGGAAAGTGGCTCGCCGCCCAGATTACCGCGTATTGATTGATCCGCCTGATTTAGGTGGATGAAATATCGGTGAAACGGGAGTGGATATATCGACCGTTGTATCGCAGCTGGCCAGTGTACCAGTTTGGGTTTTGGAGGCACTACACAACGAACCATTGTAACCCTGACAGCCTTCCCGAGTACCAGACCAAACAAACGTCTTAGTTGTTACTATCGTTCCTGCACTGCACGAGCACGTGCAATACAATGTGCTGGTTTGTCTCGGTAACGCCCAGACGCTTGTGGGGGCCACAAGAGCGATCGGGGCCGATACGCCGAGAGCGCAGAGAAGAATGCTAAGCTTCGTCATTGGGCTACTCCTACGCTAAAGAGGCCGATGCGCGTTCGAGGGCTCAGGTACGGCTATAACCCTGAGCTATATCTCAGTAGTTAAACCCTTCCATCTGTGCACAATGATGCGCAGGGATGGTCGCATCGGAGCCAAAGATGCACGCAGGTGGAATATATTGGCCTCCTTGGAGGGGGCGCAAGTTTTATTGTCAGTTCTTTGGATTTAAACCCCCGTCTTCAGACGGGAAGAGGCTTTAGCCGTTTTTTTGTTCATAGGCTGACTCCTTAAAATGGACGCCCCGCGAGGGGGAAACGCCCATTTTAAGGAGTCAGCCTATGAGCTACACAAGCGGGAGTCACACGGTTTTTCACCATCGGTATCACATCGTCTGGATCACGAAGTACCGCTACAAGGTGCTGGAAGGCGCGTTGCGGGAGCGGATACGAACGATTATCCGGTAGGTGTGCAAAGAACTGGGCGTCCAGATCGTCTCCGGCGTTTTGTCGCGAGAACATGTCCATATGTTCGTGGAAATCCCGCCGCATATTGCCGTCAGCGACTTCGTGCGGCGCGTCAAAGGACGCTCATCGCACCGGGTCCAAATGGAGTTCCCGGACTTGCGCAAGCGCTACTGGGGGCGGCATTTCTGGGCCCGGGGCTACTTCTCCACCACCAGCGGCAACATCACGGACGATGTCATACTTCAGTATCTCCAGGAGCACGAACCTACCGGCGTCAGCCGGTAGTTATTCAGTTCGCTGTCACTGATGTATTTGGGGATTGGCCGGGGCGGACTTCCACCAACCTGACTTTTATCGCGCCGCGAGCGAGCGATATCGCTCGGACAGTCTGATACATTAATCAAGACATTCGCACATGAAAAAAGCCCTAGATCCATAAGGGCTTTTTCGGTGCATAAATCAGCTGCAAAAGTCCGCCGTTATTTGCTTGGTTTCGCGTTCATGGCTTGCAGAGCCGTGGCGATCGGCAGGAACAGCGACAGGGGACGGCTGGCGAACGGTTGGAATCCCTGAACCCGGTAGAAGGTGAGGGCGTTCTCGTCCTTCGCTTCGACTACGAGCGCGAAAGCCTTTGTGTCGCCTCTCATCACGCGGAGCGCCGCGTCTACCAGCAACGCGCCGCCGAGTCCCTTGCGATGAAAGCGTTGTCGACCGCCAGACGGCCGATCAGCGCCGCTGTTCAAAGCGGATAGTGCGGGAGGCGTTTCAGCACGTCCGGCGGCAGACCGGTTGCGGGAACGCTTGTCGCCGCCAGCGTATAGTAACCGGCAATCGCGCTCGTTGCCGTTTCCACGGCGACGAAGCAACTTGCCATGAGACGCTTTACATCTTGCGAGGCCTGTTCGCGGAGATACCGGTCGAGCTGTGCAGGCCGGCTGCTTCCTTTATCGCGCAATCTCTAAAAGCAGCGAATTTCGGCCTCGGCCTCGGCCCGGCGCAGATCAGCTAGCATGGTCTTCGATTGCTCGCTCGCGCGAAACATGGTTCCTATCTGACCATGCACCTGATTCATGCTCGCCACGGTCTGCGCGGCCACATAGAGGTCATACGGCAGCAGCGACGCAATGACATCGATCGAACACGAACAGCGCCTCAGCATATCAGGGGTTTCGCCATTGGTCTTCATGCAGACGAAAACATAGTCGGCGCGCGCCTCAGTGGGGTAATCGTTGGTGTCCGCCGCGGCTGGGGACGCATATGCCGCAAGGATCAGAAGGACGGTGCCGGCGCGTTTCATTTTTTTGTTTTCGCCTTTTCTAAAATTGACGAGTCAAGGCAACCCGTTTCGTGAACCGGGACGCCTGGCGTGTGTCCTTTCAGTGCTGCCGAGCCATGTGGTGCTGACGCAGGTAGCCGCGTGGTCCTTATGTGTGGAGGCAGCAACCTGCAGCGCTGGGTTCGATTGCAATTTGCTCCCAAATTTCTAGCCCCGGCAAAGGATGCATTACTCTGGATATGCCACCCGCTGCCGATCAGTATATAGGTTTTGTCCATTTGCGCTACAAAAGCACCTAAAGTGCGGTTGTCTCTGGCTCATCGACGAATTGTGGAGTTGCCGCGCGCCGAACACCTCTATTCATTCTTAAGCTGCGTCGCTAATGAGAACCACGCCGATGACGGAAGAACACACGAAGACTGAATGTGCTCGAGGACTTCGCTCAAGAATGCCCATAAGCTTCAGGGCCGCTTCTCTCATGCCCGTAATCTCATAGGGGACCGACGACTTCATGTCTTTCAACAATGGTCGCGTGACGAGCTTCATGATCGTGAACTCGTCTATAAGTTCCGCGACGCGCGGATCATCATGAAAGTTGGAGACGTCATGAAAAGGAATTGCATCCGCTCCATTCTTTGGTTTTAGCTGGCCCCAACGCCCACCATCCCTGGTGAGATTGAACAAGAGTCCGCTGGAATTTCGAAGAGCAGCTTGATCGTGGCTGTGGTTCATTCTCCAGATGCGTCCGGGACCGGCCACGCACTGGCCGCATCATATTTCCCCCAAGTTTACTCGCAGCATTATTCGCTTTTATTTTCGGTGGCTTTGATCCACATTGCAGCTTACACAACCGTGATAAGGCTCGCCATGCCACAGATTACCAGGACAGAGGATTTCGCAGCCTATCTCGATCATGCGGAGGAACTGGACTCTAGCCTGGGTGGGGCCGCTCAAGTCCTTCGCGCTGTTGCGGCGGCTTCTATTGAGATGTCTGACCTAATCAGTCTCGGACGTCTCTACGGCCAGCTTGGGGCCAGCCGCGCCAGCACGAACACTGACGGCGATGTGCAGAAGGAACTGGACGTTCTCGCCAACGACATATTCGTTAGCGCGTTTAAGCGAGCGCCTGTCGCGGCGGTCGTGTCCGAAGAACTCAGTGAGCCGCTGGTTCTTGATCCCGCTGGCACGCTCGCGGTCGCGATGGATCCGCTCGACGGCTCTTCAAATATCGATGCCAATGTTTCGATCGGCACGATCTTTTCGATCCTTCCCGCGCCCGCTAATAGGAGCAATACCGAGGCCCATTTCCTGCAACCAGGACGGACGCAGATCGCCGCCGGTTTCGTCATTTATGGGCCGCAAACCTCGCTCGTCTTCGCTTTAGGGAGCAGTCAAACCCAAATCTTCACCTTGGACCGTCGCGACGGCCGGTTTTATCAGGCGGTATCCGCGCCCCTCATTACGAGGGATTGCGCCGAATACGCCATAAATGCCTCCAACTATAGACATTGGGATGCTCCGGTCCGGGCGTTTATCGATGATTGTATGCAAGGAATAGAAGGGCCACTAAAACGCAACCACAACATGCGTTGGACAGGCTCGCTCGTTGCCGACGCGTACCGGATCTTGCTGCGGGGCGGGATTTTTCTTTATCCCGGCGATCAACGAGCCGGTTATAAGGACGGGCGGCTGCGGCTCCTTTACGAGGCCAATCCGGTTGCCTTTATTGTCGAACGCGCGGGAGGACTTGCGACGGACTGCGTTCGTCCCATTCTCGATATTATTCCTTCCGCCATTCATGCCAGGGTACCACTCGTATTTGGTTCACCGGCGACAGTCGAACTCGTGGCCCGCTATCACAGCGATCCGCAATTTTCCGCCGAGCACGCGCCGTTATTTGGCAAGCGCGGCCTCATGCGTCTCTAGAAATGCGAGGCTGAAAAGAAGAGGCTGACGTGTCCGCGAAATATCCGATCATTTCGGTGACCGGCTCCTCCGGCTCCGGAACAACATCCGTCAGGCGCACTTTCGAACAAATTTTCCGCCGCGAGAAAATCACGGCGGCCTTTATCGAGGGCGATGCCTTCCATCGCTACAATCGCGACGAAATGGCGGCCGTAATGGCCGAGGAGGAGCTAAGAGGCAACCGTAATTTCAGCCATTTCGGCGCCGATGCCAACCTTCTCGAGCAACTCGAATCCGTATTTCACAGCTATAGCGAATCCGGCACCGGCAAGACGCGGCACTATGTCCACGATGAAGAAGAGGCCGCGAATTACGGTTACCCGTCTGGAACCTTTACCGATTGGGAGGCCTTACCCGAAAAAAGCGATCTTCTCTTTTATGAAGGTCTACATGGCGCGGTCAAAACCGATAAGGTGAACACTGCCCATTATCCCGACCTAAAGATCGGTGTCGTCCCGGTGATCAACCTTGAATGGATTCAAAAAATCCATCGAGATTGTTCGGCACGCGGCTATACGACGGAAGAAGTCATGGATACAATGTTGCGGCGAATGCCCGATTATGTCCATTACATTTGTCCTCAATTCACCGAAACGGACATCAATTTCCAGCGGGTTCCGACGGTCGATACCTCAAATCCTTTTACCGCGCGCTGGATACCGACTGCCGATGAATCAATGGTTATTATCCGGTTCGCCAGACCGCGCGGCATCGATTTTCCTTATCTCCATTCGATGATCCGTGACAGCTTCATGTCGCGCGCCAATTCGATCGTCATTCCGGGCAGCAAACTCGATCTTGCGATGCAGTTGATTTTAACGCCTTTCGTTCTTCAGCTCATCGAGCGGCGGCGGCGGGCAGGCTGATAGCGAACAAATCATGGAACCGTTTGCCTAAATTATTGAAAAATATGGGAGGTAGCCAAGGGTTCTTGCCGGGTAGTGACATGGGCGTCGGCCTACGTGGCGCCGTTCACGGTAGAATTGGCAGCGCGTTCGGCTTAAATTATGCATTACAGCATAAACACTATCGGATGGCCGAACGCCCAAGACTAGGCTATCCTTGAGGCCTCAATCCGCAATCAGTGACGGAGTATCATCCATGGCTCGCATTACCCTTCGTCAGCTGCTCGACCACGCGGCCGAGCATGGCTATGGCGTCCCAGCCTTTAATATCAATAACATGGAGCAAGGCTTGGCGATCATGGCGGCAGCCGCCGCCACCGATTCCCCGGTTATTATTCAGGCGAGCCGCGGCGCCCGCGCCTATGCGAACGATATCGTTCTCGCCAAATTAATCGATGCTTTGATCGAGCTTTATCCCGATATCCCGGTTTGCATGCATCAAGATCATGGCAATAGCGAAGCGACCTGCTTCACGGCGATTCAGTATGGATTTTCATCGGTGATGATGGATGGTTCGCTCGATGCCGATGGGAAAACGCCGTCCTCCTATGATTATAATGTCGCCATCACGGCCAAGGTCGTCGAGGTCGCGCATGACGTCGGCGCATCAGTGGAAGGGGAACTCGGCGTTTTGGGCTCACTCGAGCACGGCTCTGGCGAACAGGAAGATGGACATGGTGCCGAAGGCAAGCTCAGCCGCGATCAGCTGTTGACCGACCCTGATCAAGCCGTCGATTTCGTGACGCGGACAAAAGTCGATGCGCTGGCCATTGCGATGGGCACCTCGCATGGCGCCTATAAGTTCACCCGCAAGCCCGACGGCAATATTTTGTCGATGCAAGTCGTGGAGGCGATCCACACGAGACTTCCCAATATTCATCTCGTGATGCATGGGTCGTCATCGGTTCCTCAGGAACTGCAGGACCGTTTCAACGCTTATGGCGGCGCCATGCGACAGACTTATGGCGTGCCAGTCGAAGAGATCGTGCGCGGCATCAAACATGGCGTGCGCAAAGTGAATATAGATACCGATTGCCGGCTGGCCATGACTGCCGAACTCCGCCGTGTCGCACAGGAGACGCCAGGCGAATTCGATCCGCGCAAATTCCTGAAGCCCGCCTTAGAAGCCATGCAAGAGGTTTGCAGGCAGCGGTTCGAGCAATTCGGCACCGCCGGAAATGCATCGAAGATCAAGGTTTTGCCAATGTCCGCTATGGCCAAGCGCTATGCGTCTGGCAGCCTCAACCCCCAACTGAACGTACGGCGCACCGCGGCGGAATAGAGCGGAGATTATTTGAATATATAGCCTGCGAGTATCAGAAAGCGACCGCGCCGATGCGCGGCTAGCCGCCTCTTCAACTTGGCTCGGGCAAATGCAGTGCCGAATTCAATGACACCTCTGGTCATCGCTCCATCAATTCTTTCCGCCGATTTCGCCAAGCTCGGCGAGGAAGTTTTGGCCGTTTCGGGTGCCGGCGCCGACTGGATTCATATTGATGTCATGGATGGCCATTTCGTCCCGAACATCACGATCGGGCCAGCGGTCGTGCACGCTTTGCGTCCATTTACGAAAATCCCCTTCGACGTGCATCTCATGATCGCCCCCTGCGATCCCTATCTCGCCGCCTTCGCGGAAGCCGGGGCGGATTCGATATCGGTCCATGTCGAGGCAGGGCCGCACCTTCACCGCTCGCTACAAGCGATCCATGCGCTTGGTAAAAGAGCTGGCGCCGTGCTCAATCCGGCAACCCCGGTGTCGAGCCTCCAGCATGTTCTTGATC
>Ga0181535_10003170_pt1 | contig 19278 bp, 14 predicted proteins | sample PEATcosm2014_Bin_44_FD_119774 | JGI IMG/M metagenome (GOLD analysis project Ga0181535, IMG submission 119774) | Peatland microbial communities from MTU Mesocosm Facility, Houghton, MI, USA - PEATcosm2014_Bin17_30_metaG | ecosystem: Environmental > Terrestrial > Soil > Wetlands > Peat | place... | reverse complement strand
TCGACCACGCCGCGGTCCAGTTCCGTGTCCTCGCCGCTGGTGAGAAAATTCACTTTTTTATTCTGCTTGGCGCTGATGTCGCGGGCGACCCGGGCCATTTTCTGGAACAAACCGCGAATCGGCACCATGCGGAGCGACATGCTCACGCGCTGCAAATCGCGGGTGATGCGGGTCAATTGCGCCACGTTGCGGGAAAATTGCGCGTCGCCGTTCGACAGCCGGGACAAGTCGGGCGCGACCAGCGATTGCGCGATGACCATTTCGCCGACGAGATCCAGAAGCCCGTCGAGCTTGTTCGTGTCCACGCGCACCATCGCGCTGGCGCTGCCATTGGCGGAAGGCGCGGCGGGCGTTGCCGCATCCGGCGCGGGAATCGCCGGTGCGGCCGGTGAAATCTCCGGCAACGGCGCGGCGGCATCGGACATTTTGCCGGACGAAACCTGTTCGATCATCCTGGCGACTTCCGCCTTCAGTCCTTCCGTCGGGATCAGAATAGGCGTTGCCGGTTTGCCGCCGCTGACCTGGCCGTCAATTGCATCAAGAAATTGTTTGAGCACGTCACGTCCGCGTAAAATGATTTCAATGGTTGGCGAGGCGATAGTGAATTTGCCCTGCCGGGCGAGGTCGAGCAGGGATTCGAGGATGTGCGCGAGCCGGTTGATGGGAATGAGATTGAGAAAACCCGCGCCGCCCTTGAACGTGTGGAAGGCGCGGAAGACGGTATTCAGCGTCTCCGCGTTGGCCGGCTCTTTTTCCAGCACCAGCACGCCCTGCTCGATATGGTCGAGATGCTCGCGCGATTCGGTGATGAATTCGCGGAGCAAATCGCCGTCGCTGGCGACGTTCAAGTTTAACTCCGTTTCCGCCACGATGGAGTTTCCAACCGGCACGAGCGGAACCGATGGCGCCGGCGCGATGGGCGAGGGAGCCGGCGCAGGCTTGGGCGCGGGCGGCAGACCGGGAGCCGCGGGATTTTTTTCGATATCGGCCAAGAGTCCGTTCAGCCATTCGATGTTTTCCGGACTGAACGGCTGGCCGGACTCAACGATGCGCACCATTTTTTCCCATGCCCCGGTGCAGGCGGAATGGGCGGCAGCCAGTGCAGGTTTTCCAACTGTCTCGTCGCGCAGGTTACCGATGAGGTCAAGAATGGGAAACTGGCCCGCGTCCGAACCGGCGCGGGCTTGGCGGATTTCCGCGCCGAGCGCGGCGAGAAGTTGATGGGTGCGTTCCGGTTTGTCCACGATGCAATTAATCGCTCCAAGGGTTGGCCGTGACGTCCACGAAGAGCTGGATTTTCCCGGCGCGAAACGCCAGATGTTCCAGCCCGCCGCCCGGCACGGACGGCGTGTGGAAGTCGGTGGACAATTTCATTTCCGGTGTTTGCAGCCGGCAGTCCAGCCCCGCATCGCAGAGATTGGATTTGAAATTGCCGGTCATGATGTTGAGCAGTTCACCGGCGGCGTCCTTGATTTCGGTGGTGTCCGTCAATTCGCCGGCGCTGATGCCGAGGATGCCGGCGGCGACGGCCCGGGCGGAGGCAAGGTTCATGCGCAGATGAACCCGACCGACCACCTTGCCGGAAAAGCTGATGGTGCCGAGCAAATGCTCACCGTCCAACGGTTCGGCCTCAAAGGGGTCAATGTCCTCGAGCTTGAGCGAAAGCATCGTTTGAAAACTTTTGACGAGCGCCTGCGCGAGCGGCGTGCTCATGGCGAGCACCAGCACGCAGCCCATGCCATTGCGCATGAGGGCGTCCTCAACCGTTTCGATGGCGTATTCGGCCTCGTTCTCGGCGTCGGGATTGGCGACGCGGAGCAGCCGTTTGCGCAGCGAGGGGTCCTTGTCAATGACCTTGGCGAGCTCATCCAGATCGGAATCCTGCCGCGATACAAGCTGGGTCAGGCGCGACGCGCTTACCGGCTTGGGGGCAAATCCGTAGCGTCGGGACAATTCCTGGTAACTGGCGCCGTCTTGCATAATTCAAATCAAGCCAGCGGCGCGGCGGCTGTGGCGGGGGCCGCTTCTTTTTTTTGCAGCGTCACGTTGCGGCTTATTTTTTCAATCAATTGCTCCTCCTTGAACGGCTTCACCAGATAATCGCGCACGCCGAGCCGCGCGATGTGAATCACGTTGTCGCGCCCGGATTCGGCGGTGAGCATGATGACGGGAATCGTTTTCAACTCCGGGTCTTCCTTTAATTTGGTCAGCATCGTCACGCCGTCCATCACCGGCATGGTGACGTCCAGCAGAATGAGGTCTGGTTTTTCGCGCGCGGCGGCGGCGAGGCCCTCCTCGCCGTTTGCGGCTTCGCACAGGACGCAATCGTAAGCCCGGAGCGCACGGCCCACAATGAGGCGGATGGTCCGGCTGTCGTCAACGCTTAGAATTTTCAGTGGCATAAAAAAATGCTAGTTTCAATTGAATTTGGTGTGGACTTCGACGGCGAAACGGCCGCCGTCAGATTCAAAAATCATCAGTTCCTGCCGCACATCGGGCAGCGACTCGATGTTGAAAGAAGTTCCACGGATGATGGCGGGAGTGCTGACGGCGCATTCGTAGCCTTTGTCGCAAAACGCCGATTTCAATCCGCCGGCGAGCATGTTGGCGCATTCACCGACAACGTCGTTCACATCGTTTTCGCCCAGTTTTTCCTCCGGCGGCAATCCGAGCATCTTGGCGGCGATTTGATTCGCAAAATCCGCCGACAGGTGGAGGTAGACCGCACCGGTCACGGCGCTGCCACCGAAGCCGACCGAGCCGGTCATGCGTTCGGCGAATGCCGGCAACTGGCCGTCGGGCACGGGGATCGCTTTCATCGAAAGCATGGTGTCAAACACATCCACCAGATGACCGTTCAGGAAATGGCGGATGTCCAAGGCAGGTGCGGTTGTCAGGCTCATAACTTATTTTTATCGAATGTGTGTATTTTCATTGTGATGGAAATGCAGGCGGTTGCCGGCTGAATCGCCGTTGCCGCTGTGCGACAAAACCGAACGCACCAGCGCGTCGGGAATTTCATCCAGCGGCAGAACTTGGTCCACCGCGCCCAATTCCACTGCCGCGCGCGGCATGCCATAAACGACGCACGTCGCCTCGTCCTGCGCGAAGGTCGCCGCGCCCGCTGACTGGAGTTTTTTCATGGCCTGCGCGCCGTCCGAACCCATTCCGGTAAGCAGCGCGGCCACCGCATGACGCCCGGCGCAGGTCACCGCTGAGTTGAACAGCATATCCACGGCGGGGCGGGTGTAATGCACCGCCGGGCTTTGGTTCAAAATGACGCGGTAATGATCGTTGTCCCAGGCGATCATCATGTGGTAATCGCCCGGCGCAATCAGCGCCAGCCCCGGACGGATTTTGTCGCCGGAAACGGCCTCGCGCACTTCGAACGCGCACGACTCGTTCAAGCGTTCGGCAAACGCGCGCGAAAAAACCGGCGGAATATGCTGGACGACGCAAATGCCCGGCAATCCGTCCGGCAGTTGCGTGAGCAGAAATTTCAATGCCTCGGTGCCGCCGGTCGAAGCGCCGAGCAGGATGATTTGGCGCGGATGGAACCGGGCGGAATCCAGCAGGCTGGGCGGTTGCATCGCGGCGTCTCCGACAAATGGCCGGCGCAACGACGCGATCGCCGCGCCTTTTACACGTTCGCAAAGCTGGGCGCCCAGGTCGCCGATGCCCCACGCCGAAGAGGGCTTGCCCATCACGTCCACCGCTCCGGCTGCCAGCGCGTCGAGCGCGGCGCGCGAACCGGTTTGCGTCAGGGAACTCACGACGACGACGGGCATGGGGCGGTGCTTTTGCAATATCCCCATGAACGTCAGGCCGTCCATGCGCGGCATTTCGATGTCCATCGTCAGCACATCCGGGTTGAGCGAGAGAATCAGGTCGCGCGCCGCGTAAGGATCGGCGGCGGCGCCGACGACCTCGATTGCGGGGTCGCGGTTCAAGGCATCGCTGATGGCGCAGCGCACGACGGAGGAATCGTCCACGACCAGCACGCGGATTTTCTTCGGGTTCATGCGAGTTTCATGAAATGTTCAACCTGCTGCGCGGAATCGTGAACGCTGATCATCAGGCATTCGAGTTTTTCGGGCGTGATGCCCAGCGCTTCATTGGCCCCGGCATCCGCGATGACCGCGTAACATTCCCAGCCCAGGGTGGAGCCGATCAAATGCACGAGGCAATTCGACACATGAATGACGGCGGATAATTTTGGTTGCGGCGTCCCGACGGGACTATGGTGGTGGGCGACGGCCTCGACAATTTCGACGGGCAGCCGCCAGGTCTCCAAAAGGCGGGCGCCGACTTCGCAGTGGTCGGTTCCAAGAATTTCCCTTTCCGCGACGTTCCGGGGCAGGCGCTGTTGAATGATGCAATCGCGGATGGCGGTTTGCGTGCCGGTGTCGAGCACTTGATGCATCGCGAGTTTGCCGATGTCGTGCAGCAGACCGGCGGTGAACGCCACGGGCGGTTCGACTTCCATCGGCAGGCCGCTCCTTGCCAGGTGTTCGGCGGCCACGGCGGTGGAGAGGGAGTGGAACCAAAGTTCTTTGGCTTCGATGGCGTAGCCCGGCAGGCGCGTGCTCATGGCGCCGCCAAAGGCCAGGCTCAAAACCATGTGTAAAATTTGCTGGTGCCCCAGAATCATGACGGCTTGTTCCACCGAGGAAACTTGTTCGTCAAACCCGAAATACGGCGAGTTGCAGGCGCGCAGCAGTTTGGCCGTCAGCACGTCGTCGTATTTGAGCGCGGTGACGACGTCCTCGTTGCTTACGGCGGGCTGATCCAACAGCGTGACCAGCTTGAGCGCGGCCTGTGAAACGGCCGGCAGGTTTTTGACTTTGGCGATGACTTCGTTCGGCGTCATAAGTATTTCCCGATGCGCGGGCAATATGAGCCACTTCCGGCGGCAAGCCGGCGGGCCCAATTCCTTTTCGGCAAAATAGCGGCAAACTTGAGCAAAAACCGCGCGCGACGAAAAAAAGTTCCAAGATTTAGAGATTGCAAATGGGTGCAAGAATTCGCAAACTGAATAGCCAAGCTGTTTTGCGGTAGCGGACTATGACGTTTATGAGCCGGGCCAAAACCAAACCTATTTCCGCCCCGCCCGCGTGGCCGATGCCCGAGGCAATGCCGGCATCCCTGCGTCAGGCAACGAACAATCCCAAAACTAGAATACGAAGACATCGGAGCAGCGAAAGCCCGCTGTTGAAATCCCTGATGTCCGCCGTGGTGGACTCGGCGATGGACGCCATCATTTCGGTGGACGAAAGCCAGCACATCATCCTGTTCAACGCCGCCGCCGAGGAGATGTTTCAGTGCTCCCGGAAGGAGGCGCTGGGCCGGAAACTCGACCGGTTCATTCCTGAACGCCACCGAACCGCCCACCGGCATCACGTCGAAGATTTCGGAAGCAGCGGCAAAACGACGCGGGCGGTGGGCCGGCTTGGCACGCTCTGTGGACTGCGCGCCAATGGCGAGGAATTCCCCATCGAGGCGTCCATTTCCCAGGGGGAAGCCAGCGGCCAAAAAATATTCACGGCCATTTTGCGGGACGTGACCGAGCGGCTCCGCGCCGAGGAATTGCATTCGCGGCTGGCGGCCATCGTCGAATCCTCCTCCGACGCCATCATTGGCAAAAATCTGGACGGCATCGTGACCAGTTGGAATCATGGCGCGGAACGCATTTTCGGTTATTCTCCGGAGGAAATGGTCGGCCAGTCTTTGGCGAGGTTGATTCCGCCCGACCGCCTGCACGAGGAAGAAAAGATTTTAAGCCAGATCCGCCAAGGTGAGCGCGTGAAGCGTTTCGACACCGTGAGGCAATGCAAGAACGGGCAGTCCATCGAGGTTTCGGTCACGGTTTCGCCCATCAAGGACGCGGCGGGCCGGGTGGTGGGCGCGTCCAAGGTGGCGCGCGACATCACCGAGCGCAAGCGCGCCGAAATGGAACTGCGCCACCGCGAGGAATACTTCCGCTTGCTCATCGAATATGCCTCGGACTTGATTACGCTCGTGGATGGAGATGGCGTCGTCCATTTCCAAAGCCCCTCCATCGAACGCATCCTCAATCTGAAAGCGGAAAAGGTGGCAGGCCGCAACCTTTCGGAATTGATCCACCCCGAGGATTGGCCGCGGTTCTCGGCCTTGATCCGCCGGGCGCTTACCCATCCCGATTCACCCGTTTCCATCGAATGCCGCCTCCGGCATCACGACGGCGCCTGGCACTTGTTCGCTTCGGTGGGCCGCAGCATCCCGCACGGCACGGATGGAAAACGCGTGGTTTTCAATTCCAGGGACATCACCGTCGGACGCAATCTGGAGGAGCAGCTTCTCCAGGCGCAAAAAATGGAGGCGATTGGAACCCTGGCGGGCGGCATCGCGCACGATTTCAATAACATGCTGGCTGGAATTTTGGGCAGCGCCGAACTCGTGCGCGAAGATTTGGGCCCCAACCATCCATCCCAGGAATATGTTCAGTCCGTCATGACCGCCGCTCATCGCGCCAGAGAATTGGTTCAGCAAATTTTGTCCTTCAGCCGGCGGCGCGAAAGCGAGAAGCGCGTGCTGGCGCTGCAACCCGTTGTGGGCGAGTGCATCAAATTGCTGCGCTCAACGATCCCGGCGATGGTCAAAATCACGCATTATATCGAGCCGCATTGTCCGCCGGTGCTGGCGGATCCGACGCAAATTCACCAGGTCATCATGAACATCTGCACCAACGCCTGGCACGCCCTGCCCGAAACCGGCGGGCACATAGACTTCACTCTGCGGTCGGCGGAGGTGGATGCGGTGATGGCGGCGCGGCACGGCCAATTGCGTCCAGGTCTTTATGCGCGCCTGGTCGTCACTGACAACGGACACGGCATGGACGCGGCAACGCGGGAGCGGATTTTTGAACCTTTCTTCACCACCAAACCCGCCACCAAAGGCTCCGGCTTGGGGCTGTCGGTGGTGCATGGCATCATCAAATCGCACAGCGGCGTAATTCTTGTGGAAAGCGAGCCGGGCAGGGGAACGACCTTCCAAATTTATCTGCCCGCCGCCCGCCCGGCGGCCCGGAAAGAATCCTCGCCGCCGGCCCCGGCCATCCCGCACGGGCATGGCGAACGGATTTTATTTGTGGATGACGAGCCGATTGTCGGCCGGTCCACGGAGGAATTATTGAAGCGGCTCGGCTACGCTGTCACCCGCTGCGGGCAATCGGAGGAGGCTTTGGCCCGGTTTCGACTGACTCCGCAGGATTTCGATTTAATCATCACTGATTGGGCGATGCCCGGCATGTCGGGGACGGAGCTTGTTTCCGCGATGAAAGAAGTAAGACCGGACATTCCCATGCTGCTCATGTCGGGCTTTGTGGGCGCCTTGGTGGAAGAAACAGCAAAAATGATGGGGATCGGCGAAGTTCTCGTCAAACCGGTCAACCCCGAATTGCTCGCCCAAGCCGTAGATCTGGTCCTGTCGCGCGCCGCGAAGGCCGGCAAAGTCAAATCAACTCGTTAGTCGAAGCGCATCAGCCCAGGCCCCGCAGTTTTGCCGAGGCTGCATTTTGCCGACCGCAATTCGTGAATCCGGATTTGCCCATTCATGACCGCCGGGAAATGCGCGGACAACATTGACAATTACTACTTATCAAAGTAAGCTCGCTCAATGTTTGAGGTGAATCCATGCGCGCAAATAAAAGCTTGCTCATCAGCACGGTTTTTGGCCTGACATTGTTCTGGCTTCACCCGCGGGCCCAGGCGCAACACACACTCGGCGAGGCGCCTCAATGGCCGGCCAAACTCACCGTCCTGCCCGGCGGCCCGACACCCGCGTTCCAGACGGTCACCGGTGGATTCGTGGTCAACACGGATTCGCGCGAGCAGGTGCGTGATTTTTACAACGCCATTTATCCGACCTCGGAAAATGTGCCGATCAATTCGACGGCGGACGTGGCGGATTGTTATCCGGGCACGAATTCCCCGGCGTTTGTGGCAGCCGTGCTGCGGCGCATCAACTGGTTTCGCGCCATGGCCGGCGAGCCCGCCAATGTTGTCTTCAATTCCGTTTACAATTCCAACGCGCAGGCGGTCGCGGTGATGATTTCGTCCAGCGGCATGCTCAATCACAATCCGCCGCCGACGTGGCCGTGTTATTCCGCGGCGGGCGCGGCGGGCGCGGGCGGAAATCAGGCCGGCGGATTCAATGGCGCCGATGCCATCACGGGTTACATCTGGGATTTTGGCGGCGGCAATTCCGAGGTCGGCCATCGCCGCTGGATTCTTTTTCCGCAGGAACAAATCATGGGCACGGGCGACGTGCCGGCGACAAACGGCTACATCGCGGGCAACAGCACTTATGTTTTTGATTCCAGCATCAACGGCCCGCGCCCGGCCACGCGCCAGCCTTATGTGGCGTGGCCGCCCGAAGGATTTGTCCCGTATCAAGTGGTTTTTCCATATTGGTCGTTTGCATTGTCGAACGCGGATTTGAGCATGGCCACCGTCACCATGACAAGCAACGGCGTGCCGGTGGCGGTGGTCATCCAGCCATATCAAAGCGGCGACGAAAACAATCAAAGCGGGGCCGGCGAGGATACTTTGGTGTGGGTGCCGATGGGACTCGATGCGACCTGCGAATGCACGACGTTTCCGTTCAGTGGCACCGACACGGTTTATAGCATCACGGTCAGCAATATTGCCGTCGGCGCATCCAGCGTGAGTTTCACCTACAACGTGACGGTTTTTGATCCGGGCGTGCCGGGCGCGGACTATGTGCCGACCACCGTCAACGGCCCGGCGCAGGCCGTCGTCAACGCGGGCAACGGCTACAACTGCACGCCGCTGAACAACACCAATACCACCGGTTACCAGTGGCTGGCGGCGTCGCGGGTCGCTGGCAACTTCGTCGAGAACGCAGCCAACGACGGCGTCAGCGATACGCTCTCCAATTTCACGTCGCTGTCCAGTCCCAATTATCCGGTAATTACCAATTCATACATTGATTCAAGCCGTTGCATTCATTTTGTCCATAACGACATGAATACGGCACCGCAGATCATTCAGTGCAATGAAATTTTGTTCCCCGCGACCAACACCATCGTTTCGTTCAAGAGCCAGATCGGTTACGCGTTCACCAACGAGGTCGCGCGGGTGCAGGTTTCCACCGATGGCGGCGCGAACTGGCACGACCTGTTTCTGGACGCCGGCTGCAATCTTCCCAGCGCCTCAAGCTTCTCATTTTGCGAAAGTTCGTTCACCGCCAATTCGCTGTCGCTTTCCAATTACGCCGGCCAATCCGTCCTGCTCCGCTTTGATTACGATTTTCTTCAACCTTACAATTATTTCATTGGTGCCAACAATTATTTTGGCTGGTCCGTTGAAAACATCGTCGTAACCAACACCCAGCAAATTGTCGGCCTGACCACCAATGCCACCGCGACCACCAATCTCACCTTTACCCCGACGCAGCCCGGCAATTATCTTTTGCAAGCCGCGCCGGTGCTTTTCTCCCAGTTTCCGCTGAACTTCGGGCCGTCCGAACTGATCAGCGTGACGGCCAGCACCAATCCGGTCATCCTGATGAACCAGCCAGTGCTGACGAACAAACAGGCGCTGCTCAACTTCACGGTCATCAACCTCACCAACGTCACTTACCATCTGCTTCAGGCGACGCAGCTAAATAATGTGTCATGGACGACCAACACCGCCGCAGTTTTCACGACGAATATCCTGAACAGTTCCTACCGGTTCGCCGCCACCAACAATTCCGCGCCGCGGTTTTATCGCGTGCAAACGCCGTGACCGGGCCGCGCGCTCGTCGCCGGACAAGGCGCGAGCTGCGAAGCGGTTTATGGCCCGGCCACTGGCTTACAAATTTGTAATCTGGCAGACAGCTTGCTGTCATTGTGGACGGCTCCAATCTCTTAAAAACACAAATCAAATCAATTGAATATGAAAACCTTGTTGAATCCCCTGCGTGTCCGCCTGACGCTTCTCGGCCTGACCGGCAGCCTGGTGCTGGCTGGCGCCGTTTTTGCGCTGGCGCAAACTTCGAAATACAAAACCAATCCGACGGACTTGAACGTGCCCGTGGACCAGACGGCGGTGCCGCGGGATGGCCTGCCGCGCGGCAGCTACGCGCCCATCGTGGACAAGGTCGCGCCCGCCGTGGTCAAGATCGAGATCACCGCCACCAGGCAAAATGCGGCGATGGAGGGGTTGCCAGATTCCCTGCGGCAGTTTTTTGGCAACCAGTTTGGCGGAATGTTGCCGCCGCAATCCATGGGCCCGCGAGTTGAACACGGCCTCGGCTCCGGCGTGGTCATCACCAAGGACGGTTATATCCTCACCAACAACCACGTCGTGGACGGGGCCAAAGAAGTGAAAGTCACGCTGACGGATGGGCGCGAGTTCACCGCCAAAGTCATCGGGCGCGATCCCAAGACCGACATCGCGGTCGTGAAAATTGACGCGGACAGTCTGCCCGTCGTCCCGCTGGCCGACAGCAGCAATGTGAAGGTCGGCGATGTCGTGCTGGCCGTGGGCAATCCCTTTGGCGTGGGCCAGACAGTTACCGAAGGCATCGTCAGCGCAAAGAACCGCGGCAACATGGGCATCGAGGATTACGAGGATTTCATCCAGACCGACGCGGCCATCAATCCGGGAAATTCCGGCGGCGCGCTGGTGGACATTGACGGCCGGTTGATCGGCATCAACACCGCCATCTTGAGTGATTCGGGCGGCAGCCAGGGCGTTGGGTTTGCCGTCCCGTCCGATCTGGCCCGCACCGTGATGGAAAGCCTCGTCAAAAATGGCCACGTCACCCGCGGTTATCTGGGCGTCATGATTCAAAACATCACGCCGGCGCTCGCGCAGGAATTCAACCTCAAAGCGCCAACCGGCGCGCTCATCGGCGACGTGGTTGCAAACGGACCGGCGGACCAGGCCGGGTTGAAGGACGGCGACGTGGTGACGGAGTTCAACGGCCAGAAAATCACCGACAGCCGGCAACTACAGCTCTCGGTGGCCGAGACCAGTCCCGGTTCAAAAGCGACGGTCAAAATTCTGCGCGACGGCGACAGCAAGACCCTCGAAGTCACCGTCAAACAATTGCCCGGCACCGGCTCGGTGGCCGACGCCGGCTCGCCAAACGGGAACGACACCGGCACGCTCAACGGTGTCGGCGTGGGCGACTTGGACCCGCAGGCCCGCGCGCAGTTCCACATTCCAGACACCGTTCACGGTGCCGTCGTGACGCAGGTGGAACCCGGTTCCGCCGCGGCCGAAGCCGGATTGAAGACCGGTGACGTGATTGAAAGCATCAACCGGCATCCGGTGAAAAACGCCGATGACGCGATCCAATTGACCAGCAACACGACCAGCAAGCGGACATTGGTGCGAGTTTGGGACAACGGCGGCAGCCGCTACGTTGTGGTGGACGAGAGCAATTCCGAGGGCTGATGGTTCACGCGTTGGAATCCTCCCGCGCCCAACTTTCCGGTGCGGGAGGATTTTTGCATTTGCCATTTCCGGGCGGAAATGTCCGCCGGTTCAACGACCAAACCCCGCACGATTTGAAATTGTAACCACTCCGGGAACACCGCATCATGGGTGAAAACGTGCGCATACTGGTTGTCGAAGATGACGAGAAAATCGCCTCGTTTGTCGTCAAGGGGCTGAAGCAAAATGGCTTTGCCGTGGATCGCAGCGCCGACGGCGAAGGAGCCTATGCCCTGGCCAAGGCCGTTGCCTATGACGCGGCGGTCGTGGATATCATGCTGCCCAAACTCGACGGCTTGAGCCTCATCCGGCAACTGCGCGCCAGCGATGTCCGGATGCCCGTGCTCATCTTGAGCGCCCGCGCCTCGGTGGATGACCGCGTCAAGGGGCTGCAAGCCGGCGGCGATGATTATCTGACCAAGCCGTTTGCCTTTTCCGAACTGCTGGCGCGGGTTCAGGCGCTCATCCGGCGGGCCACGCAAACCACCGGACCGATGCAATTGACCGCCGGCGAACTGACCATGGATCTGCTGACGCGCGAGGTGCGGCGCGGCGGCCAGCCGGTTGAATTGCAGCCGCGCGAATTTGCGTTGCTGGAATATTTGCTGCGCCACCCCAACCGGGTCGTGACCAAGACCATGATTCTGGAGCACATTTTTGATTTCAGTTTTGATCCGCAAACCAACGTCGTGGACGTGCTGGTGCATCGCTTGCGCAACAAGGCCGATCCCGACAAACAAATGATTCAAACCATCCGGGGAGTGGGCTATGTCCTTCGGCGTGCTTAAAACCGCCCGCCGCAACCTCGGCGTCCGGCTCGGCCTCTGGTATGCGCTCGTGTTCGCATTGAGCAGCATCGCCTTGCTGATGCTCGCCTACTACCTGCTGGCCGGGGCCATCGGCCGCAAGGACCGGGAGGTGCTCGATGCACGGCTGCAAGAGTATGCGGCCATTTACGACGGCGGAGGATTGCCCGCGTTGCGCGACACGATGCAATCGGAAACCGGCAACCAAAAAACCTTTTTCGTTCGCCTGGTCAGTGCTTGGAACGCGGCCACGCTGGTCAATGTTCCCGAGGACTGGATTACTTTCAAAGACATCCCCGGCGGCCTGGCCGGCTACCGCCAGCGCGTGGGGGTCATCCGCATTCCGAAAAACGCGGAGCAGGATTTTGTCATCGCCTCCGCCGTGCTGCCCGATAATTCCCTGTTGCAGGTCGGGCGCAGCACGGACAGCCGCACGGCCTTGCTGGACCCGGTGCGCAGAAATTTCATCGTTTTCGGCAGCGCGACGGTTCTGCTGGGGTTCCTGGCCGGCGCGTTTTTTGCCCACCGCGCCCTGCGGCCCATGCGCCAAGTCGTCGCCACCGCCAAGTCCATCATCCAAACCGGCCAGCTCGACGCGCGCGTTCCGATGCGCAAATCAAACGATGAACTGGACGAGCTGGTCCGCCTGTTCAACAGCCTGCTCGACAAAAACCAGGCGTTGATCCGCGCCATGCGCGAATCGCTCGACAACGTGGCGCACGACTTGCGCACGCCGCTGACCCGTCTGCGCGGCACGGCGGAACTGGCGCTCCAGCCCCAGGCCGCGCCCGCCGCCGCGCACGAGGCGCTGGCCGATTGCGTCGAGGAATCCGAACGCGTGCTGAACATGCTCAACACGCTGCTGGACATCACCGAAGCCGAGGCCGGCATGATGAAACTGCGGTGCGAACGTGTTGACCTGTGCCGGATGGTCCGTGAAGTCGTCGAGCTTTACGAATATGTCGCCGACGAGCGCAAGGTGACGGTGCGGACGGAACTGCCGGCGGTCTGCGAAGCGCCGGTGGACGCCAACCGGATGCGCCAGGTGTTCGCCAACCTCCTCGACAACGCCATCAAATACACGCCGGAAAACGGCCAGGCCGCCATTTCGATCCGGGACGAACCGGACCAGGCGGTGGTGGTGTTCCGGGACACCGGCATCGGCATCGCGCCGGAGGAACAGCCCAAAATCTGGGAGCGACTCTACCGCGGCGACAAAAGCCGGTCCCAGCGGGGTCTGGGTCTTGGATTAAGCCTGGTCAAGGCCGTGGTCGAGGCGCATCAGGGCCACGTGGCTGTCGCGAGCCAGCCGGGAACCGGATCCGAATTCACCGTCCGCTTGCCGAAAAATCCCCAACCGGCGGCGGTGTGATTGCCAGCCGAACCGTGCGAAGGCGTCCCGCCCGTCTCCATTCAACCGGGAACTGGAAGCGCGCCAGCCATGCGAACGGGTTTTAACGCAAATCTCCAAGGAGAAATGGCCGCACAGATTTGAGCCGCTGATGCACGCTGATCAGCCGCGACGGGCGCGAGCACGGCGGGTGCATGCTGATTCAAAGGGCTGGAAGCCCGAAGTCTTGATGCGTTGCTTGAACGTCCGGCGACTCCCAAAATAACCGGCGATTAACATTGCCATAAGACCGTCGCACGCTGAAGCTGAAGCATGAGCAACAGCCTGCAACAACACGGTATCAAGGAAATTTACAAACAACTCCGCTTGCGGATGAAGAACAGCGGCCTGGACACCATCCAGGTCCATGTCACCAACCGGGCTGGAAAATTCAGATACAGTTTCACCGGCTCGGCGGAACAAGTCGTGGCGGCGGAAAAGATTCTTGCGGCCTGGGGCTGACCTTGTCCCGTCGTCACACGCCCGCAAGCCGGCCACGATTATTCGGGACTGATTTCCCGGGGATTGGCAATATGCCGGCCTGTGGATCTGGAAAATTGGCAATGGGCTTTGCTGGCAGCCGGTGCATTCTTTACCGGCCTGTCCAAGACGGGCATCGCCGGTCTCGGCGTCCTGTCCGTGGCGCTGTTTGCCAATGCGTTGCCGGCGCGCGATTCCACCGGCGCCCTGCTGCCGCTGCTGATCTGCGCGGACTTTTTTGGCGTTGCCTTTTTCCGCAAGCACGCCGAGTGGCCCCAGCTCTGGAAATTGTTTCCGTGGGTGGTGGCCGGCATTCTGTTGGGTTGTTTTGCGCTGGACCGGTTCAGCAACGCGGAGGCGCAACGGTCCATCGGCGGAATCCTGCTCGCCATGGTGGCGCTGCAATTCTGGCGGCGAAGACAGCCGGACGATCTCGCCTCCCGGCTGCCGCACGTCGGATGGTTCGTCGCGCTGACCGGGATCGTCGCGGGATTTGCAACCATGACCGCCAACGCCGCCGGCCCGTTGATGGTGCTTTACCTTCTGGCCATCGGCCTGCCGAAACTCGCGCTCGTGGGGACCGGTGCGTGGTTCTTCCTGCTCGTCAACGTCTTCAAGGTTCCCTTCAGCCTCCATCTGGGATTGATCACCACGGACTCGCTTCGGATGGATGCCATGCTGTTCATACCCATGATGCCGGGCGCGCTTCTGGGACCGGTGCTCCTGAAGCGGATCAACCAGTCGGCGTTTGAAACCATGGTGCTGGCATTCACCATTCTGGCGGCGCTACGGCTGTTGCTGTGAAATCAAAAGGCCGGAAAAGCAGCAGTTCTACCCTGCCGAATCAAATAATGGTAGAGCGGTGCTTTGCCCTGTGCCCCGCCGCCCAAATCTAAACCCTTAGTGAACCACGGAATCCCCGGCCGCCATAATAAGACTCCGCGCCGTTGTGACCGACGAAGACGCGACCGTAACGGCGATCACCATAAATCGCGCCGCCGAGTTCCCGGATGTCCGCCGGGGTTTTCACCCAGGACGATGACTTCGTATCGAACTCGCCCAGCTTTTGCAGTTCGAAATATTGTTCTTCCGTCAACAGCTCGACGCCCATGGCCGCGGCCATGTCCATGACGCTGTTTTTCGGTTTAAATTTTTTCCGCGAATGCAGCGCTTCCCGGTCATAACACAGGCTGGTGCGGCCCTCGGGACTTTCCGCCGAACAATCATAAAAAATGTATTCGCCCGACTTTTTATCCTGTCCCACCACATCCGGTTCACCGCCGGTCCGCTCCATTTCATTGAGCGACCACAGCTTTTCAGCACTGGCTTCCAGCTTCGCCTGGACCTTGGCCCAATCCAGACCTTTATGGCGGTTCAGGTTTTTCTCAAAACGGTCTTTCAATGCTCTGAACAGTTCTTCACGTTGTTTTGGGGACAACTCCATTTTATTGCTCTTCATTTTGTTCATGGTTTTACTTCAAGCGCATCGGCCAACCTTTCTTCTGTCGCTACGGCTCACACCAAGTGTAAGAACATCTGGCGTTCGTATTTTGAAATTGATGGACGAATTTCGCGGGCACAAATAGTCGAAAAAGGGGGAAGTGTCAGGCGATTTCAATCCTCACGGGGCGATGGTCGCTGCCGGTCACTTCCGGGCGGATGAAGGCGGATCAGGGACGGGTTGGCCGTCGCGAGCCGTCCGGGAACCGGATCCGAATTCACCGTCCGATTGCCGAAAAATCCCATCTGCGGAATTTAGGTTGATTTGAGCCTCGTCACCTCGGCTCCCACAAGGGCAGGGTGGCCGTCTGATTTTGAAACGTCTTCAAATCCACCGTCCGCGCCAGCGGCGCCGTCCAGCCGCAGGGCTGATACCGCTCGTCGCCATGCAGGACAATGGCATCCGTCAGCAGGCCGGAAAGGAAATTGGACGTGAGCGTCACCCTGTGCGCCGCGATGATGACCGCCCGGATGTCATCTTGCGGCTGCTTTGCCTACTTCTGTTTCGGCTTGTCGTGCAAGACCAGCGCCTCCGCATCGTGGTTCACAATTTCTTCAGTGACATGCTCCGCGAAATCTTCCACTTCGTTTTCGCGGACAAGTTGTTTCTGGCCGGGAATCTTTTGCAACAGATGCAGGGCATTCTCAAATGCCGCCTTGGTGCCATCCTGCCGTGGCTCGCCAAGAATGAAATGGATTTTGAATTTCTCCCGCGCATCGTTTAGTGCCACGCCGCGACCCAGCCAGCGGTTCGCCTTTTCGCGGATGCTGTTTGGGTCAACCAGGTCAAACGAAACCGGCTCGTAAAGATGCCAGATGTCGTTTTTCCAGGCGAACTGGAAATCGTATTGGTAATCCTTCGTTTCAATCGTCTTTTCCGAAAGTTTTTCCACCATTCGCCCCAGCTTCGCCTTGAACGGCTTGACGATTTCCTCATCGCTGCGGCTGACCTGCGTTGCGCCGGCGACAAACCGCTCCACCAGCCGCTTGTAAGTCTCGCCCAGCGCCCGCGCCGGATCGTCGGAGATGCCGCCGCCCTGCTGCGACCATTGCAACGAACTGTCGTCCGGCGGCAAAACCTTTTTGACCATTTCCGACAGCGCATTCACCGGAGGAATATGTAGGTCGTCGCGGATTTCCGCGCCCAGCTCCTCAAACCGGTTGGTCAGGTAGCGCATCAGCGCCCGGAAATGCAGATGATCAATCTTGAGAAAGATGGCGTTCAGCCGTTCGTAGGACGTGGTGAAGCGCGCCTCCAGAAACCGCTGGTCGGGGGCGTAGAGCACGACGCCGATGTTGGCAAACTCGCCGGTCACCACGTCGTGAACGTAACGCAGGATGATGGTGCTGTAGTTCGTTTTCATCGCAGTAAATGTTTAATGAATTGTGTCAGAGAATGCCACATACTCTAAACAGCAAGAGAAACGGCTGCACTGGCGAGAACGTCAAACGTGGCATTTTGAGTTCTCCGAATCTCCGTGATTACACGTCCCCAACTCTCCGCATTTTCCAAATCTTCCGCTGAAGAAACACCAGCAGGGCGAAACCACATTGACCGGATGAAAGCTGCAATCATACCACTGCCAAAGATAGTTGTGTCCGCCGGATTGCTAGAACCTTCATCCGAGGCTTTAGACCACTGTTCCGCAAGCGACGCAGCGTTTGGATAAAGATTGCGCAAGATGTCTCCAACTTCCTGCTCGGATCTATTCTTGGTTAGCAGCTGAATGACATTTGCAACTTGCATTGTAAATCGAGCGCTTCGTGAGTCAAAAGGACTTTCGTCGGCCAAGGAATCAACAGTTTGACCAAGCATCAGCCGGGCACGCTTTTCGCCAAGACGCACGCCAATCCAACCTCCACGCCCGTAGCGCACAATTTGTTCATTGAAGTATTTTAGCGCCGAGACGGCATCGCCGCTGGCGAGCAGGACAAGTCCGCGAGTCTCAACAAAGCCAGTCAACAACTCACCTGCGTCCGTATCCGATACATCCAATAATTGTTGAGCGTGGACGCACAATTGATCCCGAAGTTCCGGCTGGGAAGCCCGCTCTGCCTGCCATAAGGCGATCATGGCACGGCCAAGTCGCTCGGCCATGCTCATTTCTTGAGGTGTTCGTGTTGCAGTTTCTCGAAGTGCTTGAACAGTCGCTGCCGAATCTTCACCAAAAAGTTCTTTGTATCGCACACCGCGACGTTCGACTGCTACGTTCCACTTCTGGTTGTAGTTGCGCAGTCGTGATGCAGCAAACTCGACACCTTCATCTGCCAATTCTTGCAATAGTGCTTTGGATGAGTCTCGCAAGGATGTGTCTTTTATTTTGGCGCTCTTAATGAACCAAACCTCTGCCAGTCCTGACCGGGCGTATTCGTTGTGGGCGTCGAGTGATCGGGCTTCTTGAAAAAGTGCCTCGGCACCGTCAAGTTCTCCGAGATCGATCAGCAGATTCCCCAAATCAATTCGCGATGTAACGTCGTTTGGGAATGTTTGGCGAGCTTGCTCAAAAACTTTGCGTGCTTCCAATGGCCTGTTGAGCCGTTGCAACGTGGAACCCAATATATTCCAGAAAAATACATCGTCCGGAAAATCCTTGCAAGCCTGTTCAGAGACCTCTAACGCGTCATCTAATTCATTAAGTTGGAAGTGCGCTAAAGCCAAACCAGTCCTGGAGAAAAAATTATCAGGGAAATGTGCCGCCGCTTCCCGAAATACACCCAAGGCGGCAACAAGGTCACCATCTTCGCGAAGTAATTTTCCAAGTTCGTTTCTAATAAGTGGATTCCACGGAAAACGCTGCCTAGCATTCCAAAGAATGTTAATTGCCTCGCGCTGACGGTTTGCAGACCAAAGGACTTTTGAAATTACTGTGTAATTGTGAGGATTGTTGGGCTGCCATCGGATACATTCATTCAAAAGATTCTCCGCCCAGCTTACCTTTGAAGCATCCCTTCCAACCACGCGGTTTGCCAAGTTATTAAAAGTTTTGACAAGATATTCACTGTCCCCCGTGGCAGACGTGTAGGCACGATAACGACCGAGAAAGCTATCCAATTCCGGTGAACCACATAGAGATGTGTTTCGCGTCACTTTTTCAACCCATTGTTCCCGCTCCGCACGAGTCGGAGGCGACACGGCCTGTCCTCTTCCTCCGCCATGTTGCAACTGCCGCGCTTCCCAATTCGAGAGCAGCGATTCAAGCCATTGTTCCGCGTTGTTTTCACCCAATGATGGATCACGAAGCACGCCAAAGAATTTTTCAATCCAAATGGATTGACTCCGTGGATATGCGGCAAAGATGCACCGAACAATTTGCTTCCATTCGTGAGACGTAATTATTGGACTGTCCGCCAACTCGACCACGGTATGAAGAAGTCCGACTGGAACGTCCGCAGCGGGCTTTCCTTCGGCGTCAGGCATCTTGCGGAAACCGAGCAACCCAATGTCTCGGTATGACCGTTCAAAGAATTCTTCGCCGAGAACAAGACGCCGCCAAAGACCAGAAAATCGCTGATCACTCTGGCAGTGAGCCAAGGCCAGCAAATAGGAACCTTCAGGGTCGCGATCCGGTCCTTCGTAAAAACCGCGCAGCCAAAGCCGGATTCGGCTATGGTCTTC
>Ga0181535_10003166_pt1 | contig 19297 bp, 19 predicted proteins | sample PEATcosm2014_Bin_44_FD_119774 | JGI IMG/M metagenome (GOLD analysis project Ga0181535, IMG submission 119774) | Peatland microbial communities from MTU Mesocosm Facility, Houghton, MI, USA - PEATcosm2014_Bin17_30_metaG | ecosystem: Environmental > Terrestrial > Soil > Wetlands > Peat | place... | reverse complement strand
GCAGCGGCGCTCACCACGAGGCTGAGGCTCGATGAGGCCGAATAGGTGCCATCCGTAGCCTGCAGCGTGAGCGCGTAGGTGCCCGCGCTGAGGGTCGTCGCCATCACGACGATTTGCCCGCTGTTGGCGGATTCGGGGTTCAGGTAAGAGACGGTGGCGCCCGCGGGAAGCCCGGTCAGGCTGAAGGTCACGCTCCCCGTGGCGCCGGTGCGGACCACGGTAACGGTGCTGCTGGCGCTGGAACCTTGGGGGACGGCGAGGGTGGCCGTGGAGAGCTGGAGCGCGATGCCGTTGGTTACGACGGGCGTGACCGGCGTGACGGGCGCGGTGGCGCCTCCGCCGCCGCAGCCAAGGAAGGAAAACGAAAGAAAAAGACCGGGAAGCAGCGGAGCGAAATTCTTCATGGGTCAAGCGCCTCAGAAAAATGGATGCAGTCAAGCTCGGGAAACGATTCCTGCACAGTTTCTTCCTCCGCCTTTCGCGCTGTCAACAGATAAAGCGATTTATATCGGGGCTATTGCGGCTCATCGCGATCGCGCCCTGCGCAAAGGCGCGGAGTTCCAGGGAATCGCCGCCCTTGCTTCCGGCGGATCGGGCAGGTTCCTACAGAAGTCCGCTGCTCAGCAGGCGATAGGCCTCGTTGATGGCGGCCATCTCTTCGGTGGCAAGCTGGCGCTCTTCCGCGGTCTTGCCTTCGAGCCGGTCGGGATGGCAGCGGCTGGCCATGCGGCGGTAGGCGGCTTTGATCTGCTCGCGCGTGCTGGTTTCGGTCACGCCCAGGAGCCGGCAGGCGCCGCGCTGCGTCATGGGATGGAGGGTGTCGAGGCTGCTGTCGCACTCCGCGGCAAAGCGCTTCCAATCCCGCGGCGCGCGGTCTTCGCTCCACGCGGCGGGCTCTTCGGCGGGCTGCGTCTGCCAATCGGCGCCGTAGCTCTCCGCGATTCCGAAGCGGGACGAAGAGTGGTACTCCGCAGTCAGTTCGCTCTGCTGCGCGAAGGTGAGGGTGGCGAGGCTGGCGAAGTCCTGGAAGGAGTTGCCGCGGCGCTCGCGGCCCTTCTGCGACTGCTTTCTCTGGTGGAAGCTCTCCACCGCGGCAGGGACGCCGAGGGTCCAGCTTTGCACAAAGAAGAGAGGATCGGGCTCGGAACCGCCGCCCAGCACCTGCTCCATGTCGGTAACGAACTGCCAGCCCAGCTCCGGCCGATTCGGTTCGACGGCGGGGATGGCTTCGTAGCCTTCCCGCATGGAGGAGCACGAACCGCGATCTACCTGGAATTGGCCTTCCATCTTTACCCTCCGCACGCAAGCGCGCCGCACCGCTTCGCCTACGCCCTTGAGTCCAAGCCTTGCCGGTTCCGGTGTAATGGGTTCATCGGCAGTTGGACGGATTTCTTCTACGCGCGGACGAAAGCCCGAGATGTGGGACGGAACGGAACGGGAAAAGGTGCCATTCCGCGGCATTTTGGGCCAGGGATTGCCCGGTTTCGGCCGCCGCCGGCCCGCAATCTGGCTTGCTGTTAGAATAGGGAGTGCCGCAGTGTGCGGCAAATCGCTTCCTCTAAAGCCCCCCAACCCCATGGCCTCCGAAGGCCGAACCAAAAGAAGGAAAAGCTACCCTGTGACCCAGACGATACGCAATATCGCCATCATTGCCCATGTTGACCACGGCAAGACAACCCTCGTCGACGCCATGCTGCGGCAGTCGGGAACCTTCCGCGCCAACGAGCAGGTGGCGGATCGGGTGATGGACTCGAACGAACTGGAGCGGGAGCGCGGCATCACGATCCTGGCCAAGAACACGGCGATCGTCTTCGAGGGCGGCAAGATCAACATTGTGGATACGCCGGGCCACGCCGACTTTGGCGGCGAAGTGGAACGTGCGCTGAAGATGGTGGACGGCGTGATGCTGCTGGTGGACGCGGCCGAAGGGCCGCTGCCGCAGACGCGCTATGTGCTGGCCAAGGCGCTGGAAGCCAAGCTCAAGCCGATCGTGGTGATCAACAAGATCGACCGGCCCGACGCGCGGGCGCAGGAAGTGCTGAACGAGATTTACGATCTTTTCATCGACCTGGACGCGGACGAAACACAACTGGATTTCCCGGTGCTCTATGCCGTGGCCAAGGCGGGCACCGCAACCACCGACATGGCCACGCCCGGCGTGGACCTGCAGCCGCTCTTTGAGAGCATCGTTGCGACGATTCCCCCGGCCACCGGCAATCCGGACGGCACGCTGCAGATTCTGGTCACCAATCTGGACTACTCCGATTATTTCGGCCGCATCGGCATTTGCCGCGTCTTTCAGGGCACGCTGCACGCCGGCGACGATGTGACCATCTCCAAGCGCGACGGCTCGCTGCAGAAGACGCGCATCACCAAGCTCTTCACCTTCAGCGGCCTCAAGCGGATCGAGACCACCGAGACCACGATGGGCGACATTGTGGCCGTGGCCGGCGTGGAAGGCATCACCATCGGCGAAACCATCACCAGCGTCGAGAGTCCGTCGCCGCTGCCGCTGATCGTGATCGACGAGCCGACCATCGCGATTCAATTCAGCGTGAACAATTCGCCGTTTGCCGGACGCGAGGGCCAGTACGTGACCAGCCGCAATCTGCGCGAGCGCCTGGAAAAAGAGCTGCTGACCAACGTGAGCATCCGCGTGGAAGACACCGGCTCGCCGGACAGCTTCAAGGTGCTGGGTCGGGGCGAATTGCAACTGGCGATTCTCATCGAAATGATGCGCCGCGAGGGCTTCGAGCTGATGGCCGGACGGCCGGAGATCGTGACCAAGACGGTGGACGGCGTGCGCATGGAGCCGGTGGAGCATTTGACCATCGACGTGCCCGAGGCCTACACCGGCGTGGTGATCGAAAAGCTGGGACCGCGCAAGGGCGAGATGAACAAGATGCACAATCACGGCTCAGGCCGCGTGCGCATGGAGTTTCGCGTGCCCAGCCGCGGCATTATCGGGCTGCGCAGCGAGATGCTGACCGAGACGCGCGGCACCATCGTGATGAACGCGCTCTTCGACGGCTACATTCCCTACCAGGGCGAAATTCCGCAGCGGCCCACGGGCGCGCTGATCTCAGACCGGCAGGGCGTGACCACGACCTATTCGCTGAACGGACTGCAAGAGCGCGGCATGTTGTTTCTAGGCGCGGGCGTCGAGGTCTACGAGGGCATGATCGTGGGCGAGCACTCGCGCGACAACGACCTGGACGTGAACGTGGTGCGCGAAAAGAAGATGACCAACATGCGCGCTTCGAGCGCGGACGAGGCCGTCCGCCTGGTGCCTTACCGGGCGCTGAATCTGGAGCAGGCCATCGAGTTCATCGCCGAGGACGAAGTGGTCGAAGTCACGCCGAAGTCGCTGCGCCTGCGCAAGAAGATTTTGCAGCAAAACAAACGGCCCAAGCGGTGGGAAAAGAACCTCGAATAAGCCTGCGAAGTAGCTTGCTGTTCTCTGAAACGGCGCGGCACCCATTGGGTACCGCGCCGTTCGACCGAGGACCAGTGTAGTAGTTTCCGGATAGGCGAACATACACCCCGAATGGCAGTGGCCCATATAATTAGCCTGCGAGCTTCACCCTCCATATGGCAATCACACATCTACGAGTAAGATGGTGTCTCTGGCTCGGGCGGATCAGATCGAAACGGGAGGATTATGGGGGCGCGCTCATTTGCTACGAGCGTGTCCTTCGTTTCTTCCCGAAGCATCTGCGGGCTTTGGCGAATGCGGGCAACTGCCTTGAGCACCAGGGGTTCTATGCCGAAGCAATCAATTTCTATGATCGCGCATTGCAGGAAAGGCCAGACTATCCTGACGTTCATGCACGTTTGGGCGTGATCTTCTCGCGTTTGCAGCGTTATCAAGAGTCGATTGATTCTTTGAATCGTGCATTTCGCATGAAGCCTAGCCTCAAGAAAGAATCCTATTATAGCGATACATTTGCGTTTTCCCTTGCATGCCTTGGGAAGACGGAAGACGCGCTTGAAGCCTACCGGGCCGCGGTGGGGCTCAACCCACAAAATGCACGTGCATTGGCGGGGGTCGGATGGGCATTGCTTGAATTGGGAAACTATGCAGATGCTGAACTCCCGCTGCGTGCTGCAATCAAGCTGGAACCCGGAAATGGAAAACCCTACCTTCACCTGTCTTTCGTTCTGGGAGGATTGGGAAAATACGATGAGTCACTCGTAGTTGCAGAGCAATTCTCTGCACTTGAGCCAGAAAACCCGCTTGCGCATTCAAACGTGGGTTGGTTGCTCAGTGAGATTGGCAGACAGCGCGAAGCTGCCCTTGCCTATGAGCGAGCGATCGAAACTCAACCCAAATTTTGCACCGGCGTATTGCGAACTCGGACGGATACGCGAACGCCTCGGCGAGTATCAACAGGCAATTAACGCAGAGAATCGGGCCTTATCGCTGGACCAGAATCCATTAGCTTATTGCGTCATGGGACTGGCATTGCTCGAACAAGGCAATCACGAACGCTCCATCTACTTTAGTGAGAAAGCTATAGAACTGAGGCCGCTGTTCTATGAAGCTTGGAATAACCTAGGCGAAGCTCATTTGGCGATAGGGCAACTCGAAAGAGCATTGACCTGCTTCGAGAAGGTTCTCGAACTTGCTCCTGCAATTCCAGAGGTCGCTGAGCTTCGCCTGCAAATAGGCACCGTCCAACTCAAGTTGGGAACACGGAAGCGGCTCAGAATCAGTATCAGCTTCTGCAGGCGATGGGCTGTGACAAGGCAAGTGAGCTTCGCAGCGCAATCTTGGCAAATGACTCCTCCAAGATGTAAAGGTGCCGGGTGCACCAGGGCTCGATTCTGAAACCAGGGAGCCAAGTTACAACCGCTGCTTCGCCTTCAGCACCCGCTCCTGCACCTCTTCCACCGTCCCGCAGTTTCTTGACCGCAGTGCCGGTTACTCGTCGTCAATCAAATGAAAACTGGGAAGCATGCGCTGGTGCAGGACTCGGCCGATGAAGATGCTGTCGTGGTCCGCCCGGTAAAGGATGACGTGCTTCTCGTGCTCGATACGGCGGTACCCCGGACCGATTCGATCGCCGGGGCGGCCGATTCGAGGAGCTTCGGCAAGCCGATGGAAGCAGGCTTCCAGGCTGTCGAGATAGCGCTGGGCCTGCTCCGGACCCCAAGTGTCCACGGTGTAGTCGGCGATATCCATGAGATCGAGCCGAGCCAGCTTCGAGAGTCGGTAGGCGGGCAACGGTCACACCCTGCCCGTGGCCAGAGCGCGATTTCGGATACGGTCGCGAATCTCGCCGAAAACGTCCCCCTCGGCAATTCCGCTTTGCTCGCCTGCCAGAACCGCCGCGCGCAAGGCATCGAGCTTGGCCTTATCTTCCTCTTCAACCTTTTCAAGCGCGCGTAAGCCCGCACGCAGCACTTCGCTGGCATTGGCGTAGAGGCCCTGCTTGATCCGGTTGTCGACAAACTCGTCCAACTGAACCGTTAGGTTGATATTGCGGGTAGGCATGACGCACCTCTCTCTAGGGTCATGCTAGCCCGATTGGCAATAGTTGGCAAGATTGCCCTTCTTCCGGTTTTGCGCCGGATGCTTCAGGTCCAGGGTCCCCACGGACAGGTCTTCGTCCGTGGGGCGGAGGTCTCGATTCTGAGAGCTGGGATCGAACAAAGCTGAAAACTCAACCTTCCGCACTCACTCCGGCAGCACGGCCTCCAGCACTTCCTGGGCGCGGGCGGCGCGCCAACCGGCCAGCCGTGCGCGGAGTTCCGGGTCGTTGAGGGCCAGAATGGCGGCCGCAAAGAGCGCGGCGTTGCCCGCTCCGGGCTTGCCGATGGCCAGCGTGGCGACGGGAATGCCCTTGGGCATCTGCACCATGGAAAGCAAGGAATCCAAGCCGTTGAGCGGCGTGGCCACTACCGGCACGCCGAGGACGGGAAGCAGCGTTTTGGCCGCCATGACGCCGGCCAGATGAGCCGCGCCGCCGGCGGCGGCGATGAAGACCTGCACGCCGCGCTCCGGCGCCTCGGCAACGTACTCGAAGAGTTGGTCGGGGGTGCGATGCGCGCTCAGGACTCGCGCCTCATGGGGAATCTCCAGCGCGCGCAGAATCTCAATCGCAGGCAAGACGACCTCGTAGTCGCTCTTGCTGCCCATCACGATGGCAACCAGGGGATGTTCGCTCATGGAGCAATTATACGAAGGAGCGTGGAGCGGGCCAAAGGGCGGACCTACATGCAGCCCACCCTAGCCGCAAAAACAGAAACGCGGCGAGGGTAGGGCACCCAGTTTTGTTTGAGCCGCCGAGGGCCGGATCGAAAAGACTCAATGGCGGTGCCAGGCTTCGACGGCCACTTCGACGACGGCGAAGACCACGCTGACGGCGGCGAGAAAGCCCTTGGCGCGCTGCCAGTTCTGCTCATGGCGGTCCATGCGGCGCTCCAGGTCGGCGATGCGGCCGCCGTTGCCGTCGCCGGTGAGGCTGGTCATCTGCGTCTTCAGCACGCTCAAGTCGCTCAGCACCTGCGCTTCGAATTCATTCATCATTCGCATTGGCCAAACTCCATTTGCCCATTGCTCTTCAAGAGGTGCCCGCCCAGCCCGCTTGGGAGCGTGCCGATTTTTGTCTGTTCCGATAGAAAAGCAACCGCAGGTCCTTCGACTCCCCGCCGCTACGCTCTGGGTCGCTCAGGATGACAGCGAATTGGCTTACGATCCCAGCGGCAGGTTGATGAAGAGGGCGGTTGAGAACTCGGAGTAATTCGGCGGCGTGGAGCCGTCGTACATGCGGATATAGAAGCGGTCGTTGGCGGTTTCGCGGGAGAAAGTCATGTTCGGCAAGGTGGCGCGCACCACTAAGTCCGGATCTTCGCCGGGCATGAAGGCGAAATCGCGGCGCCGAATCTCAAAGCCGACGCCGGTGGGCGGAGTAACTCCGGCACCGATCGCCACCGTGCTGCCATTCAACGTAGTTACGGTAAGTCCGGTAAGGTTGGCCAGAAGCGTGGGCGCGACGGGCGCGGGCAGCCAGGCATCGGCTGGGACCGTCGCGCTGGTCTTGATGGCCAGATCGCAAGCCCAGTCGTTGGCAAACTGGATGGCGTACTCGACAAGGTCTGGATCACTTGCACGATAACTCACCTTGACCGTCCGCACCACAACCTGCGCGTTGAGGCTGGTCGAGGGCGCGTTGAGGAGCAGCGCGTCGCCCGGCCAGACATCGGCGGCAAAGCTCGACCGATTGCCGGAGTAAGTTCCGCTCCACAGCGCGCTGACTCCGGCCGAGGCCTGCTCCATGGCCAGAGCGGCATTGCGGCAGTCGGCGGAACTGCGCGCCGCGGGACTGGCGACCGAGCCGATCCAGGCGGCCACGGCGGGCGTTCCGGCCTGCGCCAGCGCCGCCTGGTTGGCGGTGTTCACCGCGCGGCCCACGGCACGGCCGATAGTGCGGTAACTCACAGCGACCTGCTCGCCGGCCACGGGCGCGGAGCCGGTATAGAAGACCAGCTTGCCGGTGCGCTCCAGATGGCACTCAGCGGCCTGGGCCACCGTGCCCACGCGCCGCGTGTACGGGCCGCCGCTGGGAGGCGTGCTGACGACCCAACCCGACCCCAGATTGGTCAGGTTGAGTGCGCGCATGGTGCCGATCAGGTTGATGCTGCTGGCAGCCACCAACCTGCAGCTTCCAGGCAGGTTGGCGAGCGCGCCGTCATAGAGCGTGACGGGAATGCCGCCCACTCCGTTGACAAACTCCTGAACCTCTAACTGCAACTTACCCGGACTTAGAACCCACTGGCCGCCGCAGGCGATGGCTCCACTATCACCGAAAGAACGATAGATGGCCTGGACCCGTTCGCTCTCAGGGCAATGGACCCGAACCCGCAGCGTGTATTGGTTGGCGGGATTCACCGCATACGTTGTCCCCGACGGCGTGCCCTGGACGAGGGGCTGCAATGTTATCGCGCCGCTGCCCTGCTGCGCCGTAACCAGAAAACCGGCGGTGCATTGCGATTGCGTCTCGGTGCCAATGAAGAAACCGGCCAAGACTCCCGTGCTGCCGGGCGAAAGAGTGACGCCCACGGCTTCAAGCAGGAGGGTTCCGCCCATTTCCACCGGGTCGATCCAGGTAAGCAGCGTTTCGCTGTCGATGCCGCTGCCGCCATCCATGACCAAGCCGCCAGCACCGAGCTTGAGATAGCCGGTCGCGTTCGGATTGGACCAGAGTTGCAGGTTAATTTGCGGTTCGTTGAATAACTCATCGATGAGGGTGGATTTGGATGCGGCGGGAAAGAACGGATCGGCGGCGAGATAGAACTGGGTGGTGACTCCGTCGCCGAGAAAGTATTCAGTAACATAGGCGACCGGCTCATGCTCGCCGCAGACCGTGACATCGTTGGCGAGGGCGCGCTTGACGCTGGCGGTGAAGGCGAGGTTGGCGAGATTCAGGGTGCCGTCGGTCTCGTTGAGCGGATGCACGGTGTTCGCGATGGAAGAGAGCGCCAGCGCGCCGCTGACCGCGCGATAGGCTGCGCGCGCCTGGGCTGCGACCTGGCCCGCGCTCTTGCTGAAGGGCGCGCCGGGATCGGGAACGAAGTTGCTGACCGCCGCACTGAGCGAAAGGCCCTGGGTGGAGAGCGCCGTGGAGCCGGTGCGCGTGACAAGCGCGGCCATCAGCGCGCCAGCGGTCTCGCCGGTTGCGCCGGCGCTGGGCGGCATGAGCAACTGATCGAGAAGCAGTTCGTCGCTGACGGCCTGAAGAGCGATGCGGTAGCGCGGACCCTCGATGGCCAGACCGGCATACTCGGGCAGCGGAGTTATCGCGATGTAACCCGTGAAGTAGATGGTGCCGTCGCCGCCGGTAACTTCCAAGGACTGGTTGCGGGAGGGCGCGGACAGGCTGCCATTGGACGGGAGGCTCAGAACTAACTCGCAGATCGAGGGCTCGTTGAGCTTGCGTTCGATGGTGAGGGGTAGAGTTGCATCGAGGGCGGAGGTGTAATCCTGGCCCTGGATCGTAATCTTCATGGCGGCTCTCTGCGTGGGTTGATACGGTACCTGTTGGGAGAAGATATACTTTCGACTCGCTGCGCTCGCTCAGGATGACAGCATGTTTGTTGAACGATCTTCTTCACTGAAGATGAAAGTTATCGCTGGTTACACCAGCGCCTTGGGCGCGGGAAGAAAGCTGCGATAACAGACAACATGCTCGCCGTCGAGAGGATCGGTGACCGGGAGCGCGAGAAACTGCGCTTTGAGCAGGACGCGCGCCTGGCTGCCCTGGTTCTTGCCGCTCAATGGAATGGAGGCTTCTTCCGCGCCGGAACTGGTTTGCAGACGCGGATAGTAGAAGAAGATTCGTTCGCCCTGACTGCCTTCCATGACAAAGAGCGCGGACCACTCCTGATAGAAGCTGCCGCCTTCGCGATCCACGAATCCGGTCACTGCCTGCAACTTGGCGCCGGCCTGCGGAGCGCCGCCGGGCAGCGGTTCGGCGAGGGTAAGGCCGGCGGAAGTGACCTGGGAAACCAGGGCGACGTTGAAGGTGACGCGGCGAATATAGTCCACATCGGTAAGCGGCTGGCGCAGATAGGCGCCCGCCACCGGCGCGCCGACGAAGCCGGTCTGGCCGGTGTAGTCGGTGTCGAGCGCGACGATGGAGCCAGCGACGAATTTGGCCGCATCGGCGGCGGCCAACAGAATCGATGTGGCCGAGGAGCCGCTTTGCGGAGTGACAGCGGAGGCGGCTTGCGCACCGCTGGCTGACGGAACCGCGCCGCTGGCCGGAACCAGCAGGTTCATGTGTTGCGATCCGGTGGCCAGAGCCATGGTCAGCTTGGTCCAACTGAGAAACTGAAAGCTCACCTGGGCCTGGAGGGTTTCGCGCACCTGTTCGAGCGTGGCGGCGGGGATGCCAGCTAGCACCCGCGAAGATTTGCTGCCCGGCTTGCGCGCGAACTCCTGAATCCATCCCAAGCCGATCCACGGCGACGGCGGCGCGTCGAGGGTGAAATTGCCCTGCTCCGCCGGATCGAAGAGGACCGGCGTCTGGGCCGCGCGATTGACCGGCGCAAAGTACGCACGCACCCGGCGCGCGACGGGCGCGGGAGCTGAAAACCAATTGGCCGCCATTTACTCCCCCTGCTCCTGGTAGCTGTAAACCATGACTTTTGCCGACCGGCTCAAGCGGTCGCGCTGGACGACGACCGGCCCGAGACCCGGCTCGTCCCAAAAGACCTGGGTGAGCATGGCTGCCGGCGGCGTGGCCGTGTAATTGAGTTTGGGCGTGTGGAAAGGCGCAACCATCGCGATCAGCTCCTCGTCCATCGCGCTGAGCGAGCGGCCGCGGTCGAGTCCGCCGAAACTCTGCGTGCCGCAGGTCTGGTAGAGGATTTCGCACTCCGCGGCGGCCATCGAGGAGGCGAGGTCCATCTCGACGCCCAGGCTGAGCCAGCGGAGGATGAAGACGTCGCTGGGAAGCTGGCTGAAGGGCGCTTCGGCTTCTTCCACCAGGATTCCCGGCCGCACCGCGCCGCGCACCAGGATCGTGCGCTCCGGATTGAGAACGACCAGCCGGGCGCGCAACGCCATATAGAAGGAATCTTTCGCATTTTGCATGGAGAGGGGCTCCTGGAGTGGGAGGTTGCCAGTTAGCGAGTTAGCAGGTTGAAACGCCGGCGAAGTTTGTGCTTTCCCATCCTGGCGCCGGAAAAACGAACCGCAGGTCCTTCGACTCGCTGCGCTCGCTCAGGATGACAGGCAGAATGGGCGCGGGAGCTGAAAGCCAGCGGCTCGAAGCTCACTACACCGCCTGCGGACGCGCTTCGCGCAAGAGGAGGCGGTAGAGATAGACCTGGCCGAAGGCTTCGTTGGAGGCGACCGACTCGATGAGGTAATCCTGGCCGGCCACGGTGACCGCCAGGGTCATGGAGAAGAGAGACTGGGCCGAAGCCAGATCGAGCGCGCTGACCTGCTGCTGGACGCCGGTGGCCGAGACCAGCAGCTCCCACTTGGATGCGCCACCCTCCTGCCAACTGGGCCGCAGCTTGCGCAGGACCACCGGGCTGACGACGACATCGGCAAAGGTGGTGGCCACCAGGCCCACTTCGGACATGTTGGTGTCGGTGTTGGTTCCTGTCACCCGCAGAAGAGCCGAGGTCCCCGCCACGCTTCGCAACAAGGCATCGGCCAGCATCTGCGGCGCACTCACGGGATTGCGCGGCGCCGTATCGCTCATCGCTCACCCCAGCCTGTTCGCAATGTAAGGACGCAGCCAGGCCTGCACGGTTTCGTCCACCAGCGAACTGGAGAAATACTGCATCTGCATCGTGTCGATCTTGGTTTTGCTCGCGTTCAGCGCCGGCGTGGACTGGGCGTTGCGCACAATCTGCGCGCAGGCCGACTTCACGTCGTCGCCGATCGAGGCCAGGCCCGCCGTGTAGGTGACGGAAACCTCGTTGTAGGGCAGACCGAGCAGATTCCAGGGCAGCGTGAGCTCGCCCGTGTTGGGGTCGAAGTCCACGGAACCGGGATCGATCGCGGTCCATTGGCCGGGCAAAGAGAAGGCCCAGACGATCTCAAAGAGCGGCTCGTTGACGGTCTCTCCGCGGCGCGGTTTTGCGTAGCGGCCCTCGAGGCTCACCAGCGACGAAGCGGCCGCGCCGAGCGGCGCCAGAGGCAGATAGCTGAGCCGCACGGTCTGCGATCCGGCGACCAGCCGCAGGCGCTCGGTGTACTGGATGACATTCAGGTCCGGCCGCCTGCAGTAGCTGTTGATCAATGCCGTGGCGGCGGCGATCCAGTCCGCCGTGGTTCCAGCCGGCAATCCATAGTTCGGGTAATCCGCTGGCTGCAGATATGCCATAACAAGTCCTCTTCTTTCAGTGGACAGTGAGCAGTGGACAGTGAGCAGTGGACAGTGAGCAGTGGACAGTGAGCAGTGGACAGTGAGCAGTGGACAGTGAGCAGTGGACAGTGTTCGATTCCTGCTGTTCACCGCCCACTGCCCACGGTTCACTTCCTTGTCTACCGGTCGACCAGCACCTGGTAATGGGCGTAGTTGGCGCCCTTGACGACCGGCGCGCCGAACTTGACCGCGACGTACTGGTACGTGAGCGCGCCGGGCAGGCCCAGCTGGAAGATGCGCGGCGTGGGGTCGCCGAGCCAGTGGTACTCGATCAGGTCCTCGGTGACGATGTAGGCCGGCAGCACCGCCGAGCCCGATCCCGGCGTGCCCGTGTAGCTCAGGCTCCAGTCGGGAATGAGGGGCAGATCGCCGGCCTGCGTCGAGAGCATCTTCACGCGGATGCCGCCGGTGATGCTGTCGGTGTTCAACACCACGTTGAACTCGGTCTTCATCTCGCGGTCGATCAGGTCGAGGAGGACCGGGTTGGCGTAGATGGCCGTGGGCCGCACATAGTAGCCGTTGTTGGCCACCATCTGGGCGACGGCGGATTTGATGCCGTCCACGATGGAGGCCGTGGCGCCGATGGTGGTGGTGAGGCCGCCGGCCTCGATCTGCGGGATGACGCCCATGTACTGGTTGGTGGTGGGCGTGCTCAGGCTGGTGTCGTTGCCGTTCCAGAGGGCCACGTCGTGGGCGACCATGACGCCGCTGACCGTGTCCACCAGATCCTTGGCCTGGAGATAGGAGAACTGCTTCTGCTGGTCGCCCAGCTCGATGTCGAAGAGGTTGTAGTTGATTTGCGAGACGATGGCCTTGAGCGGCACGCTGCGCTCGACGCGGGTGGGGCTGACCACCGGCGCCACGATGCTGCGCGGATTGACGAAGCCGGCTGTGCCCGGATTGGGCAGCGCCGTCTCCTCGAAGAAGCGCGAGGGATGCCCGGTGGCGGGAACCTGCTTGATGCGCTGTCCAAAGGGGCTGGAACGGCGGCAAATGTCGAAGATCTCGGTCTGATACAGCGGAACTTCGATGGCGCCGGGCCCGATAAAATCGGCTGCCGCGTGAATGTCTGCAAAGGTTGCGTTCATAGGCTTTTCCGCCCCCTCCATGGGGCCAATTCAGTGGTCAGTGAACAGTGAACAGTGGACAGTGGGCAGTGCACAGTAGAGGTCAGCATCCGCACAAACCGCCGATCACTGACCACTGTTCACTGTTCACTGCCTTTACGCGATGGCGCCTGCGCGCAGCAGTTGGCTCTTGACGGCGATGCGCTGTTCCAGGCTCAAGCCGGAGAGCGCCGCGTCCAGGGTGCGCACGTCGACCGGGCCCTCGCCGATGCCGTGCTTGGCCAGCATCTCGGAGGTGGCCGCGGGCACGGTCCGGCGCAGCGGATTCAGCACCGCGGGCGCGGCCTCCGCCTTGAGCTGGGCCAACTCCTCTTCGGCGGCGGCCAGCTTCTCCGCCAGTTCCGCCTCGCGCCGGCCCTGCTCGACGGTGGCCGAAATCCTCTCCACCTCGCCGGCCAGGGCGCCCTGCCGCTCTTCGAGCCAGTTCAGCGCTTTCTCGAGCTGCGTGGTTGCGGCTTCCAGCCGCTGGGCAATGTCCTTCTCCTGCTCTTCCATGAGCGTCCTTCCTTCAGTGGTCAGTTGTCAGTTGTCAGTTATCAGTGGTCAGTTATCAGAGATCAGGGGTCAGGGGTCAGGGGTCAGGGATCGCACCGCGTTGGCTTGCTGACTTGCTAGCTTGCCATGCGGAAGCTGGTGGCCCGGTAGGCCGCCTTTTCCCGGAGCAGGATCGCCGCTCCGGTAAACGTGACGCGGGTCAGCTTCCAGATCTCGGCCCGCATGTCCTCGACCCGCGCATCGGCCAGCTCGTAGCTCATGCCCATGGCCTCGGGCGACTGCGCCTCGATGGCCCCGGCCACCTCGGGAAAGTCGCGCGCGTAGAGATAGCCGCGCACCACCAGGCGCCGGCCGACCAGGTCCGCCTCGGTGAGCAGGCCGATCTTGCGCCGCGCATCGTGGCCGTCCCAGCCCGGCCGGTAGTCCACCGCCATGCCCAGCAGCGAAGGCAACGCCTTCTCCGCCGCCTCGCGGGTCAGCAGCACGCGGTGCCCGCGCGCGCCGGCCGGCGCCTTGTCGCTGGGCGCGTTCACAACCGCCAACACCCCCTCGAAGGGCACCCGGTTGGGATGCCCGTCCACGGGAGGAATCTTTACCGCCATCGCTTCCAATCTCATGCGCTCTCCGTTCCACAACGCAAGAGGGACTGAGGGACTAGGGAGGCGAGGCGAGAATCCAGCCCGGTATCTAGAGCCGGATCGCCGCGCCGGAGCTGCTCGAACCAACTCCGATCTTCGTCCCTGGTCCCTTAGCCCCTCAGTCCCTCAGTCCCTATTCCCGGTTTTCTATCGCCTCGCCCGCCAGTTGCACGGTCCCGTCCTGGCTCAGCGGCCCCAGACCCCGCATCGCCCGGACTTCATTGATCGTGAGGACGCCGGCCTGAAGCAGTTGCACCTGCACCGCCAGCTCCGTCTCCTCGTCGCGCGCGTTCAGCTCGTTGAAGACGAACTCGAACTCCCGCCAGCCGATGCACTTGGCGAAGAGGTCGCGGGTGATGTGGCCGGCCAGCAGCAGGGCCAGGGGCGAGATGGCCCCGCGGAAGGCCTCGTCGGTCATCTCCGCGGCGGTCGATTGGTTGACATCCGCCTCCAGGCCCAGGAGTAGTGGGGGCAGCCCGAAGGCGTTGGCCACCATGCGGATGAGAAACTCCTGCCAGGCCAGGCGCAGGTCGGCGTCGGTTCCCTGGGCGAAGCGCAGCACCTCGGGCTTCTGCTCGGTCGAGATCAGCGGGACGCGGCCCGTGCCCTCGATCTCGTCCTGCCACCAACGGATGAGCCGGTCGTGCTGGGCCGGCGTGGCCTCGTTGAGCCAGAGCGCGTACTGGGCCACGGAGTTGGCCGCCAGCTTGCCCGCGAAGCGGTGGGCGCTGAGGAAGTGGTTGACGGTTTCGAAGGCCACCTCCAGCGGACCCAGGCCGAAGGGGGTAAAGCTGCGCGGATTCATGCGGATGTACATCAACTGGTCGTCGCGCAGCTCGACGGCGCCGGACTCGAGTTGGCCGGGCAGCGCCTGGGCATAGCGCGGCGTCTCCGCCTGCCCATCCCAGCGGGCATTGATACGGATGGAGGCCCCGTCGACCGGCCACAGCATCGCCGGCCGCTCGGCGTCGCCGGTGGGCTCCATCTCGATGGCCCCAAAGCCGCCGGTCAGCGCGTCCTCGATCGCCTGTTCGAGGAGGGTGCGGAAGCTGTCCACCGGGTTGGGCTCCTCCAGCGTGCGGCGGAGGGCGCGCAGCTTTTTGGCTGCGAAGGCCACATCCGAGGGCCGGACGCCGCGCCGTACCCGCACCTGCCAGTCCATGGCCGCGATGCGGTCCTTGATGACGTTGATCGCCCGGCGCACCACCGGCGTCTCGGCAAACCGGCGCAGGTTCACCGGCGTCGGCTTGGGCAAGAGACGCCCCGGAAACTGGACCGGAGTCAGGATGGCGGGCAGCGCCAAGGTCTTCCGCTCCGCCTCGGCGTCGGCCGCGCCTGCCACCAAGTTCGCCTTCCGGCCGCCGCCTGCCGCCTGCCGCCAGAACTCCCGCAATTGCTCCGCTACCTTCACGTGGACCCTCCCTATTTCCGAGCTTCTCGCTGCTCGCTCCTCGCTGGAAGCTGTCTTGCAAACGCACAGAGATCCCGCCGCCTAGAAACAAAAAAGGCACAGCCCCGGAAAGGGCCATGCCTCGCTCTTGTCGAAATACCGTTGTCGGGGACTCGGGACGAAGGACTGGCTTCTCTGTCGATGGAGCGAAGTGTCTGGCTGTTCCCTATTCCCTATTCCCTGTTCCCTATTCCCTACTCCCTACTCCCTCGTCCCTAAACCCTCAGTTCGCGCCGCGCGGTGTCAGCCACGCGGCCCAGGTCGGAGGTGGTCAGCACCCGGATCTGGTGCTCCTCCATCGTCTCCACGCCGAAGCGGTAGATCTCGAGCCGCTCCGGCTCTTCGTGGGTGGCGCCCAGCCGGGCCGCCGGCTCGATGACCGCGGTCAGCTCCAGTTGGGCGTGCTCGATGCGCTCCACACCGGCGCGCAGGCTGGCCGCGGAAAAGGCCAGCACCTTGGCCATCTCCACGCCCGGCTCCAGGCTGACCGCGTGAAACATGCGGATCAGCCCGTTGGGCCGGTAGCCCAGATCGATGCGCAGCGGATCGCCCGGCCGCGTGTACTCGGAGGCCGCGATCCGCTTGCGCAGCAGCTCCCACACCCCGGCGCGCTCGAACTCCGTGCGCATCCGCGCCTGGATGGCCGCCCGGCCGCTCAGCCGCGGAATGCGCTCGCGCGGCGGCGGGTCGACATACAGCCGCATGAGTTCCTCCATGCCGGCGGGAAGGCTTTCGGCCAGATAGGCCTTGGCCTCGGTCATCTGCACGCTCAGCGAAAGCGACTCGGCGAGCAACCGCATCAGGTTGCCCTCCGGCTCGGCCTGGAAGCGCCGGCGCAGCTCGCTCTCCATCCCTTCCAGCAGGGCGATGTCGGCCTCCGGATCGAGGCAGCGCACGCGGCGCCAGTCGCGGGTGAAACGGACCAGAATCGGCTCAGGGCTGGCTGGCTCCCCGCCGCCCTGCTCGCGCAGGATCACCCCGATATGGACGAACTCGTTCCGCACCGCATCCGGCACATACCGGAGCAGACGAAACTCGCAGGCCCGCCGCTGGTGTTCCTTGTCCATCGATGTACGCTCTCAGCCCTCAGCTTTCAGCTCTCAGCTCTCAGCCCCAGCTTGTGTCTGCCAGCCAGCAGTGGCCCAAGCGCCAAGGCAACATCTGAAAGCGGATCGCCAAACGCTGAAAGCTTCCTCTCAATTCACCCTTCCCGCCATGCTATCTCCCCAGCGGGCGTCTTGCCAGGGTGGCGCGGCGTTTTTGTCCGCCGCCCTTCCCCAATTGGGGAAGGGCGCGCGCGGGGAGTCCCGGAAGGCTTGAATCATCTCCCGGATGCGGCTGCGCCGCAGGAGCAGCTTCTCCACCAGCGCTTCCATCTCGGACAAGTCGCCGCCATACCACTCCGGCGGAATCTGGCTGGCCGCCGCCCAGACCGTCTCCGCCGCCATCGTCTCCAGACGCGTCAGCCAGGGCTCGAAGGACTCCCAGCCGGCGACGGTCCGGTAGACGTCGTTGCGATAGTAGACCCCGCGCAGGGGCAGATCCTCGAACTTCCACTCCCCGGCGTGAAAACAATAGCCGTAGTCGATGAAAACCGCCCGGTAGCGATGCTCGCGCTGTTTGCGCGCAAAGACCGCCTGGCGCCCGTTGGCGTTGCCGGTCCACTTGTCCAGGGCCAGAATGCCGGCAAACTCGGCTAGGTTCCGCACCTCGGCCATCTGCTCCTCGGGCAGGAAATCGACGACCTGGCCGGGCATGAGACCGCCGACAAAGCGCGAGCCGAATTGGAGGCCGGCCTGGCATCGCACCCGCGTCCGCCCCAGATCCATCTCCAGCTCCGGGGTGTTTTCCACCAGCCAGCGGGAGACCTCGATCAGCTCCGTCTCCGGCGCCGTGAGCCCGGCGGCCTGCGCCAGCCGCGAAGCCAGAAATTCATTGGCCAGCACCCGGATATGCTGGGGATTGTTCTGGAACTTGACCACGTACACGTGGCCGTCGGCGCCCAGCATCAACTGGCCCTGCGCACCGCCCCGCATCCGCCGGATTTGCTGCACCGCCAGAACCGCCAAGGCCATTCTCCCGCCGCTGTTTTGATTCTGCATGGAATTCTAAGCGCTTGGAGCGGCTTATCGCCGTACCTTCTCCGGACTGAAAAGAACTGGTGAAAACTGCAGCCTAACCCCGGACTGCAGTGTTTGGGTGACCCATAGAGTCTGCGGCCTTTTCCAATCGACAGGTGCGCAGTTCCTGCAGGCGTAATAACAGCCGATTGCGAAACTATCGAACTTCGGAAACCGCTGAACTCGAATAGTGAAATTCCACTTTTGCGTCGATATGTTCGGAAGCAACTCCGGCATCGCCGTCGCCATGTCGAATTCGTGATCGGGATCTGTCGAAGCAAAACCTGGAGGACTCGGAGGCACCCACTCACATTTCTCACACCTTCTGATCCAAATCTGCAGATTCTCTGCGGGGACATCGCCAACGACCATCGCGACAATTGAAACGCTGACCTTGCTTTCATTCATGGGGTCCAGTTTTATTGTTTGCGGAGCGTCTGACATGTCCTGCTGGAAAAAACTGAATACTAGACGCGCTCTCTTTTCTTCTGGGACAGCCTGCTGAACAATCTGTGGCGCTGTTGGCTTCGGAGCATCTTTGAATGCCCACGGTTCCTTCAGTTTTCGCAATCGATCATTCATCCACTCCTCTGGAGGCATTTTTACCCCGGCCAGTATCTCCGAATCGATCGGATCGTGCGAAAGTATGTACTCATCGCGAAGAGCGGACATCAGATGTTCGCGTCGCTCCAACTCCGTCATGTTGGGAGATTTTGGTTGTAGCGCCTCCTGAATATTTGTAACCGACTTCATCACCACGCCCATCCTCTCACTCGCAGCACTCTCTTTGTGCTCTTGCTCCTCGCGATTTACAGCATTGACGATAATCGCAAAGAGTCCAAAGAGTGTGAAGAAAGTGATTAGGAACAGGCGCACACCTCGCTTTGCCTCTAACCTCCTCACCGTCTCAGGCACGAGGTAGGCCAATCCTGCAACCGCAAGGAGTGCAAAGGCTATGTCTGGAACCGCGTTCACCAGAACGTGAACGAAGCGGCCTAGAGCAGGATATCTCTGAGAAGCCTGAAATATCGGGTCGCTGATAAGAACTAACCAGACCGGTATCGTCTTTAAGAAGAAGCGCCACCCTAGACCGCAGACGGCCAAGCAGATAAAAAGCGCAGCCCCCGCAGAAACTCGCAATGGATGGCATCTGGCTACAATCTTCCAGCGAAAGACCCGGAGGAAGATTTGCCTTCGCGTTGTTGACCAATTCAACATAGACGATATTTCCCCGCAATCTTCTCATTGCAAACCACCTCGCGTAAAGGCAATAATCCCCACCACTGTGCTTCCTACGCATTCTTAGGGCTGACAGGCTATAAGTTGGAAGCTAACTTCTGCCTCTCACCAACAGCTCGGCGCGGACCGCCAGCGCGATGGCCATGGCCATCAGCCGGTCGTCGTGCGTGCCGGCGCGCGCCCCGGTTCTGCCGTCGGGCTGGCGGACAAAACTCCTGCACTCGCCCAGCAGGCGGCGGCTCTGGAAACTCTCCGGCCGCTCGACCAGCGCCGCGCCCAGCCGCCCCAGCGCCGCGGGCCGGCTCAGCGAGGTGGTCAGCCATCCCGGCTGGCCCGCCTG
>Ga0181535_10003163_pt1 | contig 19313 bp, 12 predicted proteins | sample PEATcosm2014_Bin_44_FD_119774 | JGI IMG/M metagenome (GOLD analysis project Ga0181535, IMG submission 119774) | Peatland microbial communities from MTU Mesocosm Facility, Houghton, MI, USA - PEATcosm2014_Bin17_30_metaG | ecosystem: Environmental > Terrestrial > Soil > Wetlands > Peat | place... | reverse complement strand
TTCCGCCCATGCTTCTCGAAACTCGTCTGGGATGCCAGTGTCTGCTGAATCCGCGCCATTCGCTTCATGCTTCCAGTTTATGCAAATAAGACGCGGGTCGCAGACTTGTGCAGAGGTTCCCTAAACAGGCGTCAACATCGAATGTGCGACGTCCTCATACTCGGTACGCAAGATGATCTCGTTCTGCAAGGCGCTGGTCAGATCACAGAAATAATCGCTATAGCCTGCAACGCGCACGATGAGGTCGCGGTACTTCTCCGGCTCTGCTTGCGCGGCGCGGAGCGTATCTGTTGTGACCACATTGAACTGAATGTGATGTCCCCCCAGGCGGAAGTAGGAGCGAACCATATAGGCCAGCTTGTCGAGGCCTTCTTCGCCCTGCACCAGCCGGGGCGCGAACTTTTGGTTGAGCAGCGTTCCACCGGTGCGGGAATGATCCATCTTGGCCGCAGACTTCAGCGCCGCCGTTGGCCCTTTCCGGTCCGCGCCCTGGGTGGGCGAAATGCCGTCGGACAGCGGTTCCCCGGCGTGGCGGCCGTCAGGTGTGGCTCCGGTCATCGATCCGAAGTAGACGTGACACGTGGTGGACAGATAATTGATGCGGTAGCATCCGCCCTTGGTATTCTTGCGTCCATCCACCTCATCGAAGAAAGCGTTAAACAGATCCACATAGATGGCGTCAGCCCAGTCATCGTCATTGCCGAACTTCGGCGTCTTGTTCCACAGCGTCAAGCGCAGTTTTTCGTGGTTCTCGAAGTTGTGCGCCAAGGCCTCCAGCAAATCGTCCATTGAGATTGCTTTTCGGTCGAAGACATGATGCTTGATCGCAGCCAGGCTGTCGGCGCAACTCGCCGGCGCTACTCCCATAATGTACGTAGTGTTGTATTTCGGCCCGCCGTCGTTGTAGTCCTTGCCCTTCGCGATGCAGTCGTCGACCAGCATGGATAGAAACGGGGCCGGCATGTACTCGGCGTAGAGCCGCTCAATCACGTTGTTGCCGCGCACCTTGATATCGACAAAGTAATGCAGTTGCTCGCGGAAGGCCGCGTATAACTGCTCATAGGAAGAGAAGGTGCGCGGGTCTCCAGTCTGCTTGCCGATCGTCTTGCCCGTGCACGGATCGACTCCGTTGTTCAGCGTAATTTCCAGCACCTTGGGAAAATTGAAGTATCCCGTAAGAATGTAGGCTTCCTTGCCGAAAGCTCCAGTCTCCACACAGCCGGAAATTCCGCCACACCGCGCCTCTTCCGCCGACTTACCCTGCCGCATCAGCTCTTCAACAACCTTGTCGGCGTTGAAGATCGAGGGTTGTCCCCAGCCCTCGCGCACAATCTCCATGCCCCGCCTCAAAAATGCGTCCGGGTTCTTCCTGCTCAGTTGCAGGTTTGACGAGGGCTGCAGCAAGTGCATCTCATCGATGACATCCAGAATGAGATAGGTGACGCCGTTTACGCCGTCCGAACCGTCGGGCTTCAATCCGCCGTTGTTGATATTTGCGAAATCGGTGTAAGTGCCGCTTTCCGCGGCGGTGACGCCAACTTTGGGAGGAGCCGGCTGATTATTGAACTTGACCCACAGGCACTCAAGCAGTTCCTTGGCCTGGTCTCGGTTGAGCGTGCCGTCTTCCAGATCCTTCCGGTAGAAGGGATCCAGATGCTGATCGAAACGCCCAGGGCAAAAGGAATCCCAGGTATTCAGTTCTGTCACCACGCCCAAATGGACAAACCAATAGGACTGCAAGGCTTCCCAAAAATTGCGCGGTGTGTGCGCCGGCACGCGACGGCACACCGCGGCGATCTGGTGTAACTCTGCGCAACGAGTGGGATCGGTTTCCGTTTCGGCTAACTCCTCAGCCTTCTCCGCGTTGCGCTCCGCAAACCGGATCACCGCATCGGCGGAAATCGCCATGGCGCGCAGTTCATCCCTCTTTGCCGAAGCCTCGGGATCGTCGAAGTAATCCAGCCGTGATAACTCGAGTTCTATTTCGTCCTTTAACTCCAGCAGACCTTTGCGATAGATGACATCGCCCAGCACGGTATGTCCTGGGGCGCGCTGTTCCATAAATTCTGTGAAGATACCGGCCTCGTACGCGTTCTTCCACTCCGGCGTCATCTCCGCAAACATAAGATCGCGCATCGAGCGGCCTTCCCAGTAGGGGATCACGGCGTCCCTCTGCACGTTGCGGGCGTTTTCGTCCACGGTGTAGGAGATCTTCTCGCGGGAATTCAGGATTTCAAAATCGTCGAGGCTGTGACAGCAGAGTTCCGGAAAGGTGGGAGTGCCTTTGGGCGCGGGGCCTCGCTCGCCAACAATCAGGTCCTCCTTCCCGATATAGATCTCCTTGTTCTCCATCAGGTATCGAAAGGCGCGCGCGCGGCGGATGGGCACCGAGGCAGTCTTGTCCTGCCGGTAGAACTCGGTGAGAAGAGCCGCTCGTTCGATGGAGAGCCAGGGCTTGGTTTCCAGGGTCGCTTCTCGCAATCTGCGCACACGCTCGTTCATGTCAGTCTCCAATTCGCACATGAAATCCGTCACGGCTCAGCCGCGCGGCGATCGTTTCCATCTCTGCCGTTGTAGGCGGGACAACGCCTTCCATCTCGCTCGACAGATTCATCCTACGGTACTTGTCGTTTCCCAGTACATGATAGGGGAGAAGATCTATATCTCGAATTCCAAGGGGAGATAGATAGCTGGATAAAGCGTCGAAATTTTCGTTATCGTCGTTGAAACCGGGGAGGACTGGAACTCGCACCCTGATCGCGCTTCCACTTTCTGCAAGCATCTTCAGGTTTTGCAGAATCAAATCATTGTTCACGCCGGTAAGGCTCAGGTGCTTTTCGCTGTTCATCAGTTTCACGTCGTAGTAGAACAGATCGACGTGTTCGCTCACGCGGCGCAGAGCTTCGGGGCTGGCAAATCCACACGTATCGAGAACGGTGTGGAGTCGCCGAGCCTTGCAGGCTGCCAGCAGCGCCTCTACAAAATCAGCCTGCTGCAGAGGTTCGCCGCCTGAGATGGTGATGCCGCCGCCGGACTCTTCGTAGAACACTTCGTCCTTCAGCACCTCAGCCAGCACTTCCTCCACCGTCATCCGGCGGCCCGCAAGCTGACGGGCGGCGCTGGGACAGACTTCAACACATTCGCCGCAACGCTGGCATAGCTCAGAATGGTGGTGGAGTTGCACGTCCAGCGCGCCGTGCGTGCACGCCCGAATGCAATCGCCGCAGCGAATGCAGCGCTCGCCAAAATAGAGAATCTCCGGCTCGCCAGATTGGCTCTCGGGGTTGTGGCACCAGCGGCAGCGCAGAGGACAACCCTTGAGAAAAACCGTGGTTCGAATTCCCGGGCCATCGTGAAGCGAGAAACGCATGATGTTGAAGACGAGGCCTGCCGGAGCCGACCTGGGAGGTAGGCTTGCATCCTTCTGTGCGCCGGTTTTAAGCGGACTGCTCATCTCATGCAATCACAAATACAAAATAGTATACAACAAAACAATATACAGCATCTGTCCCTTGTGACGGGAGTTCACCCGCACTTGAGTACAATACGCCAAATATCTATTTCCAATCGTCAGGACGGCAGCTTCTGTGAAAACTGCCCCTTGGCCGCGCGCTTATTGTCGCTCAATGACCGCGGCTACCAACTGCCGCGCTCGCCAAAAACGTCAATGACCTTTGCCAGCCTCTTGCAGCCGTTCTCCCAGTTAATGGAGAGCGCTCGCTCCAATCGGTCGGCATCGCCTTTGAGAAGCGCTGCGATAATTTCTTCGTGCTCGGTAACCGAGACGTGCAGTTCGTTGATGATCGAACTGGCATAGAGGCGCCAATAGCGCTCCGTCTGCGGCTCGATAGCCCGGTGCAAGGTGCTCAGCCGCGGTCCCGATCCGGCGGCAACCACCAAGCGATGGAATTCGTGGTCCAGGTCGAAGATATCAGGACCGTTGTAACTGCGTTCGCGCGCAATCTTATCCAGCTTTTCGTTGACGGGTTTCAGCTTGCCCGCAAGCTCGTTGCGATCGCTCTGCGGCAGCGTGGCTGCACGCCGTCCGGCCAGTCCCTCAATTCGCCCGATGATCGGATAGAGTTCATTGGCATCCTCTTTTGTCAGCGGCGCAACAATCATGCGCGATTTGCTGCCAGTACGATACTCAATGATGTAGCCTTCGCGTTGCAGAAGGTAAAGCGCCCCCCGCACCGGTGTTCGGCTCATGTTCAGGTGTTCGCACAGATCCCCTTCGACGATCCAGGTTCCCGGCGCTAGCTTGCCGTGAACGATCAAATCACGAACGCGCTGAAACGCGATGCCGACGCTGGTTCCGTGTTCTGCCTTGGCAACTCGCTTCGTCGAACCTTTGGTCACTTTCGTTGCTGAAGGAGCCATTCGTCTGCACTCTCAGATCGCAAGCCGCATCGGAGTTTCACTCCGGCCTGCTGCGCCAACATCCGGACTGCGGCTATTACGATAATCATACCATCGATGTATTTAGCCTTAGATACTTCGCCAACGGGATACAACTCGCCGGCTTGGCGTCAGAAAACCCCCTGAAAAAGACTGCCGCGCCCACGCATCTTGCGGGACGCGGCAGAGTGAGAAACACCAATCACGCGCTAGAACTCGATATTGGCGCGGAACTCGATGACGCGGCCAAAGCCGCCGGAGAGGGTGTTCGTAACCTGGCTGGTGGCGAAGCCGTTATTCAGTACCACACCGCCGTTATAGCTCGGAGCGCCACCGAAAGAACCCGAGGTGCTGCCGAAGACCGGGTGATTCCAGGCGTTGGTCGCCTCTGCCTGGAGCTTGAACTGAAGTGCCTCAAAGATCGGGAAGACCTTCGACAGCGAGAGGTCCTGGTAGAACGAATGCGGACCATGCAGGTTGACGATGCTGCCTACGGTTCCAGCCGTGGTGTTGCCCGTAATGTAGTTCGGGTTTGCAGTACCTGTGCCATCAGCGTTCTGCACATACTTTGGATCGATGAGCAGCGCATAGGTCTTGCCGGGAATGCGATGCACACCGACGGCCTTCTGCAGTTGGGAGACGGTCACGTTGTTCAGGACAATGCCGCCGTCGCCGTAGTCGTTGAAGGTTAGATTGCCGCTGCTCAGCTTCTGCGGTGTTCCCGTCTGGAAGGTAACAATCGTGCCAACCGTCCAGTTGCCCAACATTTTGCTAGCCAGGTTATTGCTGTTCAGGAAAGCCTCACCCTTACCGAAGGGAAGGTCGTAGGTTCCGGTGAGGTGAAACACGTGGCGAATGTCATACTGGGACGGCCCATAAGCTAGGCGGGGATTGCGCAGCGTGATGGTGTCAGGCCATGCGCACCATCCGTCGTAGCCACCACAGGTTACGCCGCCAGGACCGTTGGTGTTTACGCCATAACCGAGACCATGACTCAAGGTATAGTTGGCGTCGAATTGCAGGCCGTTCCACTGTCCCTGGCGCAGGTCCACCTGGAGCGAATTGTAGTTGGAGTATCCGCCGGCGGTCATGTACTGTGTCTGCTGGCCGGCAGCAAATGGATTGGCCTGGAAGAAGTTGATCGGCTTGCCGGCGCCCGCGCCGCCAGTGTAGCCGGCATTGGTGCCACAAGGCTTAAAGCTGGAGCCAACGAGATTGCACAGGTACGCCGTGGTTCCGATACCTGACAGTTCGTTGGCCATTTCGCCCACCTGCCCGGTCTGAAGATCGTTGATGAAGGTGCCGTTCGCGTAATCGACCTTCGGAATTCCGGCGCCGCCAGAAGCTTCGTCGGAGAATGCGGCGCTCATGATGGGCAGAGGCGATTGTCCTGCAAGGCCGTTGTTGGCGAAACTGCAAGTACCGTTACTGGCACAAGTGGGATTCGCCGCCATGTAAGCTTTCAGATTGGCCTGGGCAAGCTTGAACTCCGAGAGGAAGCCATTCTCGAAGACATTCACCTCGTTGGTGTTGTTGTTGATCCACTGGTGGAGGTTGCGATTGCCGGCATAGCGAATTTCGAGTACGCGCGAACCGAACTGACGCTGGATACCGAGGTTCCAGGTCTGTGTGTAGGGCTGCTTGATGTGTGGATCGATGCCGTCCACGCCATCGCCGCAACCGGTACAGTTGCCTGTAAATGTGAAATCGGCTTGCGCCTCCGAAGCGACGTATGTCGCTGGGCTAAGAAGATAAGCCGGCATCGTGTCTCCCAATTTGAGAGAGCCGGGCGCGAACGTTCCCGTCGTTCCGGAGTTGTTGGCGTTTAGGGCGAACGACTGATAGAAGAAGCCCCCCTGGTCAGAGACGTTATTCCAGTAGTACTGGTACGGCTCGGTGAAGCGGCGCAGACTATAGCCTCCGCGAATCACAGTGTTGGAGCCGCCTGCCAGTTTCCCCAGCACGCCGTCAGAAAACTTGGGATTCCATGCAAACCCCAGAGCGGGCTGCGGGGTAACATGCCACGGAGCGTAAGCAACCGGCCGAGTATCCAGAGTGGGATTTGGGTTGCCCTTCAACGACCCAGGATTGAAGAGATCGCCGACGGCCGTGGGTCCATAGATGGAACTGGGATCTGCGTTATGATAGGCGCCGCTCTTGTCGGTGCTCTGCCCGGTGAAGTCCCAACGCAGGCCGTAGTTAAGCGTCAAGGACGGGGATAACCGGTAGGAGTCCTGCGCGAACAGACCCCATGCCAGAGTAACTTCGTCGAGAGCATAGCTACCGATCTGTCCCGGTTTCAGGTAGCCTTTGGCCGACGGGCTGTAGGAATTGGTCCCGCCGACACTGGCGATGCGGCCGGCCAGGGTGGCATAGAGATTCTTCGCCTCGGAAAGCGCGCCGTTGCCTGCATACGGCAATGAACCGCTGGCGCCGGCGGTAAATGCATTGGCAGCCGGATCGCCGGAAGCCAATCCTAGATTGTAGGTTGGAAATCCCGACGGAGGATTCCAGTAGTGGTCCTGCTCGTGATAGCCGGTGACGCCGGCTTTCAACGAGTGGCTGCCCTTCTGAAACGTCACAGTGTCCGTGAGGTTGAAGGCCGGATAATAGGAGGTGACGGGCAACTGATAGGATTCCCCGGACTGGCCCAAAGCCCAATTCACACTCGGCTGGGTGACGTAGAGCGGTTTGGCATTGTAGGCAAAGGAACTGACGTCATAGAGAAAACCAAACTTGAACTGGTTAATCAACCGGGGCGTTGCCGTCCAATCAACCGAGTAGGAGGAAGTGTAGTTCTTCGTCTTATTTCCAGCTGTCATGCTGCTGAAAGCGGAGCCAGGGAACGGCGCGGCATTGGAGCCGGGCTGCAAGTCGTAAGTCATGGCCCAGGAAAGGCCCATTCGCAACTTCGGAGTCGCGTTGTAATCGACGCGGACAAAAGGATAATAGGTGGTTTCCGAATTGCCGTTGTACCAGGATATCGAGTTGATGTTGGGATCGGAGCTTGTGAACTTCGTCCCCGAAGTGAGCGATGTATTGATCGCCTGCAACTGTGTGGCAACAACGGAATTGACCGTTGATGGCAGCGTGCTTTGATAGCTGTGCGCGACATTGAGCACGTTGACAGTATGAGAATTTCCGTCGCTGCCGGTGTAGGTCAAATTGCCCTGCTGCGCGTCCGGTGTCAGATAGCTGTTCGACGCCGTGAAGCCGCCTGGAATCGTCCGCTCGGAATAGGTGCCATAGAAGAACAGCTTGTCCTTCCAGACCGGACCGCCGACCGAACCGCCGAAATCGTTGTAGATGGACTTGGCCCTGCGCCGCCCGGTTGCGTTGTTGCTCCAGCTATTGGCGTTAAGACCATTGTTGTGAAAATTCTCGAAGACACGGCCGTGAAACTGATTCGAGCCGCGGCGGGTAACGAAGTTCGACTGCGTGACCGACTGGCCAAATCCCTGATCGAGATCCAATTGGTCGGTCTGGACCGTCATCTCGGCGATGTCTTCAACGCGAGGCGCAACCGCGGGCGCTGCGTTGCCAAAGATCTTCATGCGGCTCGATGAGCCGAGCGTGCCGTCAATATTTGTGCCCTGGCTGATAAGCGGCTGGCCGTTCCATTCGCCGGTTCCGCCCGCGCCTGCGTAGCCAGGCGTGTATGTGGCCAACTGAACCAGATTGCGCCCGGTCATGGGCAAATCTTCAATCTGCTTCATGTCCACGACAGTTCCGACAGAGTTAGTAGTCACTTCGAGCGACGACGCCGCACTCGCATTCACCGTCACCGTTTCGGCCTGTGCTCCCACCTTCAGCGTCACGGTCAAATCCGTGGTTAGCGCGGCATGGACGGCAACCTGGTCAAGCACAGAGGTCGAGTAACCTCCGTGTTCGGCCGTGAGCTTATAGTTGCCAACGCTGAGATTGACGAACGTGTAACTGCCATTCTCATGCACAGTCGCATTGCGGGTATAGTTGGTAGACAGATCGACCAGACTCAGGGTCGTTCCGGGAACAACCCCTCCGGTGGCATCAACCACTGTGACTGAAATCGTTCCTTGCGAGCCAGACTGCGCTCTCCCCAATCCCATTGACAGGGTGATCAGCAGCAACCCTGATAGCAAGCACAGCATCCTATTGAATCTTTGCGTCACCATTTCATATCCTCCACAATTAACCCATTTCGTTGGAGTTGAATTGACTCCCGGGAAAACCTTTCCCGAAAGCCACTGGCCATCCGCCCTCAGTCTTTTTCGCGCCCAGGCGGTCTTGCGCATTACGAACAATTCCTCTTACGCAGAAAACGCATTCACGTATTCAACCTAGTGCAAAATTATGAATGCAATTTTGTATTTTATGCAAGATAAATTTTCCACTTTCTCCATTTTTCTCCTCCGCCAACTCTCCCAGGTCTTGTCCGTCCGCCAGCCTGCCACAGCAGCAAAACTCCAGTATCTTTCTCATATTTCAGTAGATACCGGAATCGTGATGCCCGGATGCAGCCCCTTTATTCCAATCTGGAGTGGGCACGTCCAAAAGGGTACGCACAAAAAAATCCATCAGCTTGCGCGCTCCGTAACGGCCCCCGGCGCCGTGCCCGCCCCCCGGAACAAACAGCAGATCGAAGTCCTTGTTGGCCTTCATCAGGCGGTCCGCAACCTGTAACGTCGTCGCCGGATCCACATTCTTGTCCATCTCGCCCACCACCAGCAGAAGCTTGCCCTGGAGACGCCACGCATTGTCCTCATCGGACGACTCGGCATACCACGGGCCCACAGGCCAGCCCATCCACTGCTCGTTCCACCAGATCTTGTCCATCCGGTTGTCGTGGCTGCCCGAGTTGGCAACCGCGGCCTGGTAGAACTCAGGATGAAACAGCAAACCTCCCAATGCGTTTTGCCCTCCCGCGGAAGTGCCGAAGATGCCCACGCGCGAGATGTCGTACCAGGGATACTTCGCGGCCACGGCTTTGTGCCACAGAATGCGGTCGGCGAAGCCTGCATCCTTCAGATTCCGCCAGGCTACATCGTGAAACGCCCGCGATCGGTTGTTGGTGCCCATGCCATCGATCTGTACAACCACAAACCCCAGCGCCGTCAGCGGTTCCACGCGCGCGCTAAAACTCTTGGGAACAAACGAGCCCTGCGGCCCGGCATAGATGTCCTCAATCACCGGATACTTCTTTCCATGGTCGAAGTCCAGCGGCCGGTAAATCACTCCCCAAATCTGCGTCTTTCCGTCGCGGCCCGCAGTGTGGAATGGCTCCGCCGGATGCCATCCGGCAGCCTTCAGCGGCGCGTCATCCGCAGTATCGACGACCATCTCCAAACCAGCATCGGAAGCGCGGTGCAGTTCCATCACCGGCGGCAAGTCCAGCCGCGAATAGGTGTCCACAAAGTACTTTCCGTCTGGCGAATAGCTCAGCATGTGATCCGCTTTGGCTGGAGTTAATGCCGTCAACGCGGTGCCGTCGAAGCGAATTTTGTAGCCGCGTACGTAGTAGGGATCTTGGTCAGCCTCCATGCCACTGGCCTCGAAGTAGATCTCGTGGTTGGCCTCATCCACGCGGTCCACCGCGCGCACCACCCAATCGCCGCGCGTAATCTGACGCTCGAGCGCACCTGTTCGTCCATCGAAAACATAGAGGTGCTCCCAGCCGTCCCGCTCCGACGCCCATAGAATCTCTTTGCCATCGTTCAGGTCCATGCGATAGTTCTTGCCGTGATCGAACTGGTTGCGCGTCAGCGGCTCGTAGTTAATGAACGTCTTGCTCGTTTCTTCAATCAGCGTGCGCGCCTTGCCGCTCGCCGCATCCACTTCAATCACGCGGTAGATCTGGTGACCGCGCTGGTTGTACTCAAACGTGAAGCCGCGCGAGTCTTTCCACCAGACAATAGAAGTCATCTCATACGGATTGGGAAACAGCGCATTGTCGATGGGCACCTCGCGGCGCGCCGCCACATCGAACAGCACAGGCTGAAAGAGCGCCAGCACATCGCCGGCCTTGGGATAGACCATGGTTGAGTGTTTCGGCTCGAGCTGGTCGGCGGGCGAGGACTCAATGTAATGGACCTCGCGGCGGTAGCCGGGGCGGATGCGATAGGCCGCCAGATACTTCGAGTCCGGAGACCAGGCCAGCGTATTCAGCGCATAGTAATTGTCCTCCGAGCCATCCCAACTCAACCGGATCGTTTGGCTCTCCCCATCCGCGACGCTCGTGTGAGCCGCACGCACAACCACGTTGTAGTTCTCGACGAAGGCCACCCAGTTGCCATCCGGAGAAGCGAGGGCATGGGCGGAACCGTTGATAGCCGGCGGCGTCGAGTCATAACCGCCATCGTCGTTCGCGGCGGGCGAATCCGGCGGCGCAGGCAGTTTTGCGCACGTGTAGGCCGTCAGCTCGCAACGCCAGCGTTCCTTGCCCCCATCGTGCACAAACTCCAGAGCCGCCCCGTTGCCTTCCAGATGAAGATGGCTGAACGGCAGCGTCTCCGCCTTCACAGGCTCGCCAAGCTCTTTGGTCAACTCCGCTGCCAGTCGCGCATGGTCGAAGGCCGGCTGCCGGGTCTGCTTCTCCGCGTCGACCACAATAAATTCGTGCCCTCCGGACACCGTTCTCCGATAGACGAAGCGATCCGTTCCCTCAATCCACTCCACTTCATCCGGCAGATGAAGAACCAGTCCCCGGTACTTCTCCTGGAGGCCGAGCGCGCGCTCATAATCGGCACGGTCGACAACGGCATGGAGCTCTGCCGGCAGCGTTGCCAGCGGCAGCAAAACGGTCACCAGTGCTACCGCCCGTCGGAGCCAGAGGAGCAGGTACAGTTCAGACTTGTGCATGTACATCGGATCCATTCCTTTCGAGAGAAGATCAAAGGCAGGGTCATCGGCAATGAACCAATTCTTGCGGCTAGCCGCCCATGGGGACAGCGGTCTCCGCCGAAGCAGCAACCGTCGAGACCCTCGCAGGAAAAATTGGCGGCCGGCCACCCGAAATCTCCCAGCCGAAAAGAAATTCTGCCGCGGTGCCGCACACGCGCCCCTGGCAGGCGCCCATGCCACAGCGGGTGTGCAGTTTGGCCTCACGCCACGACGCGCGCCCTTTCAGCTCGGCATGCGTTACGTCCTCGCAACGGCAGATGTGAGTCTCCCCACTGGCCAGCATGCGCAACTCCTCGCGAGGAGCAAAGGTGCGGTCCATCCGCTGTGAAAAACGTTGCAGTCTCTGCCGGTGCGCCCAGAGGGTGCGAGCTTCGGACTCGCGCCCGGCTGCCGCCCATCCTGCAATCTGTCCTTCCACCAGCGCCTTGTCCAGACCGCCAATCCCCGTCAGCTCGCCCACGCAAGCCACGCCCGGCACGGAACTCTGCTGGCAGGCATCCACGGCAACATAGCCCCCAGCCACGCGACAGCCAAGCAGGCGAGGCAATTCAAGATTGGGCACAAGATGAAATCCGCAGGCCAGCCAATCGCAGGCATGCGTCCACTCCTTGCGGCCATCGGTCAACGTAACGCATTCAACGCGGCCCTGCCCCTCGGCGCGCACCACCCATGAGTTCAATCGATAGGCAGCGCGCAGAGTCTTCAGCCGGTAGCGCGCGCCCTCGGCCAGTTTGCCGGGCTGCGCCAACAGTGTGAGGCCAAAACCAGCCAGTTGCGCAAATCGTGCCTGCTCGTAAATGCCCGCAATCCTGGCGCCTGCGTCAGTCAGGCTCGACGCCGCCGCCAATAACAACGGGCCGCTGCCAGCCACCACCACACGCTTATCTCTGGGATCCAGACCTGCCTTGACCATGGCCTGCAGCCCACCCGCGCCCATCACCCCCGGCAGGGTCCAACCGGGAAATGGCAGAAAGCGCTCGCGCGCACCCGTCGCCAGAATCAGTCTGCCGAATCCAATGTCGCGGCCTTCGCCATTGCGCTCCAGACGCAGAACCCCAGCCGCGGGTCGGTCAATCGCCTGCCAGCCCGTCCACACCTCGCAGTCTGTTTGTTGCAGCCGTTCAGTCCAGTCAAGAAACACCCGTCCATGCGCACTCTTCCCGGCGGTTTTCGTTCGAAACCCTCTCCAGACCTGCCCCCCCGGCCCCGCATTATCGTCTAGCAAGCAAACCTGTTTGCCTGCCTCCGAGGCAGTGGTTGCTGCGGCCATTCCTCCAGGACCGGCTCCTACCACCACCACATCGAAGCTCGCGGTCATCCCGCCACCACCTCCATGCCCGGTGAGCAAACCAGTTGGCAGGTCCGCATCTGGGGAACGCCATCCACAGTCGCGCGGCACTCCATGCAAATACCCATGCCGCAAAAGGGAGCGCGCGCCTCCCCGCCCACGGAATATCGGCTCGGTTCGTTGGCCATCATCACCGCCGCGGCAACGTGTGTGCCCTCAGCCACGCGCACCGTTTTCCCGTTCACCGTGATGGAAAAACCTTCGTCTTTCATCTGTGCCGGCTCCCCGGCCAAACGGGCGCTCCTGCTGAAGGAGTGACCCGTTGCCGCCAATCAACGGATACAATTTTGTATATCATACAACCCGTCAATCCAAGCCGGCGTCCAATGGCATCTGGTTCGATGGCCGGAGTGGTGACTGGGCGTGTCTACCGCTCGAATCCATCCGCTTGCGCGCTTTTCCGCAAGCCAACCAGAAAATACACCGGCACGCCCAAGAGCACGATGCCCAGTCCTGGCCATGTCGTCGTCGGACGATAGACGAACAGAACCGCCAGAATCGCCGAGGCTCCCAAAACATAGAGCGCGGGCACCACTGGATATCCCCAGGTCCGGTAGGGCCTGTTCGCATCGGGCCGCGTCTTCCGCAACCGAAACACGCCAACGATTGTCAGTATGTAAAACATCAGCGCGGCCGAGATCACATAGTCCAGCAGATTGTCGTATAGATTCCCGTATTGTCCGCTGACCGGGTCGTAGGTGCGCGCGGACACCAGCAGCACCGACCAGCCCCCCTGCAGCAATAGCGCCCAACCGGGTACATGCTTGGCATTCAGCCGCTCTGCGTTGCGAAAAAACAGCCCGTCTTTCGCCATCGCATACGAAGCCCTCGCGCCCGCCAGCGTCAGCGCATTGACCGTTCCAAACGTGGACACCATGATCGCGGCCGCCATCATGCTCGCTCCAAAACGAGGGAACACCACGCGCAAAACTGCCGTCGCAACCCGATCGTCCGCGACGTTCTGCATGACCGGCAACGGCAGCGTCAGCAGGTAAGCGACATTCGCAAGCAGGTAAAGAAGAATGACCGCCGACGTTCCTATCACCAGAGCAAGCGGCAGGTTGCGCCGGGGATTCTTGACCTCCGCCGCAACGAACGTAATGTCGTGCCACGAATCGGCCGAAAACAACGATCCTGTCTGCGAGATGCAGATGGCGATGAATAAGCCGGTAGCCGTTGTCGCCGCCACGCCCGCCGCAAGCGAAACCGAGGGATGAGCCATCCACGCATGATCGAAATTCGCATGGATCGCTCCCGCGTTCGCGCCCGCCGTCAATCCCAGAACGATCAGGGCCACCAGCGCGCCTATTTTCGCCACCGTGAAAATGTTCTGAATAATCTTGCCGTATTCCAGGCCGCGGCTATTGGTCAAAGTCAACAGTACGATGACTCCGATCGCAAGTGCCTGCGCGGTCGACAGAGAAATCGCATAGTGGCTTGCGAGATGGATGGGACCAATCAAGTAGTGCGACGCGGAGATCGAAGGCAGCAGCACGCCCGCAAATCGCGCAAATGCGATTGCCACGGCGGCAATCGATCCGGTCTGGATCACGGTCCATAATGTCCAGCCGTACAGAAATCCCCACAGCGGAGAGAAGGCTTCGCGCAGGTAGATATACATGCCGCCTGCCTGCGGCATCATCGCAGCCAGTTCGCCGTAGGTCAGAGCGCCGCTCACCGTCAGCACGCCCGTCAACGCCCATGCAACAAGCAGCCAGCCTGCACTGCCAATCTGGCGCGACATCCCGGCCGAGACGATAAAAATCCCCGACCCGATCATGATGCCGCACACGATCATAATCGAATCGAAGAGTCCCAGCCCACGATCGAACGTCGGCGGCGGCATTTCAGCTCTTTGCGGTTCCGAGCATATCGTCATCTGCAGGTTCCCCTTTGTTGATCGCGCTCCGCCAAACCGAAATCGCGTTGCTCTCCGCTCCCCGAAGTCTACGCCGCCGGTGTGTAAAAGAACTCTGCCCTGGTCAACCCTTGTGCTAATTTATCTGTGAAAAACAATCCAGACTCATAGAATTCAACATAGTATACATTGATCATTGTCTTACTCTGTTGCCTTCCTTTGACGCTTAGCTCGGAGGCCGCAGAACCCGCGGTCTGGCGCTTGCAGGCCCACCTTATTGTTCACTGGGAGAGAATTGATGCGCATGTCGAAGCGAATTGGATACGCACTCTGCGAAGGAATCATCTCAATCGGAACTCTCTTGGGCGCCGGCTCAGCCCTTGCCGCGGGCCCTCTGTCGTCAGTGCCCCTGATGCCTGGCTTGATTGAACAGTTCACCGCCGACTCCGCATCCCTGGACCGCGCCTACCCGGTCGCCATCTCTCCCGTGCGTCTGGCACGCTTTGAAAAGTTCTACGCAGAACAACAGGCAATGCAAGCCGCCATTGACTTCGATGCGCTTTCCCAAGAGGACAAGATCGACTACCTTCTTTTGAAGAACCATCTGGCCTCCGGCCTGCATCAGCTTGCCTTGCAGAAGAAACAGATTGCTGAGATGCAGCCGCTGTTGCCCTTCGCAGCAACCATCGAGTCTCTGATGGAAGACATGCGCCTGATGAAAAGACCGGACGCGGAGAAGGATGCAGCTGCACTAACCGCGATGGTTAAGCAGATCGCAAACACTCGATCCCAGCTTGATCCGGAGTCCCACGGCGCAACTTTGGCAGAGACCGTCCGCCAGCCCAAAATCAATCCCGTCGTCGCCAACCGCGCCGTCATCGCCACAGCCGAGCTCACCGCAAACCTGCACAATTGGTTTGACCAGTACAACGGTTATGACCCGGCATTCACATGGTGGGTCGCTCAGCCCTTCAAGGACGCCGATCTGGCATTGAACGGGTACAGCGACTTTCTCAAAAAGACGCTGGTTGGCATTGCGCCCGATGACAAGACCACGATCATGGGAGACCCGGTTGGACGCGAGGCGTTGATGAACGACCTGGCCGACAACATGATTCCGTATACGCCTGAAGAGTTGATCGCGATCGCCCAGACCGAGCACGACTGGTGCATGCAGCAGATGCTGAAAGCCTCGCGCGAGATGGGCTTTGGCGACGATTGGCACGCCGCCGTCGAGAAGGTAAAGGGGATGCACGTGCCGCCCGGTGAGCAACCGCAACTAATCCGCAAGCTCGTGATTGAAGGCAGCGATTTCGCAAAAACAAATCAACTGGTTACTGTGCCTCCGCTGGCCGATGAAACCTGGCGCATGATCATGATGACGCCCGAGCGCCAACTGGTGAACCCCTTCTTCACGGGAGGCAACGAGATCAGCGTTTCCTATCCGACAAACTCCATGACCTTTGATCAGCGCGAGATGAGCATGCGCGGCAACAACATCCCATTCGCGCACGCGACGGCGTTTCATGAGATGATTCCCGGTCATTTTCTGCAGTTCTACATGTCCTCGCGATACCGCCCATACCGCGAAGAATTCTCTACTCCATTCTGGATCGAGGGCAATGCCTTGTGGTGGGAGATGCTCTTCTGGGACAAAGGCTTTGACAAGACGCCCGAGGAACGTGTCGGTGCTCTGGTGTGGCGCATGCACCGCTCCGCTCGCGTCATCTTCACCATGAACTTTCACCTGGGACGGTGGACGCCCCAGCAGTGCGTGCAATATCTGATGGACAACGTCGGCTTTGACCACGACAATGCAACCGCTGAAGTCCGGCGCTCATTCGACGGCTCGGTCGGACCGCTCTATCAGAGTGCGTACCTGTTGGGAGCCCTTCAGTTTCGCGCCATGCACACAGAACTGGTGGACTCGAAGAAGATGACCGACCGCGAATTTCATGATGCCATCCTCCATGAAAATTCCATGCCGATCGAGTTGCTCCGAGCCGATCTTGAGGATCTCAAGCTGACGCGCGCGTTCAAGACAAACTGGAAATTCTACGGCGAGCACCCAACGCACTCTCACGATTGAGACAGGCTTTCTGCTTTCACTCAAAGTCCTAAAGAAATATCGCAATTGTCCAATTTTAGGTGGTTTGAAGATGCTCATCTGAGAAGCGGACTGCACAACTTTCTGCTAGGCCGTCCAAATCATTGGACTTCATAGATAGCAGATTTGCGTGCAAATTTGCACTCGGGTTCGCGGGGTCCGTTCTGGTCCGCAATCCAAGGTACGAGTTTGTGAAGAAACAGCGCTCTCCTGGGATGTGCGCTTTTCGCAGAGCCTCCTTGATGCCCCACGTAGGAGGATCTTCGAATCCTCGGTCGAGGCACTGAATGAAGCCGGGATTCTTCGGGTCCGGATTATCCTCGCATCCAAAGTCGTTGCCCAGAACCATGACTCCGCCGACCGGGAACGGGGCGCGTCGGTGAGAGATGGAATGTTTCGCCAAAGGCCATCCCCGCCGGGGAAGAACCCTTGTCCCGGCAGTACCCCCGGAAACCCGGTCTGACCTTCTGGGTAGCTCCGACCTTTGAAAGCGCGTTCTGACTCCAGTTCTGCTACCCGATTCCGCAGACGTTCAATCTTGTCCATTGGTTCTCGTTCACAGGCGCCTTTGGAATCTGCATGGGATTTGTGCTATATTTTTCAAGGTGCGGGTAGATTTTTTCCCGCTGAAGTCACGCGCGAATCCCTGCGCTGCGTGGTTTCCCTTCATAGCTTGGACGCGTAGCTCAACTGGCAGAGCATTCGGCTCTTAACCGACAGGTTGTAGGTTCGATTCCTACCGCGTCCACCAAATAAAATCAACAACTTAGAGCAATTGAGAGGGGCCTAAAATCCCCTGAAAAATGGCCATTGTGCCCATTTTTGTGCCCACGCTGTTTCAAAACAGTGGCACTCTCGGTAGCAATCCTGCTCAGAGTCTTGATCTTTAGTGGCGGTATAAATCCCACCTCAACCTCGCGGTTTCTGGATACCCCGTTTCGCCAATTTGCGCGAATCCACCTCCTGCTTCACTCTCCACTTGCGCCGACCGCATTTCGGCTGGCGCCTCACGCGAGAAGAGGAGCACACGATGGCCGTTTTCAAACGAGGAGAAGTTTGGTGGTACAAGTTCTATTTTGCCGGACGGCTGATCCGGGAGTCCTCAAAGTCCAGTTCAAAGACAGTGGCAAAGGACGCGGAGAAGCAGCGACGGCGCGAACTCGAGGCCGGATTTCATAACATCGCCGACGTCCGTCAGCAACGCATCCGGACCCTCGAGGCAATCATCGACGAATACCTGGTCGGCTATCGGCTGCGCAATCGCGCGCCCCGTTTTGCCAAATACGCGTTGGGACATGTGTCCAGACTGCTCGGGAACAAACTTACCGTGGATGTGGATGCTTCCGCAGTCCTGACGTACCAGGAAGATCGCCTGCGCGAGGGCGCGGCTCCCAAATCGATCAATGAAGAGGTCCGTTTTCTGTTGAAGATGCTCGGCGATCCGGGGGAGATCGTCCGCGCCCAGTTGCGCAAGGAGAAGCAGCTCAAGCTTAAGGTGAGGATTCAAATAGGCAAAGCATTTGACGCTCCCGAGACGAACAAGCTCAGCGCCGAAGTCGCAAAGTCGCGAATTCCACACATCTACATGGCTTACACGCTCGCCCGCAATGCAGGTCTCAGAGACGGCGAGATCAAGACACTCACCTGGGGGCAAATTAACTTGACGGACCGTTTTCTTACGGTCGGTCGAGCCAAGACCGAGGCTGGGGAAGGTCGGACAATTCCGTTCAACGACGAGTTGCACGAAGCCATTGTCCAGCACCGTGCCCAATTCGAAGTCAAATTTGGGCCAATCCAGCCGGAGTGGTACATATTTCCATTTGGTCGACCTCGTCCGTCGGATCCGACCCGTCATGTCACGACACTCAAGACAGCCTGGAACACGGTGCGCCGAAATGCAAAGGTAACGGGCCGGTGGCACGATAACCGACACACCTTGATCACTGAACTTGCCGAGAGTGGAGCAGGCGACGAGACAATCATGCAAATCGCGGGTCACGTGTCCAGAAGTATGTTGCGCCACTACAGCCATATCCGGATGTTTGCTAAGAGGGCGGCTCTCGATGCTGCACTCGCCGCACGCAAGAAGTGACTGGGAGGCGGGGAGCGTTCACTGTCTTCGATTTGACCGAGATTTGATATCCAACTACGGTTCTGCATGGAATTGATCGCGGAACTGTCCCAAAAGGAGATCCCAATGGATTCATTACTGATGGAAGAAGCGGTTTCCGAAAAGCTTCAAGTGAGCCTTGCCTGCCTGAGGAGATGGCGGCTTCAGGGCGAAGGGCCGAAATACGTAAAGATGGGGCCAATGGTCCGCTACCGCCCTCAAGACATCGAGGATTGGCTTGGCGCGCTCCCGACAGGTGGAAACGGAATCAGATTGACTGTCCGGAGCGTACGTCGGCCCAAGCTGGCGATCTCGGCATAGCAACGGTTCAGCAATCGTCTGACGACGACGATCAGAATTCTAACCAGCGTTGCGCTGGAGGTAGTTATGTTTGGCTCAACGGAAGAGCTTTCGGGAAAGCTTGCCGCGACGGGCTATTTCATCGATCCGGTGATGATCAAGGTCGTGTATCTGGCGGCCAGGATGCAGAAAAAGGCGCTTGATTCAAGATAATCGGCGGGTAACGAAAACGCAGTTTTCGTTTCAAATGCGGTGAAATGCGGTGAAGTTCGTTTTAGGGGAGGCTGTAAGTTATTGATGTATTGGCTCCTCA
>Ga0181535_10003160_pt1 | contig 19334 bp, 17 predicted proteins | sample PEATcosm2014_Bin_44_FD_119774 | JGI IMG/M metagenome (GOLD analysis project Ga0181535, IMG submission 119774) | Peatland microbial communities from MTU Mesocosm Facility, Houghton, MI, USA - PEATcosm2014_Bin17_30_metaG | ecosystem: Environmental > Terrestrial > Soil > Wetlands > Peat | place... | reverse complement strand
CTTCTCGTCCATCACACTGCTCGTTTTCCAAGGCATGAGAATCTTCTACGTCCTCACCCCTTCGCTTGCAGTGTCGGAGATGCGCCCGGTCTAAAACGTACGATATCCCCCCGGTCTGTACCGTCTATACCCCACCCCCCCTCCCCCTTGAAATGGCCGATTTCCGGGGGCACTTTCGGCTCTTCTTGGGAGATAAGCTATCTTGAATCAACAATATAACAGATGCACCTGTTAACGTACATGTTATCTTAATGGTAAACAAAAACCCCTGAAAAGTACCTCTTTTCGTAGCTTTTGAGGGTGGTTTTGATCAATTTCGGCATGAAAGTGAGGCGTTCTTGGGCCGCACGAAAGCGGAACCCAGCATCCTTCGGAACCTGCTCTACTCGTACCGCAGCGCCTCGGCCGGCAGGATGCGTGCCGCCGCCGATGACGGATACAGCGTAGCCAGCAGCGAAATCCCAATCGAGACCGCCGCCACGATCACCCCATCCAGTGGGCGCGGCGCAAAGGGCAGAGTGTCGATGGAGTAGACCTCTGCGGAGAGGTGAACAAAGTGGTAGTGCCCACCCGCCCACGCAGCCAGGTAACCGAGCACCAGGCCCAGGGCCGTGCCGATCAGGCTGATGAGCAATCCCTGCATCAGGAAGATGCGCCGCACCTGTTGTGGCTCCACGCCAAAGCTCATCAGCACTGCGATGTCGCGCGTCTTTTCCATCACCATCATGGTGAGGGCGATGAGGATGTTGAGCGCCGCGACAACAACGATGAGTGCGATGATGATGAAAGTGACGATCTGTTCCTCCTTGAGCGCACGGAACAGTTCGCGATTCACCTCCATCCAGTTGGTCGTCATAAAGCCCTTGCCTGCCGCTTGCTCAAGGTTGTGGCCGATCTCGGGTGCGCGGTACAGGTCGTCGACTTTGAAGCTGATCACTGAAAGCAGATCGGGCTCGCTGAACAGCCGCTGCGCGTCGGCCAGGCGCATGAAGGCGTAGGCGGCGTCGTACTGATAGAAGCCGGAGTGGAAGATTCCTGTCACGCGAAAGCGCTGGTACTTGGGCGCCAGGCCCAGGGGTGTCAGCTCGCCCTGTGGACTGGTCACCAGTACACTGTCCCCTACCTGTGCGCCAATCTGTTCGGCAAGGTCTTTGCCCAGCACCAGGGCGGGATAAGGTGTGTCATCGGGAGCCGCGGGCAGGTCTTTGTTCGCGCTCACATCCGAGCTGGCCGGTGAGGTCGTCTCCGGCTCCAGGTCTTTTGCCGATCCTGAAACCATCGAGTCCAGCAGGTTGCTCACGGTCCGCTCGTCCGCGGGAACAACGCCCTTGATGAGCGCAAAGCCCGCGCGCGGTCCGCGCGAAACCAGCACCTGCCCATAGAGCCCGGGGGCCGCGGCGGTCACGTGGGGCACGTGGCGCAGCCGCTCCAGCAGCGGCGGCCAGTCCTTGATGCCGTCCGCTTCCACGCGCATCAACTCAACGTGAGCCGACGAACCCAGCAGCCGGTCCTGCAAATCGCGCCGCATGCCGTTGGTGATGGCCAGGGCGATGATCAGCGCGGCCACCCCTGCGGCCACCCCGGCCACGGAGATGGTGGTTACGATACCCACCACGGCTTGACGTCGCTTGGCTTTTAAATAACGTGCCGCTACAAATAATTCAAATCGCATGGAGCCTACTTTGTTAATGCAAACACCGTCTTGGCCACGCCCACGTTTTCATATCTATCGTAGACACGCACCGTCAACAAGTGCTCGCTGGTCTTGCCGTCAATTGCTGAGGCCGGAATCTGAAGCTCATAGTGCTCGCGCTTCGAGTCGGAGATCTTGTCCACCGGCTCTACAAACTGCCACGGCCCCGCATCCAGCGAGTACTCGGCGTGGGCAATCGGCGAGGCCGCATCCTCGGCATCGAACGTTACTCGTACAGATTTGGGGCAGGAAACCTGCGCGCAGGTCGCCGTCTCTTCGACTGCCTTGAGCGAGTGAACCACCGGTGGGGTGGTGTCCACTTCGAACCGCTCGCTCTCCTTTGCGCCCGTGAGCGCGTCCCCGGGGGTGTGCGAGGGCGCGTCAGAAACTACGACCCTGACCTGGTACCCCCCGTCTGGAATCAGCGCCGCATCGAAACTGTAAGCCTTGTCGGTGATCTTGTCCTTCAGAAGCCGCCAGACGTGTTCCCCATCGCCGCGCAGGTAAAGCGAATAAGTGAGGTCGTCGCCGTTGTCGTCGTGCGCCGCCCAGCGCACCGTGACGGCGGTGCGATCCTTCGTAGCCTGCAGCGGAGCGCTGGAGCCTGCGTCGAAGGTGATGCCGCCCGTGCCCTGGCTGGCCGCCGGAAGCGCGATGTTCACCGTCGGCGGCTGGTTACCGGCAAGGTTTTGCGGATTAAGGCGTGCACCCGGTACGACCACGATGTCATCCACCACCGGTGCCGCATTCACAGGCAGGTAATTCACGCCTATGCTGCCCACATTTCCGCCTGCGTGCAGTACAGCCTTCCACTGCAAGAAGCGCCCCGCCGGCGAAGCCACCGCGCCTGCATTCAACAATTGCCAGTCACTCCACCCGCGCGCCGGCTGCTCCACGTTTCCGGTTCGAGTCCACAACTCATACCCGGCTGATCCCGGCTGCACCTCAACGCGGCCAAAGCGTGCCAGTGCGCCCGCATCCAGCACGTCGCTGGCATACTCATGCCTATCTTGTGCGCCCAGCGTGTAGAGCTTGCCGGTGTTGCCGGTGCCGATCAGAATGGCACTCATCTTCTCAAAGTTTGTGACCGTCGTTAAACTCAGTCCTTGCTGTGACTCAAGGTGCGCAATGTCTGCATAACTGCCATTGGCCGCGATGCGAAAGATGCGTCCGCGATTGCCGCTTAGAGCCAGCACGCCATCGGTCCGCGCTGCCAGCGCGTAGACCACCTCGTCCTTGCCGGACCATATCTTGCGCGGCGCTTGGCCCGCGCTCAATGCGTAAATCTCGCTCCCCTCAGGAACAGAAGCGCTCGTATTGGCGGCCTGCAGCGAGCCGGGCTGAACCACGGTAAAGGTCACCATGCCGATTCCCTGAACCGGCAACGGTGGCAACGGATTGTGTGTCTTGTCGCCCACCCCGGCGGCATAAATGGTTCCATCGGACGCCACGGCCACCGATGTAATCTCGCGCCTTGGAGCCTCAAACAGCACATAGCCGTTGCCCTGTGAACTGATGCGGTAGACCAGTCCGCTGCCGTCCGAGCCCGCGATCAAGTTGCCTGCCGCGTCCCACGCCAGCGTGCGAATGTGCTGCTCGTCGCTCTTGAAAAACTGCTCGGCCGGGGAGCCGGTCTTGGCGGGGTCCACTCGATACACGGCTCCGGGCCCTCCGGTGGCGATGTAGAGGCGGCCCTCGGCGTCGAAGGTCATGTCCCAGATGTAACGCGAATTTGAATCGGCCTTTTCGTCGGCCGGTTTGGCATCGCTGTCCTTCGCGGCAGTGCCGGAATCACCCGCCTTGCCAGCCTCCACCTTGCCAAGGTCGAAGATCACCGTGGCTGTGGCTGCATCCTGCTTTGCCGCAGCATTCGGGCTGAGTTTGTAAACCTTGCCGCTGGGCAGCGTGGCCGCATAGAGCGCGCCATCAGGCCCCAGTCGGACCACCTGCACGCTCAGGTCTTTCGTCTCAAACAGGGTGAAGGGCTTGCTGTTCTTCTCACTTCCGGTGCGCAGCACTGCGGCCGGCGAGCCCGTTCCCAGGTACGCCGTGCCGCTCTTGTCCACCGCCACCGACCACACGAATGTCGAAGGCGTGGTCAGCATTTCGCTCAGCGCGGGTCCCTCGCGCAGATGTCCGTCACTCCCGATCGCAACTCCCTGCGGCGTCCCTTTCTCAAACTCCTCAAGGCGGGACTGGGTCCACAGGTGCGTGCCCTGGGCTGCCGCCGGAGCGCAGCCAGCAGCGGCAGCCACAAGAGCCAACGTGAGGGCGGCAAGATTGAGCGCGGAGCGAGTACGATCGACAGTGCAAGCCGGAACAAACATGCTGCCGTTGAGTCTACTAGAGTTGGCGGGAGCGGACGAAGCCGCGATTCCTGTCAGTGCAGGCTTCACGACTTCGGCCTTCACGCGCCGCTGCGAAACTGTATGATGCGGCGGCGATCGCGTTTACTCGGACGGCGCTCCGGCAAGGGCGCGAATTCCTGCATTGCCTTGCGTTCTGCGGCCACCTTCAGACGCAACTCCCGGCTGGCCTCGCTCTCGCGATACAGAGTCTGCGCCACTGCGGCAGGGCCGCGCATCTCGCTCAACTGCAAAACCTCAATTTGAAACTCGCCGCCCTCGTTCTTCACGCTGAGCCTGTCGCCCACACGCACCTCACGTGCGGGCTTGGCCTCCACTTCGCCGCAGTGAATGCGGCCCAGATCGCAGGCCTTGGCTGCCAGCGCCCGCGTCTTGAAGAACCTCGCAGCCCAAAGCCATTTGTCCATGCGCACGCCGTTCATGGCTCTATTTTCCCCTATCAGAACTGTCTTGTGCCCGCGTCAGGAAGAGGAATCCAGATTCATCACGCAGTGATAGTTATATTTGCTAACATGCTCTTCTGACCCCCAGGTCACATTCCCCAATAAAAGGAAGTGTCAGTGAGCCCTGTAAGCACACTCATCATCTTTGGCGAGCCCATCGAGATTCTTGTTTCCGGCGAGATGACCGGCGGTCGCTCCACCACTCTTCTCCAAACCTCGCCTCCGGGCGGTGGCCCGCCGCCCCATAGGCATCGGAATGAAGACGAGACGTTTTTCGTCCTCGAGGGCGACTACGAATTTCTTGCCAACGGTGCCTGGAGCAAGGCGGGCCCCGGCCAGGCCGTGCAGGGGATGCGCGGCTCGTTCCACACCTTCCGCAACGCAGGAACTACGCTGGGCAAGATGCTGATTTTCGTAGCTCCTGCAGGGTTGGAAAAGTATTTTGACGAGATTGCTCCGCTGTCGGTGCCCGGCGACATGGACAAAATTCTCGCCATCTCAGAGAGATTCGGAATCTCGTTCCAACAATGACGCGTGGGGATTTCTGGGAGGGCGCACGACCGTGCGCCCCAGCCTCTTAATTGGCCAGCACAGCCCTGTACCGGACCTTATTCTTCTTTACCTTTTCGATGGCTTCGTTGGCCTTGGCCATCGGGAAACGCTCGGTCTGCGCCTTCACTCCATGGCGCGCGGCCACGTCGATCATCTCCCTCAGGCGGTGCGGGCTGCCGATGGGACTGCCGGTAATCGAGCGGATGCCGCTGATCAGCGGAAAGGCGTGGACCGTGACTGGCGAAGGCGGAACGCCCACGAAGCACAGCGTTCCTGTGGGCCGCAGTGCCTGTAGGTAGACACCCCAGTCCTGGTCGGCGCTTACGGTGCTCAAAATGAAATCCAGCGAACCGGCCACTTCCTTCATGGCCTTCGACTCACGGGTATTTACGAAGTTGTGCGCGCCCAGTTCCCGCGCTTCTTCTTCCTTGGCCGCGGAGGATGAGAAGGCCGTAACCTCGGCGCCGAACACGCGCGCAAACTGGATCGCCAGGTGACCCAGGCCGCCAATGCCCGCAACGCCTACCCGTGACGATGGGTTGACGCCGTGGATGCGCAGCGGGTTATAAACCGTGATGCCGCCGCACAGCAGCGGCGCCGCCTGCTCGCTCGGCAAAGCTTCCGGAATGGGAATCACAAAGCGGGCGTTGGCGCGCACGCGGTCGGCATAACCGCCGTGGCGATGCACACAGGTAGCCTCCAGCAGGGGGCAAAGATTCTCCATCCCCTGGGTGCACCATTCACACTCGCCGCACGAATTCGATTGCCAGCCCAGGCCGACGCGTTGGCCCACCTCAAGTGAGCGCACTGAGGAGCCCACCGCCTTCACCGTTCCGATAATTTCGTGCCCAGGTATGAACGGATACTGGCTCATGCCCCAGTCATTTGAAATCAAGTGGATGTCGCTGTGACAGATTCCGCAGTGGGAAATGCCGATTTCGACTTCCTGCAAGCCCAGCTCTCCCGGGTCATAGCGAAAAGGCAAAAGCTCGGCACCCGCCGCGTGAGCTGCAAGTCCTTGTATGAGACTCATGATCGTTCCGCAGTCCTCAATTTGGGGGGCCAGTTATAGAGGCCGGCATAGCTAGAGTCGCTCCGGCCCGAAATGTGACGGTAGGTAATCTCCCCGCCCCTCTAGTTTAATCCGCCGCCCTGTTCAATGCGCAGACTAAGAATCTGGAAACCGGTCAGTACGCCGTTGGCAGGTGCCTCGCCTGCCACAATGGCTGACTCGCCATTCAAGTTCACATCCTGCGGGGTGCGCAGCGGCTCCAGGGCATTCGCCACTGAAAGCGGCAGACTCGAAAGGGTTTGTCCTGCCATCTCCGCCTGCGCCTCCGGGGCAAGAATGCTCACATACACACGGTTGCCCGGGTGCAGCCGGCGAGCCTGCGCCAGCGTCGTCTCCAGGTCAACTGGGCGGCCGGACTGCCGTGGCTGGTCCAGAGCCCGGTCCAGCGTGCCAGCATCCGAGACAAGCACGCGCAGGTTTCCAACTCCCAAACGTGCCGGAAGAACGATGGGAATTCGCACGTTACGCGCCGCCTGGTGCCAGGGAAGCAGTGTCGCTTCCACCACCACTGTGTCGCCGGCGTGGACAATGTCGCCGGAGACAATCCGGGCCGACTCCATCTGCACCTCCAGGCGACGTGGTATGGCCTGGACTTCAAGATCGACGGCCCGCATTGCGCCCTGGCGCGTTCCATTCGAGTAGAGCCGTGTAAACAGCTCGCCAGTCTGTATCGCAGCGGTCATCGCTGCGGATACATCCCCGGCCGGCGCCCACAAATTGAGCGGTAGCGGGGGATATCCCTCCAGGTCGATGGCGCCGGTAAGGTGGTAGCTGGTCTCCGCGGTGCTTTCATTTGACTCGAGTAGCGCGTCATACAGCGCCACGGTCACTGCCTGCGGAGTGAGAGACGCAAGGTCCAGCACGTCGATGTTGAGTTTTCTTTCGCTTTCCCCCGAGCGAACTGTAATATGCACTGGAATCATGCGGGCTTTTTCACCCAGAACGCCGCGCACCGCCGCATCCCGATCCTCGGTAAAGGCGCCAATCGTTTCACCGGTATTCACGATCTTGAAGGCGTTGAGCGGCGATGCCAGTGTAGCCACCACCTCTGCGGTGGTCATGGGAAGCGAAATCGGTCCGGCCTGCAGGATCGGATGACCGCAGGCCAGCAGTTGTTTCGGATCAATGTAGGTCACTGTGCAGGTAGCCGAGATCTCCAGGTCTCCCCTAATCAGCTGCGCGCTCACCGCCGAGCCGGGGATTGTACTGGCTAGAGCGGCAGTCGAGATTTCAGTGCCTTCGAGAGAGGAACCGCTGCCGCCTGCCGCTACCATCTCCAGCCCGGTTCCAGCCATCTGTTGTTGCCACAGGCGCACGGCTTCAGGTCGGAAGCCACTCATTACCAGCGGCGTTTCCATCTGCTGAAAGTTCATGCCGCCCGCGGTGTGGGAGTCGCTGTCCTCTGTCACGAATGTCGCGCCGGGCACCGGCGATGTGCTGATGGGCAGGTTCCGCACCTCCAGCATTTGCTCAATGGGTGTGATCCCGGCAATAGGGTCCTTGCTGAACTGGCCGATACGGAACGAAAGCGAGCCCAGCAGTTTATCGCCAATGTAGACCGGACTGCCGCTCATGCCGGCCACCACTCCGGTATATTCCGGTTTGGTGCCGTGGAGTTGGGCCAGGATCATGTCGTGGCCTGGACCCCGCGCCCCGCGCAAGACGCCCAGAATCTCCACTTGCATGGACTCCGGCTTGGTACCCGTAAAGACTGTCCAGGCCGTCCCGATCAAGCCCCTATGCACTTGGCTCAGGGGAAAGAATCCTCCGCTGGAGGGTGGTGGACCAGCGGAACTGGCGTTCTGGGCCGGCAGCACGCGCAACGGACCCATCCACATCAGCCCCAATGCCAACGCGCTTGCGCAATGCGAGATTCCCTTGAAGCACATTTTCACGTCTATAAGGGTACAACCTACGGTGACGCCGGTTGTCGTTCGCTCAGGGTAATCCCGTATGCTGTTGAACACAGAGGTCGCCATGTCTACTTTGTGCCTGTCCGTTTTCTCCTTCCGTCGTCTATCCCTCGGGTTGCTGCTCCTTGCCTGGGGGATATTGACGGCCGCACCACTCGCCTGGGCTCAAAATCAGCCACAGCAACCGACGCCTCCGCCGCAGGACCAGACCGCGCCGGACGCAGGTGGCCCGGGTGCCGACTCGGGGGCTATCGCCTTGCCCAAGAAGAAAGACAAGCCCGATGACGCGCCGCCGCCGGCTCCAGCCGCGCCCAAGATAAAGAATCCCGAGGGGCTAACCAACTACTCGCTGCGCGTGGATGTGCCCGAAGTCACCGTGGATGTGGGCGTTCTGCTTGAGAAAACGGGTCAGTTTGTACCCAACCTGAAGCCCGACAATTTTAAGGTCTACGAAAATGGCGTGGAGCAGAAAGTAGTTGGCTTCAAGCGTGTCGAGGCCCCTATTACAGCCTTGTTGCTCTGCGAGTTTGCTTCAACCAATTACAACTTCATCTACGACATGCGCAATGCGGCCTGGGCCTTCGCTCAGCAGTTGCGGCCCCAGGACTATGTGGCCATGATGACATTCGACATGCGCACCCAGATCGTGACGGACTTTACACAGGACAAGCGCCAGCTCTACAACGCCATCAACTCGCTGATTATCCCCGGCTTCAGCGAGCGTAATCTGTTCGACGCGCTCTACGAAGCGGAAGACCGGATCAGCCGCATTGAGGGGCGCAAATATATCATTCTCATCGCTTCTGGGCGCGATACTTTTTCCAAGATCACCTTCGACAAGATTTTGCAGAAGGTGAAGTCCACGCCTGACGTCACCATCTTCACCGTTTCCACCGGGGGTGCGCTACGCGCCATGACCGAAGGTCGCGGCGGAATGAGCGCCTCGATGCGCGACATGGATTATTTGCAGGGCGACAATGAGATGAAAAACTTTGCCGCATCCACGGGCGGCATGAGCTTCTTTCCCCGATTTGCGGGGGAGATGCCAGACATCTTCGGGTCGATCAATTCTGCAATCCGATCCAAGTATCAGCTGGTCTATCACCCCACGGACGCCAAGCAGGACGGCACGTATAGAAAGCTGCGCGTAGAGCTGGTCGACGAGGAAGGGCACCCGCTGCTCATGGTGGATGAGAAGCACAAAAAGATGAAGTACGACATCATTGCACGGGATGGGTATCGCGCCCGCCAGGAGGTGGAGTAGCGGGCGGCATTGAGAGATGCGGACGATCGGCAGATTAATGACCTGCCGATCGCCTCGGTGATAGGCGCGGGCTTGCACCCTGACGCCTTCAACTACAACGAACTACTTAAACTGGTTGATGATGTCCAGAACGTAGTAACCAACCACGAACAGCGACGCAAGCCCAACCAGCCACAACGATGCTTTTCTCACCGGCTCCAGCTTGTTTACCTTGGCCATAATCGCGGCCTGTTCTGCCTTTACATGGTCGAAGGCATCGTCGAGGACAATCTGGTCGTCTTCGTCGCGGCTTAGTCTGCCGGTGTAAATCTTGAGGATGATCATCAAGACCACCAGCAGTCCCCAAACCGACCACATGATCGGAACAATTCCCGTCATTCTGCACCTCCCTGGAATTTTCTGGTCCCCAATCCCGGTGGCGATGAGCAGCTCCAGCGCACGCCTGGGTTGAAGGGCCTTACGGGTGATCATCATAGCCCCGAATGGAGATGGAAGTCGTGACAAAAATCACAGCCATTCGTGCGGTGAGATCGAGCCGCTCTTTGGCCCAGGGAAGTCGCCGCGTCGCTCCCATAAATGCAACGGGGAGAGACTGAAAGGGGATGCGACTTTCCGGCGGCAGGTTGCATCCAATGAGATGAACGCGGTCACGGGGCCTTGAATCTCCGCTCACCGGGCGGTAAAGTAACCTGTAACAGCACGTATTTCATGATTTGGGAGAAACCATGGCAACAGCAACCGCCGCACCCACGCAGGAAACCGAAAAGAAGGCTCCTCTAACCCTGACCCCCCAAGCAATCGCTAAGGTGCGTGAGATCATGGCCACCCAGGACCCTCTTCCCGCAGGGCTCCGCATTGGTGTAGTAGGCGGCGGCTGTTCGGGCTTTCAGTATTCGATGGCCTTCGAGAACCAGAGTGGGATGATGGACAAGGTTTTCAGCTTCGACGACCTAAAGGTCTTTGTCGACGCCACCTCGCTGATGTATCTCAACGGCTGCATCGTGGACTACGTTGAAACCCTGGAAGCAGCAGGCTTCAAGTTTGACAATCCGCAGGTCAAGTCGACCTGTGGCTGTGGCTCCTCTTTCAGCGTCTAACCAGCGGCAAGAAGATTAAGAACACAGAAACACTACCAAGCCCTGCGCGTTCCTGTGCTGGGCTTGGTTGCGTTTGCGGGGCATATTTTCACGCCCCCGGGTCGGTGGTGCTATTGCTGCGGAGTCGTGGGGTTGGGGGCGGAGGGGCTTCCGAAGGTCGAACCACCGAAGTTCGAGCCGCTGGAACCGGACCCTCCGAAACTCGAACTCCCGATGGGGCTCGATGTGCTGCTGGCGGGCTGGCCGATGTTTCCCGTATTTCCGCCCTGCATCATCCGGTCGGCAATTGGATCGTACACAAATTCCCACTCGTTGTAGTGGTTCTTTTTCTTGTAGACCAGGATGGACTGCTTGGCGCCAGCGGGCGAGAAGCCGATGATTCCAGCTCCGCCAAAGGTCTGGCCTCCGCCGCTCTGCCCACCAATGGTGCTGGAGCCAAACGCGCTCCCGCCTGTGGTGGGATTGCCGTTCGCGTCTGTACCGCCCGTCGTGCTGCCTGAACTGCTGCCGGTTGTGCCCGTGTTGGTGGAGATATCTCCTGGGCTGCTGGCGCCGAACGGCGAACTGCTGCCCGGTGACGAACCAAATGTGTTGCCCGAGGACGAGCCAAAGGCGCCGCTGGGCGACGAGGTCAGTCCACTACTACCCAGAGTCGCCCCCGCGCCGCCCGTCATGCTGTTTCCGCCGCTGGGGCCAATTCCAGCAATCGCTGAGCCACTCATTGCCTGCCCAAAGAAGCCCATGGACATGGGCGCCTTGTTCTGCCCGTACAGGACAGGCTTCCAATCATCCTTGCCGGTCATCGGGTCAATGTACTTCTTGCGCAGGAAGCGAATCTCGCCAGTCTTCACCAGCGCGTCCACGTTGGGCGGATACGCACCGAATTTCTTGTAGTAGAGCTGAATAGCACGGATGTACTGCTTGCCGCGATGCATGGTCTCGACCTCGCGGTCGCGCTGCAAGTCCGCTCTCACCCTGGGCAGGGCTACGGCAAGGCTGAGGATGAGAATCACCAGTATGAACATGACCGCAACAAGGATGTAGCCCTCCTCGGCGGGGCAGCGCATGCGGCGGATTGTTGTGGACTGGATCATGATGTCGAGTCTGTTTGCAGCCTGTGGCCCTGGTTCCTCTCCCGGAGGTTCATCAATTCAGTGAGAGCGGCAGCGTTTGCGTGTTGTTGTAACTCAAATCGGTAACCTGCACGCTACCCGGCATAATGGTGACCACCTTGTAACGGTGATCGACAACTTCGCCCGGCCGCGCCATGAAAATGTCGTCCCCGTGCACCAGGAACGCCTTGAGCGACTTGTCTCCCCCCTGGCTGTAGCCAAAGTACTTCAGGTCGATGGCGGGCGGTCGCGGCGGTCCGGCAGGCGCCGCAGTCACTGCCGCCTGATTGGCCCGCGCACTCTTCACAGGGGTCTCGATCGCCACCGGCGCGGAATCGATCGAGAAGATGTTTCGCCCTGTACCCGCGTATTCCACCTGCTCGCTCTGCGCAAGTTTCTCAAAGTGCAGCGAGGGATCAAGCCCAGCATTGGTCAGTTTCTCCGCATCCGGCCCCGCGGACGTGGTTGATCCTGATCCAGCCTGCGCTGGACGGTTAGCGGTGGCTGGTCCAGCCGGCTGACTTGCAGTTTTCGGTGTAACTGCCCTAGGTGCGGTCGAGGGGCCGGCAAACTGCTCGTAGAGCTCCCATCCGCCAATGCCCACAATCACCACAAACAGTGCGACTAGCAGGTAAACCTGGCGCTTGTTTTCTGCCCCCAGTGGGATGGCCATCGCTACTCGCCCTCCTTGCTCGGCGAGCTCGGCTCGTCCTGGGCCTGTGGCTGCCCGGTCTGAACAGCATCGGCAGGCCGCAGCCATGTCGAGACCCGGAGCCGCAAGTTGACCATCCCGCCCTGCTGGCCGGTCAGCGCCATGGCGCGAATTACAAAGAAGAGCCGGTCGCGTTCCAGTCCATTCACAAACCGCATGATCTGCGGATATTCGCCGCTGATCCCGGCGTCCATCGAGATCTCGGTCAGGTCCGTGCCCGGCGCTCCAGGGGCATATTGCAGCCTCGACAGCCTTACTCCGGAGCTCACACTGAGTGCGCCGAGCCGGGTGGCAATGGTTGAATAATTCGCGGGGATGCGCTTGTCGTAGAAGGCCAGCATCTGCCGGTGCGACTCGGCCACGCGCTTATCCAGGCCGCGCAGCGGCTCAGTTTGCATGTCCAGCGCTCTCAGCTCCAGTTGTTTGCTGGCCAGGGCGTCGGTGGAGTGTCCGTTGGTTGCGGCCCAGTCCAATCCCAGGCGCACCGCCAATCCGATCGTGAGCGCCAACAGGATCGCCAGTCCGGCATAGTGCCATGTCAGCGGGGAGCGCAGGGTTTCGCTCCAACGGGAGGGCGTTTGATTGCTCATTGTGGACCTCCGGCAGGCGGCTGCATGGGATATCTGGGCTGCCCGGTATAGGGGACGCGTCGTCCTGCGGCACCAGGGAACGATGGTGGCTGGCCCACCTGCGGCGGTCGAACGGAGTGCGCCGCTGCAGATGGCTTTTCCGCGGCGGCGGGTCTCTCGCGGACAGGCGTGTGGTAGCCGGGCGGGGGCGGGTTGTAGTCGGCAAGGACGTCGAAGTTCACGGGGCTCGAGGCGCTGACCGGCTCCATTCGTTGCTGGGGACCGCCAGTAGATTCGGAGTTTTCGCTCACAATCCGCGGCAACAGGAAGCGCCTGGAGTGCTCCAGATTCGAGACCAGTTCGACGGCTCGATCACGGGGTCCTACCACCCGTAGCCGAAGGGTAATGTGGCCATCCTTGGCGCGGGTGGGCTCAATGGTGGTCACCTGCACTCCGCCGGGCAGAACGGTCTCCAGGTCCTGCATGGCCAGGGTCCAGGAGAAGGCCTTTTCATCGAAGAGCTGATTCAGGTTCCCGGCCTGCGTCAGAATTGCGGCATTGGCGGGCTGACGCATCAGGGCCTGGTAACCCTGTCGCTCTGCCGTAATGCGCCCAATCTGGCCGTCCAGCGAGTGGTCGCGGGCGCGGGCCTCTTCGGCCTGCTGATGAAGAGCGCGCAAACCCAGTCCGAACAAGATCGACGCCAGCGCCAGCACTACCATGGCGATGCGCACACGTTTCAGTGCCGGTCCCAGGTCGGCAAACGGGCGAGAGGCGAGATTGATAGTAATCCGCATGGTTCTAACTTGCCCCCGCAAGTGCGCCTGCAACTCCGGCCAGGCTCAGATTGCCTAGCGCCGTGGCCGCGCCGGTTTCAGGACGCGGCGCCAATTCCACCACCGTCAACTCCGGGTCCTTGATCCAGCGGGCAAAGTCGTCTGCCGCGCCGTTCCCCGCGTAACGCAGTTGTCGGGGACGGGTAATCAGCTTGTCCTCAAAGTAGGCCTGTGCTACGGCGATGCCGCGCTGCACTTCAGACAGGCGTTGCTTCGGGTCCTCAGGTAATTCCAACGTGCGGTAAAGCAGCAAATCCTCATGCCGGGTAATGGATGTGGTGAGCGACACACTTGTGAGGCAGGCCGCCAGCACCGCCTCCTGCGTGTCGACTGCGGCCAGCGCCGCCAGGGCCGACGGCAGCAGCGCTCCGGGCTCAAACCCTGCAGCCCGCACCGCAGCCTCGTACTCGGCCCGGATCGGCCCCGGAACAACCGCCGCCAGCACCCTGCATTCGGTTTTGTTCTCTGACAGCACCTGGTAGCTGATCCCCGCGTGCTCCACGTCGAAGGGAACCATCTTCCGTAGCCGAAAGCGCAGCACAGAAATCGCCTCGGCAGCTTTGCCGGGCAGAGAATCGAAGTCCAGCACAAAGACGCGCACAGACGTATCCGGAAGCACCAGCGTGACCGAGCGTGTGCGCGGCGAAACCTGGTCAAGCGCAGTGCGGATCGCTGCCGCCACCGCTTCCGGCGCGTGCAAATTGGCCTCGTTGATTCCGGGGGTGACGGCGCCGGCCGGCAGCGGGGCAAATGCAAAGGTAGGCCGCTGGCCTTTACCGGCCAGGGACCCAGCCAATACCCCCTCCGGCGCAATCTCCACCGCCGCCGGAGGGCGGCCGCCATGCTGGATGCCCGATTTGGCCTTGCTCAGAATCGAATCCACTAGCGCGACGCCTCGATAAACGTAACCTTGTTGATTTCTTTCAATGTGGTCAAGCCGCGGCGCACTCGGTCAATCGCCGATTCGCGCAGAAACGTCATGCCTTCTTTTTGCGCCAGCTTGCGTACTTCGGAAGTCGGCTTCTTTTCCAGAATCACTTCGCGGATGGGGTCGGTCAAGTCCAGCAACTCGTGGATGGCAGTGCGTCCGCGATAGCCGGTGCCCCCGCATTCGATGCAACCGGCGCCCTCGCGAAATCCGAACCCGTGCCATTCGGCTGGATCCATGCCGCTGGCTTTCAGCAGGTCGTCCGGGTAGGTCACGGTCTGGGCGCAATGCTCGCAAATGGTGCGCACCAGCCGCTGCGCAAGGATGCAGTTGAGCGCGGAAACAAAGTTGTAGGCCTCCACGCCCATGTTCAGGAAGCGCCCCAGCACATCCACCACGTTGTTGGCGTGCACGGTGGTAAACACCAGGTGCCCGGTGAGCGCGGAGTTGATTGCAATCTGCGCCGTCTCCTGATCGCGAATTTCGCCCACCAGAATCTTGTCCGGGTCATGCCGCAAAATCGACCGCAGCCCTCTCGCGAACGTCAACCCCTTTTTCTCGTTCACCGGAATCTGGGTGATGCCGCGAATCTGGTACTCCACCGGGTCCTCGATGGTGATGATCTTGTCTTCGTCGCTCTTGATCTCATTCAGCGCGGCGTAGAGCGTAGTGGTTTTGCCCGAGCCGGTGGGACCGGTGACCAGCACCATGCCGTAGGGCTCACGAATGTAGCGGCGGAAACGCCGCAGGTCTTCATCGGCAAAGCCCACCACATCCAGGGTCAGGGTGCGGAACTTCTCGCTCATCGACTCTTTGTCGAGCACGCGCAGTACGGCGTTCTCTCCATGCACGGTGGGCATGATGGAGACACGAAAGTCGATCAGCCGGCCCTTGTAGCGAACACGGAAGCGTCCGTCCTGGGGCACGCGGCGCTCGGCAATGTCCAGTTCGCTCATGATCTTGATGCGGCTCGGAATGGTGGAGTGATGTTCGCGCGCAATCGGCGCCATGGCCGCCTGCAGCACGCCGTCAATGCGGTACTTGACCACCACCGAGTCGTCCATCGTCTCGATGTGAATATCGGAGGCACGCCGCTCCAGCGCGGTAAAAATCGTGGTGTCCACCAGCCGGATAATGGGGCTGATGTCCTCTTCGCTGGTCAGCTTCTCGATGGAGATGCTTTCATCTTGGTTATCATCGCCCGTGAGTACGTCGAAGGTGAGTCCTTCGCTGGCTTCATCCAGCACGCGCTGCGACTGCTCGGTCTTCTTCAGCAGGTCGGTAATCTGCGAAAGCGTGGCCACCCGCGCTATGATGCGATGCCCCAGCAGTCCCGCAATCTCATCCAGGATCATCAACTGCGAGGGGTCGCTGACGGCGATCACGAGCGCATCGTCCTGCTGCTCGATGGGGACGAAGTTGTAGCGGAACATCAGCTCCACAGGCACAGTGCGCAGCAGGTCGTGCTGCATCTTGAAGTGCTTCAGGTCCACAAAGTCCGCGCGATAGCGCCGCGCCAACGCCTCGGCTTGAACCCGCTCGTCCTGGCTACCGGGAAGTGGCGCATTGGGAACGGAAAGAAGTGTAGAGTCTGCCATGGTGAATTACCCCTGACCTCCGGCGGTCTGCCCCAGCGAGAAGATAGGCAGGTAAAGCGAGATGAGGATGAAGGCCACCACGATGCCCATGAAGATCAAGATGGCGGGTTCAACCAGGTTCAGTGCGGCGGTCAGGGCTGTGGCCACGTCCTCTTCAAAGAACTCGGCCACTGAATTGAGCATCTGCGGCAGCGCGCCGGTTTGCTCGCCTACGGTGATCATTTCTGCAGCCAGGTCAGGAAACACCCCGGTATTGTCGAGAGACTCGGCCAGGCTCTTGCCTTCGCGCACGGTTCCGATTGACGACAGCACGGCCCTCGAAACTCTCCGTGATGAAATGGAGCGAGCGGCCGTTTCGAGAGACGGTATCAGTGGCAAGCCGCCCGTCAGCAGCGTGGAAAGGGTGCGCGAGAACAGCGCTACCTGATACTTGAGCCAGATCTTGCCGAAAACGGGAAGCTTGATGCGGAACGTATCAATAAAGTCTCGTCCCCGCTCGGTGATGGAGAAGCGGAAGAAGCCGCCGCCGGCAGCCAGGATCACCAGTAAAATCCATACGATGTTGTGCTGCGTCCACTTACCGAAGGTGAGCAGAGCAATGGTCATGGCAGGAAGTTGCGAGCCCATCTGGTCATACAACTCGGCAAACTGCGGCACCACAACCGTGAACATGAAGATCAGCAGGCCCGTTACCAGGGTCAGCAGAACGCAGGGGTAGATGAGCGAGGCCACCAGCTTCTTGCGGAAGGTAAGCGAGACACGCTGGAAGCTCACATAGCGTTCCAGCACTTCTTGCAGGTTGCCTGAGCGTTCGCCAGCCAGCAGCGTAGTGGTGTAGATAATCGGAAAGCCGCTCTGCGCCTCGAAAGCGGAGGAAAGTGCTTCGCCGGTTTTTACGCGGGCCGCAACGTCATTCAACTGGCCCGCAAAGTGGGCCTGCTTCTGGTTCTTGGCCAGCATCTGCAGCGAACCAAGGATGGGCAGCCCGGCGCGAATCAGGGTAAGAAACTGCTGGTTGAAGATGAGGAACGGCTCCAGCTTGACCTTGCGCCGCCGCATCCCCGTGATGCCGCCGCGAGCGCGCACAGAGAAGACGTGGTAGCCGGCATGGGAAAAGCGCGCGCGCAGCTCTTCGGCGGTAGCCGCCGTCTGCACCTGCTCCTGCACGCGGCCGCGCTCATCGGCCAACTTGATTACGAACTCTGCCATAGGTCTGCTGACCCGGCGGGCACTTCCGGCGCCACCGGTTTTCCTCTAGATCGCAACCTTCCACAAGGGTAACAGTCTCACCGGCCCGATAGACGCAGAATTGTACCCAAGCGCTCGTTGGCTCAATTGCATAAGCCCGCCACGCCACAATCGGAATCGCCTTCCGCCCATGTATCCTGATTGCGTCCCCTTTGATGAGTGAACGAGGTTGGAATCTCGATTGAATCACGCGATACATTGGGCGATGGCGGGCAGCCGGGTTCAGGCCAAGCACAAGAATGCCCTCCGCAACCACTGGCGCCTCACCGCTGCCGGAGCGGTGCTGCTGGCCGTGGCCGCAGTCACCGTCTCGCTCGCCGGATTTCACGGCGCCCATCGCGCCGCCGTTGCACCTTATCCTCATGATCTGGCGCAGGTCAGCTTTGCCGTCGCCGGCGACGTGATTCCCCATGAAGCGGTGCGCGCCGCGGCTGCCGCCGCCGGACAAGACAGCCAGGGGTGGGCCTCGCTCCTGAGCGACGTGAGCGACGTCTTTCATGGCGCGGACTTCGGCTTTGTAAACCTTGAGACCCCCGTTGCCCCCGCCCACTCGCACGGTTCGAAACCCTTCATGTTCGACGCACCGATCGCCTTGCTGGAGGGGCTCAAAGCCGACGGCATCAAGATTGTTTCCTTCGCCAACAACCACGTTATGGACCAGGGGTGGCCCGGATTCGCGGAGACCCGCGACCACCTCCGTGAGCAGGGCCTTCTCTTCGTGGGCTCGGGAGACACGGCCGCGCAGGCCTGGCAGCCGGTGATTGTCGAGTCCAACGGCATCAAGGTGGGCTGGCTGGGCATGACGCGCTGGCTTAACGGCAACCGCAACCCTGACAAAGATGACCAGCCCCACGTGAACTTCTTCCCCTATCCGGGCGAGTCGGGCGGCGCTCCGGGAATGGATGAGGCCGGCGTGATCGGGGCCGTGAAGCAGGCCCGCGCCCAGTGCGACCTGCTGGTGGTTTCCATTCACTGGGGTACCGAGTACGCGCCTGCGCCAAGGCCAGAAGATGTCGACTTGGCGCATAAGATGCTCGATGCAGGAGCCTCGGTGATCGTGGGCCACCATCCCCACGTGTTGCAGCCTGTCGAGACGTACCGTACCACCGACGGCCGCGACGCAGTCATCTTCTATTCGCTGGGAAATTTCCTGTCGAATCAGTCGCGCAACTATGTGGATGGCCTGATGCCCGACAAGGACGGCGATCCTCGCGATTCGATGATTGGGCTCTTCTCTGCCGTGCGCAAAGATTATGGCCCGGCGGGTGTGCGGGTCGAGCTGGGCCATGTGGCGATCCTGCCCGTATGGGGCGAGAACAACCGCAACGAAGTGGCCAGCGGTCACAGCAAATCCACTATCATCCGCCCGGTCCTGATCGACCGCGAGATTCCGCGGCTCCAGGCCCGGCTGGATGACCTCAACAAGCTCACAACACCGCTCACCGCAGAACAGAAGCAGGAGTTCGTCGAGGTCACAAAGCAGCTCAAGCTGCTGGATGATCGGCGAGGACAACTACTTGCGCGCACCGGCGACGAGTACGTGACCGAGCCCCCGAAGCTTGCGCCGAAGCCCTGAGCAAGGTTGAGGGTTCAGGTTTCCCAGGTTGGAGAACCGCCCAGGAGACGTGTAGATCCCTCGTTTTGATGCGAAAAGGTGGTGTTTTTTGCTCAAAAATCGACCAAAATCGGCTGGTCTTGATTACCTATCAGTTAATAGGGTGATTTTGTAAGGTGTTCAATAACATATACTTGCAGGAAAATGCGGGCCCTAAAATGGCTCCCCAGAGGGGAGGGGGGGTGGGTGAATGCGATGGTACAGACCGGGGGGATATCGTACGTTTTAGACCGGGCGCATCTCCGACACTGCAAGCGAAGGGGTGAGGACGTAGAAGATTCTCATGCCTTGGAAAACGAGCAGTGTGATGGACGAG
>Ga0181535_10003157_pt1 | contig 19339 bp, 14 predicted proteins | sample PEATcosm2014_Bin_44_FD_119774 | JGI IMG/M metagenome (GOLD analysis project Ga0181535, IMG submission 119774) | Peatland microbial communities from MTU Mesocosm Facility, Houghton, MI, USA - PEATcosm2014_Bin17_30_metaG | ecosystem: Environmental > Terrestrial > Soil > Wetlands > Peat | place... | reverse complement strand
TTCGAGCGCTATCACGCTGAGCATCCGGGCGATCCTCAGGCAACGGCGTACCTGCTGAACGCGATCATCTTTCAGGAGCTTTACCACGAGGACCTGCTCGACACGACCTTTTATGCGAATGACGGTTTCCTGACCGGGCGTCACGCGACGGAGGAGGATCCGAAGAAGCGCGACCAGATTTTTGCTCTGGCCGATGAGGCTGTGCAAGAGTCGGATTGGCGGCTGAGCCAAAATCCCAACGACGTGAATGCGCTGTTTGCGCGAGCGTGGGTGCGCAGCCTGCGATGCACGTATGTGGCGATGGTGGAGCGGGCCTTTGGCACGGGATTTCATCTCGCGACGAAAGCCAGGGACGACGCTGCCCGCGTGCTGGAGCTGGATCCGAATTATATTGACGCGAAGCTGATCACCGGGGTTTATGAGTATGTGGTCGGTGCGCTGCCGTGGCCTTTCAAGCTGATGATCGGCTTTGCCGGCATCACGGGATCGAAGGCCACGGGCCTGGCTATGCTGCGGGACGACGGAAACCGCGGCGTGTTGACAAGGCTCGACGCGAATACAGCGATTGCGCTTTTTCTGCGCCGCGAAGGGAAGTACGACGAAGCGATTCAGGTGGTGATGCAACTAAAGAACGAGTATCCGCACGATTACCTCTTTTGCCTTGAAGAGGCCAACCTGCGCAAGGACGCGGGCGAGGGCATGAAAGCCGTGGAGGCATACCGTCAGATCCAAGCCGACAACGCCAAGCCAGGCTACTTTGCCGAAGCGCGCATGGAATTGGCCGACTTTGGGCTGGGTGACGCATTGCGCGGCCAGCGACATGACGATGAGGCGGCCCAAGCCTATGAGCAAGCCGCATGGACCCCCGGTGTGGGACCGGAGTTGAAAATCCGTTCGCTGCTCGATGCCGGCGAATGTCGAGACATGGCCGGCCAGCGGCAGCTTGCGGTTCGCGACTACCAGGCGGCCATCGACACGGGACCCAATACTTCGCGCGCCGACCAGGCGCGACGGTATCTCCGTGCGCCATTCGAGGGGAACTGAAAGGATTGGGTTTCATAGCGCGAAGGGCCGTGGAACCGGCGGGGTTGTAAATCCGTATGATGAAAGGAATGGACCCGTTCAGCGGAGGGATTGATCATGGCAGCCTTTTGTCAGCAGTGTGGTAGCGCTTTGCACCCGACCGCGCGGTTTTGTTCAGGGTGCGGAACGGGTGTGCCCATGGCGCAGGCCATGCCGGGCCGGCCGCTGATCCGGCCGCATGTAGGGCGCATGATTGGCGGCGTTTGCATGGCGTTGGCGCAGGCCAATGGATGGGACGTGGCCACGGTCCGCATTCTTACGGTGATCGGCTTTTTCGTATCGAGCGGACTGGTCGGCGTGGCCTACGTTGCCGCGTGGATCGGCATTCCCGAAGAGACGATGCCGTATCCGGGAGCGTATCCTCCCCGAATATGAACGGTGAATATTTTTCCGGCGGCGCGAGGCTGAGTTACATTGAAGCGGGCGAAGGGCTCCCAGTTGTTCTGCTGCATCCTACCCCGCTCGATCGCGAATATTGGCGACCGCTTACGCGAGAGCTTGCTGGGATTCGCGCGGTTGTTCCAGACCTGCGCGGACATGGGCATTCCGAGTTGGGATCTGGGCTGCCGGCCGGAGGGTTCACGCGTGTTCCCGGCGCACCGGTGCTCACGATGGCTCAGCTTGCCGCCGACATTCTCGCGCTGCTCGATCACTTGAAGATCTCGAAAGCAGTTTTTGGCGGATGCTCTATTGGCGGCTATGTGCTGCTGGAGTTGTGGCGGAGGGCGCCGCAACGGATGCGCGGCATGATGTTTGTGTGCTCCAAGCCGCAGCCGGATTCCGAGGCCAACCTGACCAAACGCATGGAGACCATCGCGCGGGCGCGTGCGGATGGCGTTGAAGCGCTGTTTGACGGCATGGCGCAAAGCTCAGTAGCGCCGTCAGTTCGCAAAGAACGGCCCGAGGTGGTGACCGAGGTGCGGGCGCAGATGACGCTGACTGCAGAGGCTGAGATTGCGGTGCAGGCCGGGCTTGCGGCGCGGCCGGATTCGGTTCCAACTGTGGCCACAATTCGTGTGCCGGTTCTGGCGATTGCAGGCGCTGAAGATTCGAACGTTACGGCGGCCGACATGGAGGCGTTCCGTATGGCTCCCGGCGGATGCGAGCTGCATGTGCTGCCTTGCGCCGGGCACTATGCTGCATACGAGCAGCCGAAGAAAGCGGCCGCGCTGATGGCGCCGTGGCTAAGGCAGTTTGCGGAGTAATTGCCAGCGAAGCCAAATCAGATGCCGCGCTGATAGAATTCCGCACGAATTGGTTTCCCATTTCCTGGAGAATCGCATGAGCAATGTTGTCTTAAAGAACCCCGGTCGCCGCGAATTCTTGCGCGCCGTGCCGGCGGGTGCGGCTGCTGGTTTCACGATTGCCAATGCATCGCTGTTTGCTCCCGTCGGCCACGCACAAGCGCAGAATGGAGTTGGTACGGCGAGCTTTCAGCTCTTCACCGCGAAGCAGATTCAGGATGACGTGAAAGCGCTCGAAGCGAGCCCGGGCGACAACAATCTAGTGCAAGGGAAGAACTTTAAGGTGGCGCTCACCGTGGAAACCGCGAAGAGTGCCAAGGAGTTCGAGTGGCACGAGGGTCGCGACCATATTCTCTTGGTTTTGGACGGGGAGACGGTTTATCAGGTAGGTGGAACGCCGAAAGGTGCGCACAGCATAGGGCCCGGTGAATGGCATGCGCCGGAAGCGGAAGGAGCAACAACGCTGACGCTCAATAAAGGCGACATGCTGTTGATTCCGCGCGGGACCCTGCACAAGCGGAGCACTGCGGGAAGCGTGACGTTCTACCTGATATCACCGCAGGGGGCTTAGTGCAGTTCACAGTTCGTGGTTCGTAGTTCACAGCGGAAGTAGTGGATGGTTAGCCAATAACTGTGAACTGCGAACTAAGGACTGCGAACTTTCTTTTCAATTCCGGCTGCGCATCTTGGCCAGCAGGTTGAGGATCTCGATGTAGAGCCACACCAACGTGACCATGATGCCGAACGCCGCGTACCACTCCATGTATTTGGGCGCGCCATAGGCAACACCCTGCTCGACAAAGTCAAAGTCGAGGACGAGATTGAGCGCGGCAATGGCGACGACGAGCAAGCTGAAGCCGATGCCGATGGGAGTGGCGCCGTTGACGGTGGTGAAGTTGACGCCAAAGAAACCGAGAATCATCTCCAGCAAGTAGAAGAGAAAGATGCCGCCGGTTGCTGCGACCACGCCGAGGCGAAACTTCTGCGTGACCTTGATCAAGCCGGATCTGTAGGCGATCAGCAGCACGAAGAGGGTGCCGAAGGTGAGGCCCACGGCCTCCATGGCAATCCCCGGGTAGCGCTGTTCGAGGATCGCGGACAAGCCACCGAGCACAAGTCCTTCGAGAAGCGCGTAGATAGGCGTGGTGACTGGCGCCCAGGTCCTTTTGAACGAAGTGATAAGGGCGAAGATGAGTCCGCCGAAGAGGCCGATCATCAATGCAGGACCAGCGAAGCTCATGTCGCGCGTCTGCATGAACGAGTTCCAGGTCCACGCAGCGGTGACCACCGCGCACAGCAACAGAATGCCGGTTTTATTGATGGTGCCGCTCAGCGTCATGCGCTGCGCGGCATCGATCAGGCTGCCACCATACTGGCTTCCCTGAAAGTCGCTGAAGGTATTCTTTCCGAGGGCGGGATTCGATGTCTTCATCAGTGCCATGAGCGTGTCTCCGTTCTTATTCTATTAGACGGTTTGAGAGGCGAGGGAGATTCAGGGCGAGCGAACGACTGTCCGATTACGGATGGATCAGGAGGCACTCGCTCTTCATAGCCTCGCCCCTGAAATAAGCAAGCTTGCCCGGAATGCAGGACAAAATGGCAGCGTGGCAGCTTCCCCAGGTTTCACCCACAGCGAATTCGAGGTCCAGCTCTTGCGCATCAAGCCCCGTTCTTTCTGCAATTGCCCAAACAGTCGGGCCGGCGCCTTTTCCTCGCAAGAACGCTACAGTACCTGCAACACTGTGCGGCACACTTGCCGGGATCGGATAGACGAATCGCTCATCAAGCCATTTAAAGTGCGCGAGCTTATCGGTAAACATACGGCGGCGCTTGGGATTTGAAAGCAGCAGGAGTGTTCGCTCCTGTCGCGGCTTCTGAATGAAAGCGCGGACCGTCTCACGTTCGTGGATTCTGCCTTCGATCGGCATAATGCTTTCCGGTCAATCGAGCGTTTCCACGCCGAACTCACTTTCGTGGCGTGCGGAGGTGGCCATCAGGTTCTCGATCGCGTCGACAGGCTGAATGCCGCCGCGGGCTCCCTGGGCCATGCAGTTCATGGCCGCGGAAGCGCATGAGAAGTCGAGTTGGCGGTCGAGCGGCCACTCGCGCAGGAGGCCGTAGATAAAGCCGGCGCGAAAGATGTCGCCTGCGCCGGTGGTGTCGACGACCGGCACGCGATAGGCTGCGCTGTGGATCAACTGCTTGCCGTCCCAGGCAAGCACGCCGCTTTCGCCGAGCGTAGCCGCGCTCAGGCGGCATCCATAACGCGACTGCATGCGGCGCAGAGCGCGCTCAAGATTGGTTTCGTTCATCAACCGGCAGGAGAAATCCTCACTGACGATCAGATAGTCGATGTTGGCGACGAGCTCTTCGATGCCGGGATAGGTGTCATCGAGATCGGCGACGACAGGAACGCCCGCAGCACGCGCCCAGGCGGCGGCTTGGGTGGCCGCGGCGGTGTCGTGGCCGTCGACGTGCAGAACGCGGGCATTGACGATCCATTCGCGGCGAAGATCGGTGGGTTGAAGCACCATTTGGTCGTTGCGCTGGCAAATGACGGTGCGCTCGCCGGCAGCGTCAACGAGGATGACGTTGTGCAGGCTCGCCGTCCCAGGAACGGTGACGATTTGCGCCTCGGCGCCCACGCGGCGGAATGCATCCTGGTGCAAACGCGCCGCATCGTCGTCACCAAGTTTGCCAACGTAGCGTGTGCGCAGGCCCCAGGTTTGGCAGGCTACGACGGTGGTGGCCACCTGGCCGCCGGGTTGTGTGGACCGATTGCCGTAGTGGACTTTGGAGCCAGGCTCGGGAAACCGCTCGAGCGGAATAAGAGTGTCCGTCGCGTTCAGGCCGACGCCGACGAGATCAACGAGATCAATGGGGGGCAGCTCAGCCACAGAAACATTGTAATGGGCGGGCGGAAGAGGCCGCGTGGGCTGAGATTTGAAGGCCAAATGCTGTAGGCTCAAATTATTCTTTTGGTTCGGGACGAGACCTGTGACTCAGCAAACATCTTCGCGCCCATTTCAACGACCGCAGCCCGGAGGAGATCTTCATTGCGGGGGTGTGTCGCTGGAAGTGCTTGCCAAGCGGTTCGGCACGCCGCTTTATGTGTATTCCACCGACCAGATTGTGGAGCGGCTTGGAATGTTCCAGGGGGCGCTCAAAAGACGGGACCACCTGGTTTGCTATGCCGTAAAGGCCAACTCGGCCCTGGCGATTCTGAAACTACTGGCGGGGCGCGGCGCGGGATTCGACATCGTTTCGGGCGGCGAACTGGAGCGTGTGCTGGCGGCAGCGCCTGAAGCAGCTGATCGCGTGGTTTTTTCCGGAGTGGGGAAAACGGCGGCGGAGATGGACGCAGGGCTGAAGGCCGGAATCCTGGCTTTCAACGTGGAAAGCGAAGCAGAACTGACCTTGCTGGCCGAGCGCGCGCAAAAACTGAAAGTCCGCGCTCGCTTTGCGCTACGCGTGAACCCGGACGTGTTTGCCGAAACTCACCCGTACATTTCAACGGGACTGCGCGAGCATAAATTTGGCATCGACATTCGGCGGGCGCGAGCAATCTACAAACTGGCTGCCCGGAATCGCTGGCTTGAGCCGTATGGCATCAGCGTTCACATAGGGTCGCAGATTCGCTCCGCCGAGCCGTTCGGCGCGGCCATTGAGCGAGTAAGCAAACTGACGCGAAAGTTGAGGAGTGAAGGCATCGAGATCAAAATGATCGATGCTGGGGGCGGCCTCGGCATCGACTATCACGCCGGCGACTTTGATGCAGCGGCCAAGGTGGAAGAGTACGCCGAGGTGCTGAATCGCGCGCTGAGCGATTTCGATGGACGATTGCTGATTGAACCCGGAAGATTTCTGGTGGCGCAGGCCGGCGCGCTGCTGGCGCGAGTGCTCTACGTGAAGCGCAATGGCACGAAAAATTTCGTGATCACCGATGCGGCCATGAACGATCTGATTCGTCCCGCTCTCTATCAGGCGCATCACGAGATCGTTCCCGTGCGGCCAAGGGCAGGAAGGGCACTTGTCGTCGATGTTGTGGGTCCGGTGTGCGAATCGGGCGACTTTTTCGCGCGCGACCGAAAACTGGCTCCGGTCGAGCCCGGCGATCTGCTGGCCTTGCTTGATACCGGAGCCTACGGTATGGCGCAAAGCTCGAACTACAATTCGCGTCCTCGCGCGGCAGAGGTGCTCGTGGAGGGCACGAAGGCGCGGCTCATCCGCCGGCGCGAGACGATGGCCGATCTGCTGGCGACTGAAGCATTCTGACGCGCCTTTTTGCTTCGAGCGCAACGGAGACTTCCGCGGATTCCACTTCAATTCCGAACTTGCTGAGCGCATTCTGCTAGAGTGTTGCGCGGGAGGTCTCTCGATGAAATTCATGACGTGGACGACGCGGGTACTGATCATCGCAGTGGTGGCGGCTGGAGTTTCTAGCGCTGCCGGAGCAGACCCGTTGAAGGTGAAGACCGACCAAGGAAAGATTCACGGCAAACTTATCAACGATGGCAAGGTGCGGGAGTTTCTGGGAATTCCATATGCCACTCCTCCCGTGGGCGATCTACGCTGGAAAGCGCCGCAGCCGCCCGCGCGCTGGAAGGGCGTGCGCGATGCGATCGCGTACGGAGCGCACTGCGCGCAGAACCAAGTCTTCGCCGACATGGTTTTTCAGGACGCGGGTCCCAGTGAAGATTGTCTCTACTTGAACGTCTATACGCTCGCCGGCGCGAAGACCGGTAGCGGGCTGCCCGTGATGTTCTGGATCCACGGCGGGGGATATGCGGGCGGGAGTGCGTCGGAGCCACGGCATAACGGAGACTTTCTGCCAACCGAAGGTGTGGTGCTGGTAACGATCAACTATCGTCTGGGTGTTTTTGGATTCCTTGTGACCAGCGAGTTGGCGAAAGAGGACGGCGCGGCTGCAGGGAACTATGGGCTGATGGACATGATCGCAGCGCTTGAATGGGTGAAAGGAAACATCGCGCAGTTCGGCGGCGATCCGGGAAACGTGACGATCTTTGGAGAAAGCGCAGGATCCGATGCCGTGAGCACATTGATGGCGTCACCCATGGCAAAGGGGTTGTTTGAAAAGGCTATCGGTGAAAGCGGAGCTGCGTTTGGCGACGGACTGGGCGGCACGACTTTGGCGATGAAGGCGCCGGCGGGTGATGACTGGGTGGCGTCGCTTGGGGTGCAGTCGCTGAAGCAACTGCGCGACCTGCCGACTGACGAGATTCTTACCGCGGCTCGAAAGCCCAGCGCGCCGAAGTTTTCAGTGGTGATCGATGGGAAGGTGCTTACGGAGCCGGTGCCCGATACATTCGCAGCGGGGAAACAGGCGCATATCCCGCTGCTTGCGGGGTGGAACCGCGATGAGGGCAGCTTCATTGTTCTGCATGGCATGACAGTTGATCAGTGGAAGGAGACGGCGGCAAGAAAGTTCGGCGATCAATCGACGGAGTTTCTCGAACTGTATCCAGGGAGCGACGACCAACAGGCGCTGCGGTCCGCGATCGATTACAACGGCGACACGTTTATTGCGTTCAGCACCTGGAAATGGATTCAAGCGCAGGCGAAGACGGGCGATGCGCCGGTGTACCGCTACCACTTTGAGCTACAGGCGCCGCCGAGCAAGTTTCATCCTGGCTCCTATGCTTTCCACTCTGACGACATTGAGTATGTTTTTGGGACGCTGGATACGCGGCCCGATGCAGTATGGCGGCCCGAGGACCGCAAACTCAGCGAACAGATGATGGGCTACTGGACGAACTTTGCGAAGACCGGCGATCCCAACGGGCCGGGACTGCCGGAATGGCCGAGGTTCGACAAGACAGGACAGCTTATTCACCTGGATGCGACGATTGCGAATGGTCCGGACACAGTGCGGCCGCGATACGAGTTCCTTATGGAGAATCCATCGAAGACGGAGCGGTGAGCGAGAGGCTGGAAGGCGACTATTGGCGCACGCCGGAGGCGGCGATGAATCCGGCGTCTTGTGAGGCGGGCGCAGCGGATGAAGGCGGGGCCGCGAAGCTCGATCCGCTGGCATTGAGAGCCGTGGAATAGTCGGGGCCGAGCCCGAGACTTTTGAGGGCGCGGGAATCGGGCATCAGCTTGGTTTGCCAGCCATGATCGGCCTGATATTTTTGCATTGCGGCGACGGTGGCGCTGTCCCAATCGCCATTGGGCTCATCGGTCAGGTAGTGCTCGCGTACGAGGGCCTGCTGAATCTGCGTCACGCGATCGGAATCGATCGCCTGCTGGCCACGAGCGCGGCGCGTTTTGTGCCGGCTGTGCGAGAGCTTGTGGGATGTGCTGGAGTGACTGGTCGATGAGCTTCTGCGCGCATTCGCGGCGAACGCGGGAGGCGCAAGAAGAGCCGCGGAGATGAGAAGCGTCAATCCTGCGCGAGATAAAAGCATCCTAAAACCGCCCGACCCAAAAGAAGATTTGAAGAACTGTTCATAGAAGTTTAGCGAACGAACCGCTACGCGGCAAGGGTAAAACGAACTGACTGCCACGGGGTGGATTACTTTGGATACCTGCGCCGGAAGCGGAATATCGCCACCGGCGCGGTTCCGGGATTGCTACAGCGTGCCACCAATATAGTTGATTCCAAGTTCGGGATGATGGGGGTCTATCACCTCGAAGACCACATCATCGCCGGTCTTGAACTTGCTAACAACAGCGTCAAACTGGTCCTTGTTGGGAGTCGGCTGCCGGTTAACGTGCGTGATAACCAGGCCGGGCGCCAGTCCTTGCAGGTCAGCGAAGGAACCGGTTCGGACCGACTCGATGACTACGCCGGAAGTGTGGATCCGAGAGACCGTTGCCGGCGGAGCATCCTGCACAGCAACGCCGAGCTTGGCTTCTCCGGCACCGCCGCCATTGTCCTGGTCACTTTCGGGCTGCGGATTATTGAGATCGGCAAAGACCTTGTCGCGATCACCGATCGTCACCGTTGTATCCTGCGGCTTGCCATCGCGAACGTAGCCCAAACGGATGGTCGAACCGGGAGCGCGACTGGCGATTTCGTTCACCAAATCGTCGCCGTCCTTGATGGAGCGCCCATCGATGGTGGTGATGATGTCGCCCGCCTTGATCCCTGCTTTGTCGGCCGGTCCACCGGACTGAACTTCCTGTACGAGAACACCATTCTTGAAGCCGTAGACGCGGTTGACTGCGCCGGACAGTCCTTCACGGAACTGAATCCCAATGGAACCACGCGTGACCTTGTGGCTGGGACTAATGAGGTCGTTGTAGACCGAGACTACGGTGTTCGATGGCATGGCAAAGCCGATGCCCTGATAGCCGGCCGACTGCGTGTAGATGGCGGTGTTGACGCCAATGACTTCGCCGTTCATGTTCAAGAGCGGTCCGCCGGAGTTGCCGGGGTTGATGGCTGCGTCCGTTTGGATAAAGTGCTGGAACTGGCCGGGGGCGCCCTGGTCGATGGTGCGGTTTTTGGCGGAGATGATGCCGGCGGTGACGGTTTGCGCAAGTGCAAATGGGCTGCCGATGGCCTCGACCCAATCGCCGACCTCAGCCGTGTCAGAGTTACCCAATTTAACGGTAGGAAGTGGCGAACTGGTGTCGATCTTGATTACGGCAAGGTCGGTGGCCTTATCGACGCCGATCACGCGAGCGGGGCGGCCAAGATCCTGGGTGTCGGGATCGGTGGAAAGCTTGACGTAGATTTTGTCGGCTTTATCGATGACGTGGTTGTTCGTGATGATGTAGCCCTTCGAATCGACGATGAAGCCGGAGCCAAGCGATTCCTGCACCTGGCCATTGTCGCCGCCATCATCGGGGCCGCTGGGCGCCTGGCCGCCGAAGAAGCGGTTGAAGAAGTCCTGAAAATTGTCCGGTCCCTGCCCCTGCTGACCGTTGTCCTGATTGTCATCATCGCCCGGGTTCTGCTGGTTGGGCTGCGAGCGGAACTTATGGAAGTGCGGGCCGTTTTCCGACTGCTTGGGCAGAGTCTGCGTATTGATGTTCACGACAGCTGGACCGACCAGCTTGGCGATTCTCACAAAGTCGTTAGGCGGCGTGGGATTGGTGACGACCTTGAGAGGAGTCGCGTCGCTGCTGCTCTGACTTTCCTGACCGTGGACTCCGTGAGCGGCAAACGATCCGGCCACGATGGCGGCGGAGACGGTGGTAAGCAACACGAAAACCGAAGTGAGACGGCGCGAGCGAAGCCGTTCGAAGAGCGATTTCATAGATTTCACTGACCTCTGATCGAGCACAGCCTGACGGCCGGGGTGTAGTTGGTGCTTCTTCTTCAGTATAGCGATCCCAAGAGCGGGCACCACGCTGACTCTTCCGCGGCCCACGCGGGAACGGATGAGGCCGAAGCCTCGCACTGACAGGTTAGACGCCGCATCGGGGAAAATAGCCGCACTTGCCGCCGCAGGACGAGTGGAACTGCGATGGGAAGAGGCTGGGCTATATCTCCGCTGCCCAATCCAGCATGGCGAGGGTGAGCAGAAGCACTCGCTTGAGCGCGAGGTCGCGGTCCCTGGCCGAGTACCATTCGTGGAGCGTATGCGCGGCTCCGCCATCGCCACCCGCGCCGATCGACAGGGAAGGGACGCCCAGCGCAAGAGGAATGTTGGCGTCGGTTGAGCCAAGGCGGAGATCGGTGCGCAGGCCGAGATGACGGTCAACGGCGCGCAACGTGGCCAGCAGGGGAGAATCGTCGGGCAACTGCGCGGCCGGGCGATCGCCGATTTTGGAAACCGAGAAAGACAACCGAGAACGCGAACCGCTGCCCGATGATTTCGACTTTTCGTTCCAGTGTTCGACTGCATCCTCGACCGCCCGGTGAAGAGCGACTTCAAGGCGCAGGAGCTGATTGGGATCGGTGGAGCGGAAATCGATGTTCGCCTGCGCACTCTCGGGAATGGAGTTGACGCTGATGCCGCCTTGGATGGTGCCGAGGTTAAGGGTGGTGCGGGGCTCGTCGGGAAGAGCGGTTTCGGCAAGCGCCGCGAGAGCCGTGCAAAGCGCCGCGATGGGGTTGGGAGTGCCGGCATCGGTGAAACTGTGTCCGCCGGGGCCGGTAATGGAGACCTGGTAGCGGCGGCTGCCAAGGGCTTGAGTGACGGCGGCGTCGGCGCCGGGTCCGTCGAGAACAATGTGAGCGGCGATGCGTCCGGCGAGCGGGCTGTGCTCGTAAATATGGCGCACGCCGCGCAGGTCGCCTTCACCCTCTTCGCCAACGTTGCCGAGGACGACGAGTGGAACTGGAAGTTCGATGGCTCCGTGGCGGAGCGCGGTCACGAGGGCTAACATTCCGGCGACTCCGGCCGCATTGTCGCTCGAGCCCGGGGCTTCAAGACGGTCACCGTCGAGGATCGGATTGAGTGGAGTGCCGGCGGGAAAGACGGTGTCAATGTGCGCCGACAGAAGAATGACGGGACAGGTGCAATCGGCCGGCAGATTGACGGCCGGCAAGAGGCCCAGGACGTTGCCGGCGGCGTCGATCTCGACATTGGCCAGGCCCGCATGCGTGAAGCGCTGGGCGAGCCACAAGGCGCGTTCGCGTTCGCCATTCGTAGGAGCGGGAATGGCCACGAGCTCGACCTGCCAATCCATGATGGTCTTGGGATTCGCGTGCAACCAGGCGAAGGCGGCGTGAATGGGCCGTTGCGCGGCGAGGGCGGTCACGCGCGAGAATGCCGAAGCTGAGGAGAGGACCGGCATCGAGTTGAAACCAGAGTAGCAGGGAGTGGATGCGTGAGCGACGACAGCGCGATCCGGGATTGAGAGTTTCAACGTGCTCATCCTTGGGGATCTTCCGGCGGGTATTCGACGGAGTGAAGGAAGAGGCCGCGCGCAGGGGCGGTAGGTCCAGCTTCGGAGCGATTACGAGCTGCGAGAATGCGAGGAATCTCATCGAGAGCCAGTTGACCGCGGCCAACATCGATCATGGTGCCGACCAGGTTGCGCACCATGTGGTGAAGAAAGCCGTTGCCGCGCACGCGATAGATGAGAAGCTCACCGGCGTCGATCGGGCGCTGCTCCCACTCGGAAGAGAAGATGGTCCGGATAGTTTTTTCCTGGTTTTGGACGAGATCGATTGGATGAATAGAGGCGCGAGAAGCGAGGTCGGGATCGGTTGCTGCGAAGCTGAGGAAGTCATGCTCACCCTCAAAGAGGCGCGCACAAGCCTGAAGCGTGTCGAGCGAAAGCGGCAAGGCGCAGGCGTAGACGTAGCGCGCGAGGAAGGGCGAGCAATCGATGGCGCGGAGGATGCGGTACTCGTAAGTCTTGGCGATGGCCAAATGCCGCGCATGAAAGGCAGTGCTTCGCACCGTCCTGGCTTCGGACACGCGAATTGATGGGGGAAGAGTGCGATTGAGGGCGCGTTGCAAATTCTCGGCCGGAATGGGAGCGCGCAAAGAGAAGCTGGCGACCTGGGCGAGGGCGTGGACGCCTGCATCGGTTCGGCCGGAGCCTTGAGGCAGAGGAGACTCTCCCGTGACGCGGCCAAGGGCTGCCTGGAGCTCGCCCTGGATTGTTGGGAGCCCCGGCTGCACCTGCCAGCCCTGAAAGTCGGTGCCGTCGTAAGACAGGGTGAGCTTCCAGGTTTGGAGGCCGGGATCGGATTGAGGCTCGTTCTTCACGGAAATTGCTTACCCTCAGGGTAGTCGAAGCTCATGGGGCTGGAGAGTGACCGGAGATTGGCGGATGACGGAGCGCGTGGATCCTGGATCGCGGGTTGTGAGTCGTGCTTGAGGGAGTGAACGAGTGAAAACACGCATGCCGCAATATGGCAGAGCGCATATTGATTCCAAATGGGTTGTGAGGCATATTTTGCACGTAATTTGACGGCCATTTTTGCTGTTTCCGAGATCGATTCGTTGATTCTAAATGAGTTAAATGGCGAAAATTTGGCGAAATATCGAAATATTTTTCTTAGATGCATTCTCTTGGCGGAAACAAAGGAGTTAGGCGCCAGTGGGATCGGCCGAGTTAGCGGGGACAGATGAGTTGGCGCAGAACAAGAAGAGACGCCGGCCGGCGATGGCCGGTGGCCGGTGACCGGTGGTCGATGGCTGATCTGTTTGCGGATCATGGAATGAGTATGCGCCTAGAGGTGAAAATTATCGGCAAACTTGGGAAGAACAAGGGATATGGGGTATGTCATAGGGAATAAAGGATTTACGAGAGCTTGACGGAATTATTTTGGGGTTGAGGGCTTGACATGGATCGTGGGACGGGTCAGTGGGGTTGCGTGAGCGGAGGGATGTAGCGTATTTTACTAACCAGTTAGTTAAATTTTAGCCGCGGTCCCGATAGCCTCTCCAAAGCGACGAAATGGGGCAGACGGGGGCTGGAATGCCGATCTGTTGGTTGGGCGGCGCATTGACGGCTGGAGTTCGCCGTTCGCGGCAAAGAAAAAAAGACATGAGTGCAATGGCGGATCTCGGGTGTCTAAAGAAACAACCGAGAAAACAAGCTGGAAAAGAATCAGGGAATCAAGCGATGTGTGGAACGACAGGGGTATCGAATTCGTAATTAACTTCGTAACGTGCAGTCGCCTATTCCGGGAACGTCGAAGCGATAATCGATTTGACGCTCTCATAACGTGCATCCGGAGCTGCAGAGCCGCCTCCGCGAGGCATCCAATCCGCGCGGCGCAACCCATTGGAGAGAAAACATGCACTTGAAGAGGACCGGTGTGTTGAAGGACGAGAAGATTGCCACAGAAAGTGAACACGCAAACGCGGAGCCGACGCGGAGGGTATCGAGGCGAGGCGGCGAACGGTTGCGCGCCGTAGCGGGCGTGCTGCTGACTCTGGTGGCAACAATGCCGGGGTACGCGCAGCAAACGGGAGCCGGATCGAATGGGCCAGACAAAGCGGCTTCAGAGCTGCCGATAGCGCCGGCGCCGGTTGCGACGCAGCCGATCCCATTGCGCACGTCGAGCCGGGACTATTCCAAGCCGTTCGGAAGTTGGCTGCGCAATCCGATCGGCGTCTACATGCCGACGAATCTTCCCAAGGCGAGCTTCACCAACTCCGTGCGGCTGACCGACCTGGTGAAGGACGGCAAGATTTACCTGAGCCTGTCGGATGCGATTGCGCTGGCGATTGAGAACAACTACGACATTGCCATCGCGCGCTACGACCTGGACATTGCGGACACGGATATTCTGCGCACCAAGTCGGGAGCGTTGCCGCTGGGCGCGCCCTCAGGGCTGGTGACGGGAACGCTGGGCGGGTCGACTTCCACACTGTCGGCCGGCGGCGGCCCGGGCGGGACGACGGTGGGATCAGGCGGCGCCGGTTCGGGCGTGAATGGACTGACGCTCACGACTGCCGGTGCGGGCCCCATCCCGGAGAATCTCGATCCGGCGGTCACCGGGACGATTCAGTTGGAACGGAGCAGGACACAGCAGACGAGCCTTTTCAGTCCCGAGTCCACCAGCAGCAATGACCAATACGACTTCACGTATAACCAGGGCTTTGTTCCGGGAACGTCGTTGGCGATCTCCTGGAACAACAGCCGCACGAACACCAGCAGCTCGCTGGCCAGCTATACCCCGCAGCTCGATTCTTCGTTCAAGGCCACGGTGACGCAGCAACTGCTGCAGGGGGCGGGGATCTGGATCAACAAACGCTTCATGTATCAGGCGCTGAATGACCGGCGGATCACGGATTCCTCGTTCCGCCAGCAGATTCTTTACACCGTGAACCAAGTGGAGACGATCTACTGGGGCCTGGTGCAGGCGTACGAGGACGTGCAGGCCAAGGAGCGGGCACTGGACCAGAGCAACCAATTGCTGAGCGACAACAAGAAGCAACTGCAGATCGGGACGATGGCGCCGCTGGATGTGGTGAATGCCGAGTCTACAGTGGCCACCGACCAGCAGTCGCTGATCAGCGCGCAAAGCGCGCTGAACTACCAGCAGCAAGTAATCAAGCAGGCGATAGCGCGGAATCTGAACGATCCGGCGCTTTCGTCCGCACCGGTGATTCCGACAGATCGAGTGAGCCTTGAAGCGCTGCCCGAGGAATCGCAGCCGGTAGAGGCGCTGGTGCAGGAAGCGTTTCAGCAGAGGCCGGAGCTGGAGCAGGCGGTGCTGACGCTACGCAACGACGAGATCACCCTGAAGGGCGCGCGCAACGCGCTGCTGCCGACGCTGGATGTGTACGGGTTCTACGGGGCCAGCATCATCGGCGGGCCGGTGAATCCGAACTGCAATTTCGAAGGATTTTCGTGCGTGGTCGCCGGCAACACAGCGCCGAGCAGTTATGGGGGCGTGCTCAGCGACCTGGTGAACAGCACGGCTCCGGACAAAGGAGTGGGCTTCAGTTTGACAGTCCCCATCCGCAACCGCGAAGCGCAGTCGCAGCAGGCGCGCTCGCTGATGGAGTACCGGCAGGCGGAACTGCATCTGGAGCAACTCTACACGGAGATCCGCATGCAGGTGGCGAACGCTATGTTTGCGCTGAACAACGATCGTGCCCAGGTGAAGGCAGCGGAGGCGGCGCGGGATTACAACAAGCAGAGCCTGGACGCGGAACAGAAGAAGCTGCACCTGGGCGCATCGACAACCGCTAATGTACTGCAGCAGGAGCGCAGCCTGGCGATGGCCGAGGATAACTTGATTTCGGCGCATGCCGCCTACGCGAAGGATCGCTCGGGTCTCTACCAGACTCTGGCTTCAACGCTGCGGCATTACAACATCAACCTGACTGAAGCGGCCTCGGGAACCGTGACGACGGCGCCTTTGATTCCGGGAGTGGAAGCGGCGGCACCGGGCAATGAGCCGACGATGACGCCTCCGGCGACGCAGGAACAGCCGACACCGCCAGCGCAGTAGGCAAAACAGAAAGTCAACCCAAGTACTGCGTTCGAAGATGAGATGGCCCGGCGAAGAAGCCGGGCCGTTTTGTTGGAGGTGAGTGGTGGGTTGGAAGCGGCGGGGTGGGGTTTGTGCTGTCCCACCCAAAGCGCGAAACATCGCGCTTTGGATGGGGCACATGCCCAAGTACTGCATTCGAAGATGAGATGGCCCGGTGAAGAAGCCGGGTCATTTCTTTTGGAACTGAGTGTGGGTCGGAAGTGGCGGGGTGGGGTTGGTGCTGTCCCACCCAAAGCGCGAAACATCGCGCTTTGGATGGGGCACCCGGTTTCGTGGTGAGTAACCGCTCCGCCACGCGGTCGAATTACCGTTCAGCCACGCGATCCAGGAGATCGAAGAATTCAGGGAAGCTGATGGAGGCGGAGTCGGCGCCCTGGATGAGTGTGTCTCCAGTGGCGCGGAGGGCCGCGACGCTGAAGGCCATGGCGATGCGGTGGTCTCCGCCGGAGTCGATCGTTGCGCCGTGGAGGGTCTGGCCGCCGGGGACATCGAGGCCATCGTCAAACTCCTCGACTTCAGCGCCCATGGCGCGAAGGTTTTTGGCGACGAGAGCGATGCGGTCGGACTCCTTAACGCGGAGCTCTCGCGCGCCGCGGATGCGAATGCCGCCGCTGGTGAAGGGCGCGATGGCGGCGAGGACGGGCAATTCGTCAATGAGCTGAGCGGCGAGAGCGCCGCTGACTTCAGTTGAGCCGAGGCCCTCGGACGGGGCGGTAATCTGCACGACGCCAAGCAACTCGGCGTTCTTTTCTTCGAGATTCAACACAGAGACGCGCGCGCCGAGAGCGGTGAGGACGTCGAGCAAAGTGGCGCGTGTGGGATTGAGGCCGACGGAGTCAAGAACGAGGCTCGAGCCGGGGAAGAGCGCGGCGGCGCAAAGGAAAAATGCGGCAGAGGAGAGATCGCCGGGGACGGCGGCGCTGATGGCGTGGAGCGTTTGCGGGCCAGTGATGGAGATGGAGCCGCTTTCGCGGGTGAGCGTGGCGCCGAAGGCGCGGAGGGCCAGCTCGCTATGGTCGCGAGTGCGGACTTCTTCGAGAATGGATGTGGGGCCGGGGGTTTGCAGAGCGGCGAAGAGGATGCAGCTTTTGACTTGCGCGCTGGGAACGGGCGTGGCGTAGTCGATGGCGCGAAGCGGGCCGCCGTCGATGGTGAGCGGAGCGTGGCCGTCGGTGAGCGCGAGGCGCGCGCCCATCGCTTCAAGCGGTTTGCGAATGCGCTCCATGGGGCGGCGGGATAGCGAGTCGTCGCCGATGAGGGTGAAACGGCCGGTCTGCGGGGCGAGAAGGCCGGAGATCATGCGCATGGTTGAGCCGGAGTTGCCGCAATCGAGGGGATGGGACGGAGGCGTGACGCGGCCGGCGACGCCGGTGATCTCGACTGAGTCGGCGCCGGTTTGGTTCACCTTTGCGCCAAGGGCCGCCATGCAGGCAAGGGTGGAAGCGCAGTCGGCGCCCGTGGAGAAGTTGGTGAAGCGCGAAGTGCCCTCGGCGAAGCCGCCGAGCATAGCGTAGCGATGGCTGATGGATTTGTCGCCGGGCAAGCGAAGGCTGCCGATGATGTTGCGAGCGGGGCGGATGAGGCGTTCCTGGGCGGCGGTGGACAAGAGGGCTCCGGAGTGCAGCTTCTAGCCGCTAGCTCCTAGCTTCCAGCCAGTGTGTGCGAGAACGGAGAGCGATTCGGTTCTCTGCACTGGCTGAAGGGCTGAGAGCTGGGTGCGAAGGGCTGCAGATAAGAGTTTATCGAAGTGGGGCGCCGAGGTTCTGCTACCTCACACGGAGCACGATGATGGTTTCGTCGTCGAAGCGGTCTTTGCCGCCCTGAAAGCGCGTGACGTCGGCGAGGATGGTCTCGGCGATTTCAGAGGCGGGGAGCTCGCGGCTTTCGCAGAGAAGGCCGGCGAGGCGGTCTTCGCCGTACATCTCCTCTTTGTCGTTCTCGGCGTCGAGAATCCCATCGGAGATGAAGACGATGGCGTCGCCGGGCTGGGTGGCGACGGTGAACTCCTCATAGGTGACGTTGGGAAACATGCCCAGGGGAAATCCCTCAGCGCGGACAGGGAGAGACTGTCCGGCGCGGCAGACGACGGGCTGGACAGCGCCGGAGTTCGCGACTTGAAGGGTCTGATTCTCGTCATTCCAGACAGCGAAGAGCATGGTGACGTACTGCGAGTCGAGCTTGCGCTCCTGAATGGCGTCGTTGAGCAGGGCGAGCATGGCGGCCGGCTCGGGCTGCTGTGCGGCGGCGGCGCGCATGATGCCGCTTACGAGCGCGGCAAAGAGCGCGGCGGGCGCGGCCTTTCCACTCACGTCGCCGAGAACGATGGCGGTGCGGTTGGGACCGTAGTCGAGAAAGTCATAGAGGTCGCCGCCGATGGCGCGGGCGGGCAGAAAGCGAACGGCCATGTCAGCGTGGGGATGCGAGGGAGCATCGGTCGGGAGCAGGCGAAGCTGTACCTCGCGGGCCATGGTGATGTCTTTCTCGAGCTGACGCTCCTGGCGGTGCACGGCCTGATAAAGGCGGGCGTTCTCGATGGCGATGGCGATTTGCGAGGCGAGAGTCGTCAACATGCGCTCGTGTTCTTCATGAAAGAAGTTGGGGCGCGTGTGCTCGAGATCGAGAACGCCGATGACGCGGCCCTTGTAGAAAAGCGGAACGATGAGCTCCGAGCGGGTCTCGGGGTTCATCGGGAGGTAGCGTGGATCTTTGGTGACGTCGGGAACATTGATGGGACGCCACTCGCGGACGGCAGCGCCGACAATGCCGCTGGAGATGGGGACGCGGCGAATGGGCGCGTGAACATAGCCGAAGCGCCATGCGTAGCGAGTGACAAGCATTTCGCCTTTCTCATCGAGCAGCATGATGGTGAACATTTGATAGTCGATGAGGCGGCGCAGGAGCTGACCGACGCGCTCGAGCAGGGGATTGAGATCGAGGATTGAGGCGAGCTCGACGGCGATCTCGTTGAGGACCTCGAGGGTCTGCGCCTGACGGGAGACACGGGCGTAAAGGCGGGCGTTCTCAATGGATTGGGCGATGCGCGACGCGGTCATGGTGAGGACATGAAGATGCTCGGGGCGAAAGAAGTTGAGCTGCTCGCTTTCAAGATCCATGACGCCGATGAGGC
>Ga0181535_10003156_pt1 | contig 19345 bp, 14 predicted proteins | sample PEATcosm2014_Bin_44_FD_119774 | JGI IMG/M metagenome (GOLD analysis project Ga0181535, IMG submission 119774) | Peatland microbial communities from MTU Mesocosm Facility, Houghton, MI, USA - PEATcosm2014_Bin17_30_metaG | ecosystem: Environmental > Terrestrial > Soil > Wetlands > Peat | place... | reverse complement strand
AGACGTAGCTTCCTGCGCGGATTCCAGCAGTGAGTTGCGGCCGCCCTCCCAGCAAGCCGTTGCCTGCCGGCGTTTCCCAAGGAAACCCGCCGTGTTTTACCCCAGTGCAACCAGTTGGGGACGGCTTTTCCTGTGGAAGACATAACCGGCGCGTCACTTGGGCGCGAGGGCAAGTCAAGGGACCGAAGGCGACCGGAACGACCGCCGCGGCGGTCGGCGCTGAAAGCCACCAGCGGCTGGAGCGATCCACTGCTGGAGCACGAAGTCCCGGAGCAGGCTGTAATGGCAAACGTCCTCAATCCCGAAACCGAGAGCATAACCCTGAACACCGAATTGGAAACCCCAACGCTAGAACCTGCGACGGAGCTGGAGAATTTCGCCAGTGTTGACCAGCCGTCGCCTGAATCCACGTCCAACCTTTCCTCGTCGAATGTTGACAACTCTTCAGTTGTCGATGCATCCCCACTGGACGCCGATGCCCTAACCGAGCCTGTCGCTCAGGCAGTACCATCAGAACAGCCAACACATACGGAGGTTCCTGCCGCAGCCATTACGCCGCCGGCAGCTACATCCGCTTCGCCGGCCAAGCCGGCGTCCACGCGCGCTGCTTCGCACAACGAGCCGGCCGATGATTTCTCCGAGGCACTCGCCGCATTCGAGCGCGAGCAGGCTGCGGAAGCCGCCGCCGTCGAGGCCTATGGAGACAAGGTCGTCTCCGGCAAGGTCGAAAAGCAGACAGAAAAATATCTGGTCGTCGATGTCGGCCTCAAGTCCGAAGGCCTCGTGCCTCTTGACCAGGTTGTCGACCACACAGGCGCCGTTAAGTTCCAGCCCGGCGACATCATTGACGTTGTCATCGAGCGCGAGGAGCCCGAAGGCGGCTACCTCGTCAGCTACGAAAAAGCTCAGCGCCTCCGCGTCTGGGACACGATCGAGAAAGCTGCCAACGACAAGACGCCTGTCACCGGCACTGTCGTCAGCCGCGTTAAGGGTGGCCTCACTGTCGATATCGGCATGAAGGCTTTTCTTCCCGGCTCGCAGCTTGAGATTCGTCCCGTACGCAATCTCGATACCTACCTCGGCCAGCAGATTGAAGTCCGCGTCATCAAGCTCAACAAGAAGCGTGGCAACGTCGTGGTCAGCCGCAAGGAGATTCTGGAAGAAGAGCAGAACTCCAAGCGCTCAGCCACCATGGAGCACCTTGCAGAGGACGCCATCCTCACCGGCACGGTCAAGAATCTCACCGACTACGGTGCGTTCGTCGACCTCGGTGGCATCGACGGCCTTCTTCACATCACCGACATGAGCTGGGGACGCCTCACTCACCCCCGCGATTTGGTCAACGTCGGCGACGAGATTCAAGTTAAAGTTCTCAAGTTCGACAAAGAAAAGCAGCGTGTCTCGCTCGGCTTCAAACAGTTGACGCCGGATCCCTGGCTCGACGCCACCGAGCGTTACCCCGTCGGCGCCAAGGTTCACGGCCGCGTTCTCTCCGTTACCGACTACGGCGCGTTCGTTGAGCTTGAGCAGGGTATTGAAGGCCTGGTTCACCTCTCTGAGATGACCTGGTCCAAGCGCCTCAAGCACCCCTCCAAGCTGGTCAAGCCCGGCGACGAGGTTGACACCGTTGTTCTCAGCGTCAATCCCGGCGACCGCCGCATCTCCCTGGGCATGAAGCAGCTCCTTGAGAACCCATGGGAGAGCCTCACGGACAAGTACCCCGTTGGCGCCATCGTCGAAGGCCGCGTGCGCAACCTCACCGACTTCGGCGCATTCATCGAAATCGAAGACGGCATTGATGGCCTCGTCCACGTCTCCAATCTGAGCTGGACCAAGCGCGTCAAGCACCCGTCTGAGATTGTCAAGAAGGGCGAGAAGGTCAAGGCTGTCGTTCTCGGCGTCGAACCGCAAAATCGCCGCCTTTCGCTGGGCATCAAGCAGTTGCAGCCCGATGTCTGGGAGAGCTTCTTCGCTACGCATCGCGTGGGCGACGTGGTTCACGGCAAGATTCTTCGTACCGCCCAGTTCGGCGCATTCGTTGAAATCGCTGAAGGCGTCGAGGGCCTCTGCCACATCTCCGAAGCCGGTGATCCCGTCGATGGCCACTCCCCGCTTGAGCAGGATCTGGAGCACGACTTCAAGATCATCAAGATTAACGTCGAAGAGAAGAAGGTGGGCCTCAGCCTGCGCACCGGGAGCGGCAGTCATGAGTCCGATCACCCTGTCCGCGAAAGCTCCAGTTCCAGGCAGGATTCCCGGCGCGACCAGCCCCACAAGCCGCCAGTCTCCAGCTCCACCACGACGCTCGGCGACTTGGTGAACTGGAAGAACGAGCGCTAATCCTCCGGCAATCAAAACCAAAGCGGCCACCCTCCGGGGTGGCCGTTCTGCGTTCGTCGACGAAAAGCATGGTTTCAATTCCCCGTCGGAATAATCCCCGCATTCTCGACCATGAGAATCGTCGTCCGCCTCGGCGCGCGCGTCCGATGCACGACCGTCTTCGGCACCACAAATCCCTGCCCCGGTTTGAGCGCCACTGTCCGATCCTCCAGATCGATCAGCAACTCTCCATCCACCACGTAGAAAAACTCATCGTCCTCGTCGTGTTTGTGCCAGTGGTACTCGCCTTCAATAGCGGCCATGCGCACTACCGAATCGTTTACCCTGCACAGGGTTTGGTTGAACCACTTGAATTCGTTTGCGCCCGGAATCGCGTGCACATCAATCAGCTCAAGCGGCTTGTAAAGAATATTCAGTCGCGTCTCATAGGGAAATGCTGCGCTCTCAGCCATGGCAAAATCCTCGGGGAGAGAATAAACCCGCGTCCCATGCCGTGCGCACCTGTTCCAGCACGGCCTCGATCGTCTCCCTGGCAACCGGCGTTTCAAGCGGCGGTAGAAGGTGAAAACAACTGAAGGTGATGAAGTGCAGAGACTCCGCTTTCTGAAACCGCCTCAGGCCGCTCGGCATGGCTCCATCCTCGTCCGGTCACGATCTTAGCGCAACGCCCGCTCATCGCAAAGAACGCGATGAACGGGGCACAGCACAGCCGGTCGATACGATTCGGATGACCGAGCCACCCGTCGGTTGGACTCCTTGAGATTCTCAGAGAACCGGAACGGAGTTGCTTTCGATCATGGTGCCCCACTGTACGACTGCGTCGTATGGGCTATGTTTGCACTCGCTTTCAGCAAACATTTTAGCCTGAGCCACGACGGTGTAAGGTTCAGACCCTACCGCGATTTTGAGTGAGACTTGCTTTCCGACAGCCTTTCCGATGCGGGAATCGGAGAAATTTCCTTCGATTACGCCCCCACTTCTTATCACAGTGAGGAGTACTGGCGGAAATCTGTCTGGGGGGCAAGTAGCCCTAATTGTGATCGGCGTGGTATCGAAGACCTCCTTCCTACCGAGATCTTCGACATTCAGTGCTGGACCGAGCAAGAAGAAGTTGTACACGTATATCTCGACATCGGCGTTGTTTGTGATCCTCCAGTGCAATTGTCCAGCGCTTTTTGATACCCGCGTGACTTCAAAACGGACCTTGCTCACGTCAGGCGGTCTCGTCGCGCTATATCCCCTTGATAGCGCCAGCAAAAGGACAACACACATGCATATCTGACGTTTCATCCTTGTTTGCCTTTCACTCAATTCGAGTTGGGGTCGGCAGGCGCACCACTCATATATTTCACCATCCTCCCGCCACAATCGAGGGTGCCCCATCCTTCGCGTGGCCTCATCGCACGAAGGGTCGGAAAGCACGAACCTCAACCATCCCTTTTGGAAGCCTGAGGAGCTGGAAACGGACTGAACATTCTCCAATCATCATGCGCCACCGTTGGGCCCACCCAAACGCCCTGTCAAGCCTCCACTCGGCAATTCGCCGGCTCAGCGGCAGGCCAACTCCCTGATCCTAAAGCTCATCTCAGCCCAAAATATTTCTCTCCAAGTTTGCCGATTATTTCGCGGAAATCGCTATCCTTATCTCAGAGTCAAAAAAAGAGAATCTCCTTTCAAAGGATCGGGCGGTCCGGAGGCAGGCTTTTCCGAGCTGGGGTCTCTGACCGCCCATCCTTTTCGCGGAGCATTTGCTGCCGAAACCGGCGCAAACCGCAAAAAGCGCCTCTAAGTCATTGATTGCAGATATTTTGCATTCTAACTCCTTTGCTTTCATGGGGTTAGAGTCAGCATAGGACGGCCTAAGTGATTGAATTTAAATCACTTAGCTGCAAGACGTGAAGGATTTTGTTTGGAGGGAAACCCACGGGTCAGGCCAGGAAGACCGCAGCCTCTATCCGATGTCTGTTGTGTGCTGAGAGAGCTCCACGTTACCGGACTACCGGCTGCCGGCTACTGGCGGCCTTCAGAACCATCACAATCCCCAGCGCCGCCATCACGCTCACCAGCGCAAACAGGAAGACACTCGCATAACCGAACCAGCCGATGATCGCGCCGGCGATGGGGCCAACCAGGAAGAACGACACATCGGCGAATGCGGTATACACGGCGAGCGCCGTCCCGCGATTGAACTCCGGCACACGCTTCACCGCTTCCACGCCAATTGCGGGAAAAATGAGCGAGAGGCCCAGGCCGCCCACGGCCGCGCCGGTCATCGCCATCCATGGGGAATTCGCCTGCCACAGCAGAATCATTCCCACGGCTTCGGTCAAAAGCGAAGCGATCGCCACCGGGAAACCGCCGAAGCGGCTGATGGTCTTGATGAACAGCAGGCGCACCGCAATGAAGCCGACGCCGAACGCGGTGAGGCAGAGCGCCGCTCCGCTCCAGTGGCGGCTGACGTAAAACAGCGTCACAAAGGTGGCCAGCACACTATAGCTCACGCCGCCCAGCGCCAGACCCATGCCATGCGGCGCCACGCGGCCCAGGACATGAGCGAACGGCAAATGTTCGCCCGGCTCGACGGCTACCGGTTCCTTGCGCCAGGCGAAGACAAAGCTGACGGCGCCGATCAGGATCGTCAGCAGGCCGATGGACCCCAGGCCCCACTGCTGGTCCAGAATCACTCCCAGCGGCGCAGCCAGCGCCATGCCGCCATAGGTGCTGATGCCATTCAGCCCGATCACCTTAGCGGTATGTTCTTGCCCCGCGCTGCTGATGCCCCACAACGTGGCGCCGGTGGAACCCAGACTCTCGCCCACCCCGAGCACCAAGCGGCTCGCGATCAGGATGGTGAAACTGAGCCAGTGCACACGAAGCGAAGCTGCCGCACCGATGAGAAGCGCGCCGCTCACCGTGCAGCAAGCCATGCCCCACATGACCGAGACCTTGGCGCCCATGTGGTCGGAGATGCGCCCGGCCCACGGCCGGCTGAGGAGTGTTGCGATGTACTGGATGCTGATGGCCAGGCCCGCGAGCACCGTGCTGTAGCCCATGCGCAGATGCACGAACGGCGGCAGGACCGCCAGAGGAAGGCCGATGGAAACATAACAAATGAAGGTGAAATAAACGTAACCAGCGAGGCGCGACGTCCGGCCCCGCGCATCAGACCGGGCAGGAACCGGAACATAGGCAGTCGAGGAATACGACATATGCGGGAGCGAGAACGACAAAGTCTGTCGGTTCAACTCCAGTATATCGGAGAATCGCTTTATCGCAGCTCAGCCTGTGTTTCCTTCAAAAAGCCCTGGCAACCGTCTGCTCGCTTGGGCAACTCCAAAGTGAAACCCGCGCAGCCTTACCGCACAGGCTTGATCGCCCACAAAATCCCGTTCTTGATGATCCCGTAGAGCAGCGGATTCTCGTAGTCTTCCTTGTTATGGCCAAGCGCCAGGTAAAACTCGCGCCCACCGTCGAATGTGTGGTACCACGCGAGCGGCAAGTCAACGGGGAACTTCGATGCGTCAATTGTCATCGGTTCAAGTGCAATTTTTGTCCGGTCTGTCACCAGGACTGGATGGATATCCGGATTCAGATGGTCGAGGAAGTAGCATTCGTCGGTCCATGTAAACTGCGCCGGCAAACCCTTGACAGCAGCAAAGCCGGGATCGACTACCCGAACGGTAAACGCTTGTTGGTGAGGATGGGCCGCAAATTTCCCGCCAAGCACCGACCAGAAGTACGGCCAGTTTCGCTCCGAGCCCGACGCCGAATGGATACCGACAAATCCGCCACCGGCCTCGATATAACGCTTAAAGGCATCGCGCTGAGTGTCGTCACTGAAGGCCTCGTTGTTGCTGTTTGAGAACACCAGCGCCGCGTACTGGCGCAGGCTCTCGTCGGTAAAGACACCCGGAGCGTCCACCTCATCGACCGTGAATCCGGCCTCGTCACCCATCTTGCGGATCGCCGCCACGCTGGCCGCTATATTGTCGTGTACGTAGCCTTTTCCATCGGGAGTGTAGTTACGCGTATAGACCAGAATCCGGGGCTTTGGCGCGACCTGCGCTGCGACGGACGAGATCAGGCACAATGCCGAGGCGAGAGAAGCTCCGATACCAACGATTCGAAAGAGTTGACGAGAAGGACGCATTTGTTCACCTCGGCTGAATCCGCTCCAAGCCTAAATCCCAGCCCCCGATCCCGGCGAGTCGCCGCACGTGACAAAACCCTCTAGACTGGAACAATGGCGGGGTTTTTCGTCGAGAACTTCGGATGCAGAGCGGCTCGCGCGGATGGCGAGGCCATAGCCGGACATCTGCGCGCGATTGCTGAACGTCAGCCTTTCGCGTCCGATGTCGTCGTCGTAAACACTTGCAGTGTGACTGCGGAAGCGGATCGTGCTGCGCGGGCCTTTATCCGCCGGACGCATCGCAGAAACCCCGCGGCCAGAATCGTCGTCACCGGCTGCTACGCCCAGCGCGCGCCTCAGGAACTCGCGGAGATGCCCGGTGTCGCCGCTGTAGTCGGCAACAGCCACAAGGCGCTCGCACCGGAGATCATCTTCAATGTGGCGCACGCCTCGGCCGCATCCGACCCGTCGTCGATCATCCCCGTTTTATCGCTTCTAACCGCAACCGCTCCTTACGCGGCTCCAATCTGGGCCGACGATGCCTTCGCCCATTCGTTTATTGAAGACGCGCCCCTCACCACGGGTGCGCAGACGCGCCCCAACCTGAAGATTCAGGAGGGCTGCGGGAATCGTTGTACCTTCTGCGTCATTCCTTACACTCGCGGCCCTTCAAGAAGTCTGCCCCACGCAGTGGTCCTTCGCCAGGTCGAGGAATTTGTTGCCTCCGGAGGCAAGGAACTCGTGCTCTCCGGAATTAATCTTGGCCGTTGTGGCCGCGATTCTTCTTCTGGTTTTGGGCGAGGGTCCTTGGCCCGACTGACCTGCGGGATCTTCGAAGAAACCAACCTGCCTCGTTTGCGGCTCAGTTCCATCGAGCCCATGGACTGGGACAACGATCTCATCGACGTGCTTCGCTCATTCGGCGGCCAGCGTCTCGCGCGCCACGCCCACCTCCCGCTGCAATCGGGCTCCGACACCGTCCTGCGCCGCATGCACCGCCGATACCGCCCCTGGCACTATGCGGACAAGGTCTCCGCGCTTTTATCAGCAGCCGGCCCCGACCTTACCCTCGGCGCCGACGTTATGGTAGGTTTCCCCGGAGAGACCGACCGCGAATTCGACGAAACGCTCAATTTCGTGCGTTCCCTGCCCTTCGGCTATCTGCACCTTTTCCCTTTTTCACCCCGCCCCGGCACGCCGGGGTGGGCCCTCCACGCGGCGTCTCCGGTTGCGCCACGCGCCGTTGACGAGCGTATGGCAGCGCTTCGAGCCGTTGCTGCCGAAAAAACGCTGGCTCATAGGCGCCGCTTTGTGGGCCGCGACCTTGCCGCCATCACGCTCCACACTTCGGAAACCGACTCCGCGCTCGGCCGAACCAGCGCACTTTCGGAAAACTTCTTGCCCCTGAATCTCGACGGCTGCTTCAAAGCCAATCAACTGCTCAATGCGCGCGTCACAGGCCTTCAATCAGACGGTTCGTTGAGCGGCATTCCCTGCCATTAACCTCTTTTTTCTGAGGGTCGAGCCAATGTTATACTCAGGTTGCGTCGCTGCTCTGCGGCCCAATGGGGCGTTCTGTCCCGGCCCGTCCGGCACGCCTTCGGAGGAGTACCATCGCATTCGATAAACGAGCGGCAAAGTCCTTCATTCGCATCAACGATCGGATTCGCGCGCGCGAAATCCGCGTCATCGACGAAAACGGCGAACAGCTTGGCATTCTCCAGCCCTTTGAGGCTCTCCGTATTGCCCGCGAACGTGGCCTCGACCTGGTTGAAGTTTCCCCCACCGCCGTCCCACCTGTTTGCCGGATTCAGGACTATGGCCGTTTTCTGTATGAGAAAGAGAAGAGCGAACGCGCTGCTCGAAAGCGCCAGAAGGTGATTACGGTCAAGGAAGTCAAGTTCTCGGTTACGGTGGACGAGCACGATTACCAAACCAAAAAGAATCAAGCTGTCCGCTTTCTCACCGAGGGCGACAAGGTGAAGGCAAGCCTGCGTTTCCGAGGACGCCAGATGGCCCACCGCGATCTCGGGTATAAGATCATTAACCGTCTGATTCAGGACATTGGCACTGCCGGCGTGGTCGAGTTCATGCCCCGCATGGAGGGAACCATCCTGCATGCCATTCTCGCCCCCGGACGTAAAGACCCGCCCAAGTCCCGACCGGATTCCGCCGCGCCGGCACAAGCCTAGCTTCTGATCGCGCGCGCCTTTGATGCGGCACATTTCCTGCCGGTTGCCTCTATCGGCAAATCTTTATTACGAAAGTTGTATTGAATCAGAAGGTACGACTTATCCGAAAGTTACATTTGATGCGGATAGAATGTCTGCAATTCTGTAATCGCAGACGGCTGGTTTGCCGTCTACATGATGTTAGATGGCTGCTCGAGTTCGACTTCGGATATTGGTTGATTGAGCTTCCGAACGAAAATTGCCATCCGTCCTGGAGTCGCCTGTGCGCCGCGTGAAACTGCTTCAGATCTTTCCGGTTGTCTTGATTCTCTTGGGTGCGCTATTAGCGTTTGAGCGCCCAGCATATGCCTACGCCGACCCGGGGACGGGCCTGTTAGCCGTTCAAGCCGCTGGATCCGCGCTCGTCGCAACCGGCTGGTACCTGCGCCGGAAGATCTATTCGCTCTTCCGCTCCAGCGATGCGCCCAGCTCCGAACCCAACAAGCAGTCGGTCGCCCTGGAGGGCGAGGATTTGCCGAATTCGTAAGGGTTCCGAAGAGTAGTATTCTGGTCGAGTGGCCGCGCTCTCGCCCGTCAACAATGAATTGGAATTGACCTTTCGCGATCCGGCCGGCGAACTCCGGCTCGCAGAGGGTTCTGCCTTCCGGCGGATTCGCCCTGCGGCTGAGGAAGAGACTCGCGAGTTCCTCGATTCCCCGCTACGCAAAACTCTCGAAGAAAGCGGCGACCTGATTTCCAGCCGCATCGCCAAGCCCGGTTCTCATCCCTGCATCTCTCCCGGCGACTTCTGGCTTGAACACCCGCGCATCGATCCCATCAGCTATCCGTGGGAATGGACCACCGCTCAATGGCGTGCCGCTGCGGAGCTCACGCTGCGCGTGGCCAGCCAGGCCTTCGACGCGGGCTGGACTCTAAAAGATGCCACTCCTCTCAATATTGTCTTCTCCGGCCCGCACCCAGTCCTCGTTGACGTTTTATCCTTCGAGCGCCGCGATCCTCATTCCAGCGTTTGGCTCGCCTACGGCCAATTCGTACGCTCCTTCCTGCTGCCTCTCGTCGCGGCGAAGTATTTGAGCTGGCCTCTCCAGGCAACTCTGTTTGCGCGCGATGGCTATGAGCCGCGCCAAGTCTACGAGGCACTGCCGCGCTGGCGCCGGCTGAATCCAAAACTGCTTGACGTCATCACGCTGGCCACCGTCTTTGAGCGGCCTGGACAGCGTCATGCCGCTTCGAAAAAGAAATCGTCCATCACCGATCCCGATCTCGCCCGGCACGTCCTCCAGAAGCGCATCGCGCGCCTCGGCATGCAAATCCGTTACGCTGCTGGAGAGCACGGCCATAGCCAATGGAGCAAGTATGAACAGACTGCCGGCCACTATCGGCCCGCCGACGTTGAAGAAAAGCAGCAGTTCGTCAAGAGCGTGTTGGCGCGATGTCAACCCGAATCTGTTCTCGATATCGGCGCCAATACGGGCACCTATTCTTTCCTCGCTGCCGACGCCGGCGCGCGCGTCGTCGCCCTTGACAGCGACTCCGCAGCGCTCGAAGAACTCTGGCACGCTGCCCGAGACCGCAACAAGCCTATCACTGCCCTGATTGCTGACATCGCCCGCCCCACGCCAGCCGCGGGATGGCGTAACCGCGAACACCTGTCCCTGCTCGATCGTCTCGCCGGCAGATTTGACCTGGTGCTCATGCTCGCCGTCGTGCATCATCTGATCCTCCGCCACCAATTGCCGCTCACCCACATCGCCTCTCTCTGCTCGACCCTCACAAAACGATGGCTCCTGCTGGAATGGGTGCCACCCTCTGACCCCATGTTTCAGGAATGGCTGCGTGGCCGCGACGATCTCTACGGCCATTTGAATGAGGACGACCTGACGCGTGCTTTCGCACCGCATTTCGCCGTCGTGGACCGTGCCCCACTAGGAAACGGACGAATTCTCTTTCTATTCGATAGAATTCCCGTGTAAGGCGAAGTCGCGCGAATGCGATACCCAGGCAACGGAGATAGCGCCGCATGATCAAACGGATCGCCCAGGCATGGGGCTTCGCTGCCATTGTCCTTCTGCCCGGGTACGTTGATCTCACTTCCTCGCTGGGCGATGAGCGCATGCACGTTCCCTGGCCGCTCACTCGTTTGGTTCTGGCGCAGCTCGTCGATCTTGCGATTATGGGCCTGATTTTCGCGGTGTTGCTGGGGATCCTCCGCGGCCTGAAGATCTGGAAGCGAATCCGGTGGTTCGCTCTTGCCCTGCTTCCGATTTACCTGCTCGTTTGCAACCTAAGAATTTTCCCGTTTCGAGTTCCATATATCTACGTGGCAGTCGTCGCTGTCGCGTGGGTTGCTATCCTCGCGTTTTTGATTTTCCGTGCCCCAGGGATTGCGTCGAAGCTCTATGGCTTCGGTGGTGCCGTGCTCACCGGCTCCGCAGTGTTTGCATTCGTCATGACCGCTCAATTAATAAGCGCGGCCTTCTGGCGCCCCGGCATCCAGGAATTTAGCGGCCAAGTTCCCGCACAGCCTGCCGCCGCACCACGCCTGGTCTGGATCATCTTCGATGAGTTGGCGTATAAGCCTGTATTCGAAGCTCGCGATCCCTCGCTCGATCTTCCCAACTTCGATCGGCTTCGCTCGCAAAGCACGGTGTACTCCAACGTGAAGCCAATTGGCTACCACACCAGATTGGTTGTGCCGAGTTTGCTCCTGGGCCGCATCGTAACGAGTTCTACGATTACCGCGAAGAATCAATTCCTTGTTCGCACCGACGATGATCCTCATTGGGAGCCTTTTGACGCTCGCGCTTCGTTGTTCGGTATGGCCAGCCAGCGCGGCGTCTCGACTTCGATAGTGGGGTGGTACCTGCCTTACTGCCCGATCTTCGCCGGCACCGCCACCGACTGCTATTGGAACAACAAGGACACTGAAGACGGCGCGCCTCCGTCAATCGACGCCAGCTTTGCGGATGACGTGTGGTTTCCCCTGCGTATCGTGGCCGAACAACTGGTTGCGCCGCGCGTGGCCGTATCCGATGTCGCCCATTGGGAATCTCTAAGCCATGTTGCGTCGGTGAAGGATTTGAGCCAGCACGCGCTCGCCACGCTCGCCAATAGCCAGGCGGACTTCATCTACCTGCATATGCCCGTGCCGCATCCACCCGCCTTTTGGGATCGCCATTCGCATACGTACGGAGTAGGCGGATCTTATCTGGACTCGTTGGATTATTCCGACCGCTTCCTCGGGCAAATTCTCGACGTTCTCGAGGCCCAGCCGCGCTGGGCCAAGACAACCCTGGTCATCCAGGGAGATCACTCCTGGCGCACAGGAATATGGCGCACAGCTCCGGGATGGAGCGACGAAGACGAGCGCATTTCCCATGGAGGCGAATGGGATCCGCGTCCCATGCTCATCATCCACTCAGCAGGACAAGCGAACGCGTCAACCGTGGCGTCCTCCACCAGCTTGATGTTTGTCCATGATTTTGTCGCGACGCAGATTCAGGCGCTAGCCCGCTGAGTTCAGCCAATCGCCTTGAGCGATTTCATTTCGGCAGCGCCATCGTCCCCGAAATGTGGATCGTCACGGCTGGGGTTTCTGCTTCCGGCTGCGCGTCCGAAACATATATCTGGTAGTCGCCAGGCGTCACTGCCCTGTTTCCCTTCTCATCCACCTCACTCAGCTGTCGAGGAGAAAGAGTGAACTGCACCCGCCGCGATTCACCGCCCTGCAAATGAACTCTTTTGAATCCTTCGAGCTCCACCGCTGGAGAGACGCCATTTTGCGGAGGCTTGATGTAAAGCTCTGCAACTTCGTCTCCGGCGCGCGCGCTTGCATTGTGCACCGTCGTGGTTACAAGTACCGAAGCGCCAGCCTTAATTCGCTTGGCATTTGTCTCCGGCGCGCCCAGTGTGAATCGCGAATAACTTAAGCCATATCCGAATGGATAGAGGACCTCCCCACGGAAATACCGGTAGGTCCTGCTCTTCGTGGAGTAGTCCGTGAATGCGGGCAAATCATTGGTTGACGCGTAGAACGTGACTGGCAGCCGTCCCGCGGGATTGTTCTTTCCCTTTAGCGTCTCCGCAATCGCGTCTCCGCCCTCCTCACCCGGATACCATGCATCGATCAGCGCGTCTGCGTGCTCCTTGGCCCACTGAACCGCTAGAGCGCTGCCTGCGGTCAGCACCACGATGAGCGGCTTGCCTGTCGAGCCCATCGCCTCCAACAGGCGCTCTTGTGTTGGCGGCAACTCGATGCTGGTCCGGTCACCGCCCTCGAATCCATCCACGTGGACATTCATTTCCTCGCCTTCCAAGTTCGGGGAAAGCCCTACGAATACGACCACAGCATCCGATTTCTTTGCTGCATCGATCGCCTGGCCGAGCAGGCTGTCCGCGGGCGGCTCCCAGTCGAGATCGACGCTGCGATCGTTGGGCTGATGCCGATACTCCACGCGAATCGCGTGCGGATTTGTATCGGCGAAATTCAGCCGCGCTTCGGCTGGGTTGCTCAAGCCGTCCATCACCTGTTTGTCGTCGATGTAAAGCCGCACGCGGCCAGCGATTTGTGCTGACTGCGGCAGTCCCCCATTTGCTTCGCCGGTCATCGAGGCTGCGTTGAAAGGACGCGGTCCGCGCACATTCAGCACGTAACCACCAGGCGCAGGGGGAATCAGCACCCCGGTCCAGCGCACCGAAAACGTCTTGCTCGCGAAACTCGCCTCGGGCGACACGCGATTCCAGTCAAAATTGACCTTGGCATCCACACGGACCAGCTTTGGCGTGCCGCTGAAATCCAGATTGTCGAAATACTCGCCCTTCAGTCCCGCTGTCTTGAGCGAAGCATCGGTGCGCAAATAAGCCGACGGAATCGGCGCCGCCGTCCCCTCAGCAAGAATCGACCCTGGCGCGAAAGCAACGTTCTCGCTTCCAAATTTCTTCTGGATTCCCTGGAGAGGCGAAACCGGATCGGGCGCGGTCCCGTTGTAATTTCCCTCAATGGACTCGAGCAAATCGGCGGTCGGACCCACGACAGCGATTTTCCGGATGGATGCCTTCAGGGGAAGCGTGTTGTCGCGATTCTTCAGCAGCACGATCGACTCGCGCGCTGCCTCAAGCGCCAGTTCGCGGTGGGCAGCCGAATTCACTTCAGAGGATGGAATCGCGTTGAACGGCACCGCCGCTTGTGGGTCAAACATTCCCAATCGCATGCGCGCCGTGAACAGCCTCACCACTGCCGCATCGATGTCGCCCTCGGTCAACAGGTGTTCATTCACCGCCTTGGTCAGCGCTGCGTAGGTCCGGCCACAATCGAGATCCGTCCCTGCCTTCACCGCCTTTGCCGCAGCCTCCTCCGGGCTCGCCGCAAAATGATGCCCGCTATCGATGTCTCCCGCCGCATCGCAATCGGAGACAGTGTACCCGTTGAATCCCCAATCCTTGCGCAGGTGCTGCTGCAGCAGCATCGTATTCGCACACGCCGGTGCGCCGTCGATCGCATTGTAGGCGCACATGATCGAGTCAGCATGTCCATCGACAATCGTGGCCCGGAACGCGGGCAGATACGTGTCTTCCAAATCGTGTTCCGACACATCCACATTGAATCCGTGCCGCAATGGTTCCGGCCCGCTATGCACCGCATAGTGTTTCGGCGTCGATACCAGCTCGAGATACTTCGGATTGTCGCCTTGCAGCCCTTTGACAAATTCCACGCCCAGGCTCGCGGTAAGAAATGGATCCTCCCCAAAGGTTTCCATACCGCGCCCCCAGCGGGGATCGCGATCAATGTTGATGTTCGGCGACCAGAACGTAAGTCCCGCAAACCGGCTGTGATCGTCGTTGCGGATCGCCTCGTTGTACTTGGCGCGCCCCTCCACGGCAATCGTCGTAGCAATCCGGTGCATCAACGCCGAATCCCAAGTTGCGGCCAAACCGATCGACTGCGGAAAATTGGTCGCAAATCCATTGCGCGCCACTCCGTGAAGCGCCTCATTCCACCAGTTATATGCAGGAACATCCAGCCTCGGGATCGCTGGCGCCACATCCTGCATCTGGCTCACCTTCTCTTCGAGCGTCATGCGGCTCACAAGATCCTTCGCGCGCTCTTCCGGTTTCAATGCGGGATTCATGTACGGGCACGCCGCCGCGCCGCAAGGTTTCTCTTGCTCGCTCGCTGTCTGTTGGGCCGGTAATGATGTGGAAGTTATGCTAAAGGCGAGAGACGTCGCAAGAAGAATCGATTGGATTTTCATAGTGGTTAGGGCAAGGGAAATTGCACTGGCGGAAGACTATCACGCCGGCCGCGAGGTTCGCCCGGCACGAACACTTCACCCTTATACTGGGGATCAAGTACGAGGCAGCGGGCAATCGCGGATACTTAGATTGATTCGTTCGCTGGCGGCACAACTGCGGATTTGTTCGCAAGCCGATGGACATTAACAAGAAGGCCCGCGCCAAGCTCAAGTCCCAGCAGCCTCTGTGCCTGTGGCTTACGGGCCTTCCTGCGGCGGGCAAATCCACGATTGCGAACGCGCTGGAAAAAACCTTGTTCGCAGCCGGACGTCACACCTATCTGCTCGACGGCGACGAGGTTCGTCTCGGCCTCAATAAAGATCTCGGCTTCTCTGAAGCCGATCGCAATGAGAATATTCGGCGTGTTTCCGAGGTAGCACGGCTGCTGGTCGATGCCGGCCTCATCGCCATCGTCTCTTTCATCAGCCCCTACCGTGCACAGCGCGACCACGCCCGCTCGCTCTTTGAACCTGGCGAGTTCTATGAAATTTTTGTCGACACGCCGTTGAAGGAATGTGAACGCCGCGACCCAAAAGGCCTCTATGCCAAGGCGCGGCGCGGCGAATTGAAGAGCTTCACGGGAATCGATAGCCCGTACGAGCTGCCTCTTGCCCCTGAAGTTCGTCTCCAAACTACCCTCCAAACCCCTGATGAGTGTGTTGACTGCGTTGTTCGGGCTTTTGATCCGCCAACTTCCTCTTGACAGCCGCATCGTCCTCGGCTGATCGTTGGGTAAACGGCATCCAGGAATATCGCAGATTGCGCACAGCGCATTCCAGCGCAGGCAGCTTGACGCCTGCACGCAGATGCCGAATCAGCACTGCATCTTCGCCTCTCGGGGTCCGCGCGGTCTAATGACTTTCAACTTTCGCCTGTTCTGGCGCCAAACGGTACGTTCCTTCTATCGGAGCGCCGGCACCGACGGCCCCCTCAACCGCAACCGGCTCGTTTTTCTTTTGCTCTTTTATCCAATATGGGGATGCATCCTTCTAGCGGCCTGGATCGGCTTTGCCGCTGATGAGATCCTTTTCCGGGCCTACCGAAAGCAGCCGGTCGAGAAACCGCTCTTCATTGTTTCGAACTTTCGCAGCGGCTCGACTTTTGTCCAGCGGACACTGGCGCGCGACGAATCGACATTTACCTGCTTGCGCACCGGCAACATCTATCTCACGCCATCCATCACACAGCGGCGAATCTTCGGCCTGCTTTCCCGCGTGGACGCGCTCTTCGGCCGAATCTGCGAAAAGGCCCTGCGAAGGCTCGACAATCTTTCACTCCGCAAGTTGAAGATTCACGCCTTCAGCTTGTTCGATCCGGAAGAAGATGAGCACCTTCTGTTTTACGTATGGTCCACATTTTTCGCCGGCTTTCCATTTCCTTATCTCGATGAGCTGCCGCCATACCAGTATTTCGACACAGCGATTCCCAGGGCCGAGCGGCAGCGCATCATGACGTTCTATCGTAACTGCATAAAGCGCCATCTTTATTCGACCGGTGGCCGGCACTACATGGCAAAAAACCCTCTTTTCAGCGCCAGAATTGAATCCATCCTCGAGACGTTTCCAGATGCCCGCATTCTTTATCTGGTTCGCAATCCCTTGGAAATGTTGCCTTCCACGGTTTCGCTATTCAGCTATATGGGGCGCCTGTTCAGCTCTCCGCCAAAGAAGTATTCTCGCTGCGATGAGATTCTGGCCTGGACAAAATACTGGTACGATCATCCGCTCAAAGTCATTGACGGAGCTTCGACCGATCAATGCATGATTGTCCGCTACGATGACCTGATGCTATCGCCGGAGACCGTCTTCCGCTCTATCTACAGCAACTTTGGCTATTCAAAGTGCGAAGCACTCGAGGCGATATTGCAAGAGGCTGTCGCCACCGCGCAGGCCCACTCGAGTACGCACAAATATAGCTATGAAGCCATGGGCTTCACTCGAGAGCAGATCGTGCACGAGTTCGCGCATATCTTTGAACGTTTCGGGTTTGACACGCAGGAATCCGCAGAAGAACGGTTGGTCGAATCGTCGGCCGTCTAGCTTCAGTCATTCGATCCGAGCCCAACAGCCGTGATTAGGGGCCCTGCTTTGATCTTAATGAGTCTTCCACTTCCAGTCCCGAATCTCGGGTAAGTCTCTTCCTTCTTTCCGAATGTATTGTCCGTGTTCCACCAGTTTGTCCTTGAGCGTCTGCTTCAGGTAAGCGCCCTTCTCCCAGATCCGCGGAATCCGGTCGATCGTATCCATCGCCAGGTGGAAGCGATCGAGCTCGTTCATCACCGTCATGTCGAAGGGTGTGGTGATCGTTCCCTCTTCCTTGTAGCCGCGCACATGAATGTTGTCATGGTTGGTGCGGCGGTAAGTGAGGCGATGGATTAGCCATGGATACGCGTGGAATGCAAAGATGACCGGCTTGTCCTTGGTGAAGAGCGTGTCAAAGTCCGCATCGCTCAGTCCGTGCGGATGTTCAGTTTGCGGTTGCAGCTTCATCAGGTCGACGACATTGACCACCCGCAGTTTCAGTTCCGGCAAGTGCTCGCGCAAAATGCTCACCGCGGCCAGTGTCTCCAGCGTTGGCACGTCCCCGCAGCAAGCCATCACCGCGTCGGGCGCGCCGCCTTGGTCATTGCTCGCCCATTGCCAAATGCCGATGCCCTCTGTGCAATGCTTGATGGCCGCGTCCATCGTCAGCCACTGCGGCGCGGGATGCTTGCCCGCAACGACAACATTGACATACTGCCTGCTGCGCAGGCAGTGGTCCATCACCGAAAGAAGGCAGTTGGCGTCTGGCGGGAGATACACGCGCACGACTTCGGCTTTCTTGTTTACCACATGATCGATAAATCCCGGATCCTGGTGCGTAAATCCGTTGTGATCCTGTCTCCAGACGTGCGACGCAAGCAGATAGTTAAGCGAAGAGATCTTTCGTCTCCAAGGCAGACCGTTCGTGACCTTCAGCCATTTCGCGTGCTGGTTGAACATCGAGTCGACAATGTGAATGAACGCCTCGTAGCAATTGAATAGCCCATGTCGCCCGGTGAGCAGGTAGCCTTCCAACCAACCCTCGCATTGATGCTCGCTCAGCATCTCCATCACGCTACCCTCTGGAGCCAGAAACTCGTCGATCGGGATAGTCGCTGCGTCCCACTGCCGCTTGGTCGCTTCGAATACGGCAGTAAGCCCGTTGGAAATCGTCTCATCCGGTCCGAAAATTCTGAAGTTCCTCGGCTTCGCGTTGAGCTTCACCACATCGCGCAGAAACGGCGCCAGTACGCGCGTATCGCCGATGCCCGGCGCTCCGGGCCCAGGCACATTCGCGGCATAGTCCCGAAAATCGGGCATCCTCAAGTCGCGCAGAAAAATGCCGCCGTTCGCATGCGGATTGGAGCCCATCCGCCGGGTGCCCACTGGCGCAAGCTCGGCTAGCTCAGGCAGCAGGTGGCCTTGTTCATCGAAAAGCTCCTCGGCTCTGTAACTCCTCAGCCACTCTTCCAGCTGCTTAAGGTGCTTTGGATTTGTTCTGGGATCGGACAACGGCACCTGATGCGATCGAAAAGTGCCTTCAACCTGCAGCCCATCGATGATCTTCGGCCCCGTCCAACCTTTGGGCGAGTTGAGAACGATCATCGGCCAGCAGGGACGCTCCGTTTTCCCGTGAGTACGAGCCTCGAGCTGAATTCTCTTGATCTCCTCCACCGCACGGTCGAGTGTCGCCGCCATGGCCTCGTGCATCAGGTCTGGTTCATGTCCTTCCACAAAATATGGCTTCCAACCGTAGCCATGGAGCAGCTGCTCCAGTTCCTCGTGCGGAATGCGCGCGAGCACCGTTGGATTAGCAATCTTGTATCCGTTCAAATGCAAAATCGGAAGCACCGCGCCATCGGTCGCAGCGTCAATAAACTTGTTCGAGTGCCATGCTGTGGCCAGCGGTCCGGTCTCCGCCTCTCCGTCGCCCACGCAGCACGCCACAATCAACTCGGGATTATCCATAACGGCCCCAAAGGAGTGGCTGAGCGAATAACCCAACTCCCCACCTTCGTGAATCGAACCCGGAGTCTCGGGTGAGGCGTGACTTGGAATGCCTCCCGGAAATGAGAACTGGATGAATAGCTTCCTGAGCCCGTCTTCGTCCTGACTGATATTGGGATAAACCTCGCTGTAGGTTCCCTCTAAGTAGGTGTGGCTCACCACGGCCGGCCCTCCGTGTCCAGGACCGGAAACGTAGATCATGTCGAGATCGTGTTTCTTGATCACCCGATTCAGGTGCGTATAGATAAAGTTCTGGCCCGGAGTCGTTCCCCAATGCCCAAGGAGCATGTATTTAATGTCCTCGATTTCAAGCGGGCGCTTGAGCAGCGGGTTGTCGTAGAGATAAATCTGACCAACCGAGAGGT
>Ga0181535_10003155_pt1 | contig 19347 bp, 15 predicted proteins | sample PEATcosm2014_Bin_44_FD_119774 | JGI IMG/M metagenome (GOLD analysis project Ga0181535, IMG submission 119774) | Peatland microbial communities from MTU Mesocosm Facility, Houghton, MI, USA - PEATcosm2014_Bin17_30_metaG | ecosystem: Environmental > Terrestrial > Soil > Wetlands > Peat | place... | reverse complement strand
AGCCAGCACGGCGTTGAGCACGTACTTGTCCTTGGCGGGCTCATAGGCAGGCACCCAGCGTGCGATGCCTGCGGCGAGGAGCGGAGCAGCCACAAAAGCAAAGAGCGGAAGCGCCCGCGCGTGCTCGGCAGTCATGAAGACTGCGAAAAGGAATATCCCCAACTCCTCCGGACGGAGCTTGAATCGACCCGTCGCGAGCGCCGCGATGAAGAGCAACACCAGGATCAGGAAGCCCTCACCGTGCCATTGGTTCAAAGGAATGGGGTTCCAGCTCGTCATGTTCGTGGTAATGCCCTGCTGGAAGATAATCATCTGTAAGGGATAAGCGGCAAGGCGCGTCCCGTAAGGCGTCACGCATCCGGCCAGAAGGGAGAGCAAGGCAACCAGGGCAAGTTGCAGCCTCTCGGAGGCCGTCCAAGCGTCTGCTACCAGGCTTCCCACCCGGAATTTCCAGAGCCCGCTCAACCAGTAGATCCCGTAGACCGCGGCTCCCAACGTGAAAGTGCCGTGCGAATTGACCCAGAGGCAAAATACCAACGGAAGCAGCCACAGTGACCTGCGATGGCCTTCGCGGAAGCGCGCCAGACAGATCAGTGTCACAAGCAGGTAGATATTGCCGAAGAGATACGGGTGAACGGCGAACCATACGGACGCCAGCGGCAGAACGGCCCATGTGGCCACAAAGGCCGCTTTGGAGTTCCGGCTACGGAGGTACGCGTAATAGTACACAAGCAGCAACGCCGCGCTGGTGAGGGCAAAGACCAGCCCCATCAGTCCGGCCAAGCCGCCAAGCCGCGCAGCCCACGCCAGGATAACCTCGCTCAACCACTCGTAGGCGATCCATTCGGCGCCCGGCGCGCTGAAAGAGTAAATGTCAGAAGTGGGCCAGTTGTGCGTGCTGAGGATGCGTTCACCCACCAGCAAGTGCCACCACGTATCGCCATCGACCCGGAAAAACATGAGCTGCAGCATAAAAGCGCTGCCCACCAGGACGACCGCCAGGAAGCAGGGGAACGAAAAGGCTCTCCTGAGAAGATTAAAACGGGGCGGGCCATGGACCACCGCGGGCTCCGAAGTGGATTCAAGAGTGGGCATGTTCGCTTTTCAGGCGTTTGAACTTATCGAGGACTGCAAAGCTGGTTCGCACGCTCTCGGGGGCTTCCCCGAGCTGCCGGATATTTTCTCCTTTTAGGTGGCCCAATAACAAACCGGCACGGGCAAGATAGTCAATCCGGTCCGGGACCAATCCCATGATTCGGGCGCAAGTGGCATCGACCGCCACCGGATCGTTTCCGGCCACTAAGAGGCCGCACGGTTTGGCGTCACCCTGGAGTGGTCCGTTGCCCTCCATACCGATGATGCCGTCGACAATGGCAAAATCCGGCCGCACCGTACTGTTAATATCCAGGATTGACTGAGTCAGACCCGCCCAGTGCAGCGCATTCTTGGGCCAGCCGTAACAGTTTCCAGGCACGATGCCGAACATATTCTTCAGGGAGAGCGTGACTCCCGCCCAATGGTGGGTCTTCAGTTTAGGCATGGAGACCACGAAATCGGCCTCGAGCACGGTCCGCGGCAGATACAGTTCCTTGACACTGGAGGCACGGGTGCGCGTGGGCACGAGGCGGACATCGTCGAGGTTGAGGTCGACAAACTTGCCCGCCAGAGGCCCAAGGTAATGGCGCAAGCGGTTAGTCTCCAGGATACCTTCCGTGTCCCGTTCATGCCCGGGCCCTTCAGCGACAATAACACTCCGCGCGCCCATGCGCAGGAAGCATTCCCGCGCCGCCGCTACCAACGCCGGATGAGTATTGATCACGCCTTGAGGATCAGGCTCGACAAAGTTCGGCTTCAGCAGCACCGTGATCCCTTGCACCTTCAAATCGAACTCATGCAAGGTCTCATCCAGCAATGCGGCCAGATCAACCTGATAGTTGGGCGCTCTGCGTATCGCGACGCACGAAGGCGGCCGGTTGAAAGACGGAATCAGCGAATTGTTGTGCGCGCTCATCTTCCGGCCTGTAGGGGGACGGCTTGCCGTCCCCAATTGAACCGGGTAGGGCAAGCTCTACTCCTACACCTTTCCAAAGCGAGAATTAGAAACCAGATACTCAAAAATAGGAAGCGCTTTCTAATTTCCACGTTCTAGTTTCTGATTTCCGGCGACAGCCAGCGCGGCATGCCGCCCAACGCCATCGCCGCCCAGGCTGCCGCCAGCGTATCCCCGAGAAACTGGTTGTTTGAGTTCAGAGCGGCAAGAGAGGGCTCCAGGGCGGGCGCCGGACAGTTGTAGAGCCGTAAGCAGAGGTGGGCGAGTGCGAGCGAGCCGGGCCCCTGGATTTGAGAATATGCTTGCCCCAACCAGTCCAGGCTGCAACGGGTTTCGGCGCGATCCCTGTGCTCCTGGAGGGCCAGCAGCGCCCAGACAGTGGGACCAATGCGAGGGACCCCTGCGGCCCCGTAAACGAGGGGGTTGCCGCTGTTCCAACCGCCCCCCGGGCACATCCGGTCATAGAGCATGCGTTCCGCAAGCTGCCGGCGTCGCACCGCTCCGCTGGGATGCATCTGTTGAGGTATGTGATGAAAGGCAATCAGAGCGCAAGCGGTCGGCTCGACCCAGCTTGCCGTGCCAGGTGTCCAACTCCATCCTCGTAATGACAAGTCCATACGAACCACGCGGTCGTGCCGCAACAGCTTGGCGCCAATTCGCCGCCAAAGGCGGCCCTCCACCGGCCAGGTATCTACCAGCCATTGAAGCCCGTGGGCCACGCGGTCCGGCGAGTCCCGGTGCGTGTACAATGCCAAGCTCGCCGCAGCGGTCACCCAGCACCCCCGCGGCTGGCCTGCAAAAGACGGCCACGAGCCGTTCGACAACTGGGACTCTCTTAACCATCGTACTCCTGCCTCAAAGGCGTTGAGGAGTTGAGGAGTCGAGAAGTTAAGAAGCTGGACAGTCCTGGACTTCTCGATCTCTCGACTCTTTGACTCCTCGACTTCCTTGAGGGCCAAGAGCACCCAGGAGGTTGGTTCCACGGCACTCTGGCCGCCGTTTCGGTATCCCCATCCGCCGTCCGCATTTTGAGCCCCCAACAAGAAGGGTACCGAGACCCGCTCAAGCAACGGCTGGCCACCTGATGTGTTTTCGGAGGAGCTTTCAGGCATAGTGTGAGGCAGGGTTCAGAAGCCGGAGATTTTAAACTTGAAACGGGAGCTTACAAACCTGCAGGTGCGCGTATGGCGTTCGATTTCCGAGTTTCTGCCTTCTGATTTCTAGTTTCTGATTTGCCTTACATCACCGGCATGTTAAGCTCCGGCGACTCCGCGAAACTCTCCTCGGCGACATCCTCAATGCGTAATTGGTTGATCAACCGGTGCAGGTAACCGCGCGCGATGCCCAGCCTGCGCGCTGCCTCTGACTTGCTTCCATCGCAGTCGCGCAAAACACGCAGGATGAGGCGACGCTTGAAGTCTCGCAATTCCTTGTCGTACGAACACTCTTCTTCCTCATGCTCCAGCCCATTGCCGAAGGTTTTGGGCAGATGCCAGAGTTCCACGGCGGGTCCGTCTGCCATGACTACGGCGCGTTGCACGACGTTTTCCAGTTCCCGCACGTTGCCGGGCCAACTATATTCCTCAAGGGTCCTCAAGGTGACCGGCGAAAACCTCCGCACCGTCTTGCCGAATTGTTTCGCGAAACGCATCAGGAAATGATGTCCCAGGGCAGCAATCTCGTCGCGCCGCTCGCGCAAAGGAGGGATGTGAATCTCAACCACGTTCAGGCGGTAAAACAAGTCATTGCGAAACTGCCCTTGTTCCACCATTTCTGCCAGGTTTCGGTGGGTTGCGCAAAGCAGACGAATATTGACATTAACGGGGCTGTTGCTGCCCAGCCGCTCAAAGGAGCGCTGTTGAAGAACCCGCAACAGCTTGGCTTGCAAACCCAAAGCCAAGTCGCCGATCTCATCGAGGAACAACGTACCCTGGTGCGCCGCCTCGAACCGGCCGTGGCGGGCTCCCACAGCGCCGGTGAAGGCGCCTTTTTCATGGCCAAAAAGTTCATCTTCGATCAATGTTTCGGGCAAATTAGCGCAGGAAAACGCCACAAACGGTCCTGTCGCCCGCGCGCTCAGTTGATGGATGGAACGAGCGAGCATATCTTTGCCGGTGCCTGTTTCTCCGGTGATCAACACGCTTACGTCGCAGGGCGCAACCTTCTGGGCCAGAGCAAACACCCTCTGCATCGGCTCGGTGGAGATAACGAATTCCCCGAACGGACTCGTCACGGGCTGCTGCGACCGCAATCGCAACAACTCTTTTTCCACCTGCCGGAAGCGCTTCGCTCGCCGCAGTACCAGTCGCAATTCAACCATATCGGGAGGACTGGCGAGGGTATCGTAGACGCCATTTTCCAGTGCGCGCCGGATCATGGCACGATTCTGTTCGTCCAGGATGGCAATCATGGGGGGCGGTGTATCGAACTGCTGGATCTCCTGAATAAGCTGGAATGCCGACTCTCCACCACCGGGAGAGTCTCCCTCGGCGCGCAGGTCGAGCAGAACGACATCCGGCCAGTCGATCCTCCGGCGGGCTCCATTCAGGTGGAACGCCTCGATGGTCTGTACCTCAAACTCCCCACCCAACGTGCGCGCCATGAGCTGAACGAATGGAATGTCGGGCGTGCAGAACCAGACGCGTATGGCTTCTTGATCCATAGCTTTAGTTTCCCCGTCGACGGAACTGAACCCTAGTTCACAGACGCAATAGCCATCCCCGGATCCTCCCCCACCAGTCAGGGCGCTGGCACCAAGACACTCAGCCCTGTCGGATCCACGGCTGTTCTATTAGGCCACTGCGGCAAAGTTAACGACCACAGACCAGTCACACGTGAATGCAGCATACGTTAAGCAAGAGCGTACGTCAATCACTGAATTAGTTACTAACTCAACGGGACATATAGGCCCCGTTGGCGGGGCTCCTCTTCCGATTTCAGAGGCTTAGGTTCGGCTTTGAGTGTGGCATAACCCCCTCCGTCCAGTCAGGCTGGAGGCCCAGGTCATTCCATGGAAGTCAGTTGCTCATCGCCTTTCCTGACCACTCAGCACTATCGGCAGAGTTTATAACCCGAATGAGCTCACTCCACAAGAGCACCTTAGTACTACCTGGTCAATGCAGAAGGAGAGCCGGCTACACGCGCAGACGCACAGCGATGGTCTCTCTACAAATCATCTATGAATAGGGTGATGTCAAGGTTGGGGGCGTGCCTTAATCCAATCCGTCACAATGGCGCGCGGCGGTTCGGCGGGTTGAGCGATCAGCCAACCATGAGTTGCGGAATCCCGAGCCACTCGAAGGCTCGATGCTAATCCTTCACCTGCGGCACAGAAGCTCCCGCACTCCCTCCTTGAGCCTCTACATCAGCCATGGCCTCGAGACGCCTGAAGCTCACCCGCTGGAAGGGCAGCAGCACGAGCCCCAGTCCGACCACAGGAAACGTCAAGAGTGCCCAGATGAGTATGCCCCCGCCTACGGCCGCCTCCGGGGCCACGCCCAGGATCCGCTTCAGCGACTCGATAATCGCGATCTGGATTCCGCCGCCCACGCCTGGGAGCTGAAAAGCTAGACCTATGCCTCCGAGGAACGCGGCGATAGCCGCGCCCCACCAAGAGACGCTGAGCAATTCGCCACCCAGGCTGCGGAACGACACCCAGAACATCGTTACATTCAACGTCCAATGGAGGATGGTGCACACGACGCTCGCCGTAAGGTCTCGCCAACTGCGGATGGCTCCAAGCCCTGCGGCAAGCGACCGCAAAACCCGCCCCGGGCCCGAACGGAACCTTGCAGGGAGAAAACCGATGCGCCGTTCGACGAACAATGTAACGGTCTCGGCCGAGAGACGGAAAACGACAAGACCCAGAACGAGCGCGGCGGTCACAAGCAGCACGACGACGGACGCCTGGCGCATCCGATGGAGTAGCACGTCGGCGCCTAAGCCAGTGAGCCGAACAGCCGTGAAATGAAGCGCGAGCGCGAAAATAATCCCCATGGCGATGGCGTCGTAAACTCGCTCCAGGATGAGGATGGCAAGCTGCGAGGTGAAGGAGACACCCTCGCGGTTGGCAATGTACGCCGGACGCACGATCTCGCCCGGCCGGCCGATCAAGAAAATCGAGCCGAATCCGTAAATCTGGGCCACAAAGAGATTCCATAAGGATGCGGTCTTGACCGGCCGGAGGAAAAACTTCCATCGCACGGCGCGAATTGTGAGGCAAGTATAGAGAAGCAGCACCGCCAGCAGCAGATACCCGGCTCGCGCGTGCCTCAACAAGTTGGCTGCGAGGCGCCAATCGAAACCGCGCCACTCGGGGCTACGCGAGAAGTTGTAAACAATCAGCGCCAGGACCAACGCTGTCGCCGCCATGCCTGCCAACCGGTGAGCGCGCTTGCTCATTCGCGTAAACTGCATCTATGATTTGCCCCCTCGGACGGTTTGAATCGCCCAGCGGCCTGCCGCCCGACAAGATCGGAAACACAGGTTTCTCACTTGAATCTCCATTTTGAGCTTCCGCCTGGCCCGAAAGCTTAGCACTCCGGCTCCGCTGCCTCAAGCGCAAGTCGCGCCATCTCGATCTTGACAATCACCGGCGAGTTGCTTACGATAGCTTCTGGGTCGAGGTCCAACATAAAATCAGGATACTTGAAGAGAAGGGCACTGTCGGGAGTGCCGTGGGCACCGACACACTGAGGGGTCTGTGTCGCCGGCCAAAAGTAGCTGAGAGTGGCCATGGGCGGGCAAGCCGTTAATCGTTAGAACCGGGAGAACACAGCGGCAAAGCCCAGGGCGCGCAGGTTCGAGGCGCAGGCTGCTTTCTTGCGGGTTCAGCGCCACGCTAGCAGACGAATCGGGGAATGCCTGATCAGCTTGTTCTGAGGAGTCGAACATGAACTCGTATCCAACTACGCATAGACGGATGGCATCGGGTTGGCAACTTACGCTTGTCCAACTCACCTCCATAGTTTTTCTCTGTGCCAGCAGTGCCGCAGCGCAAGCCGTAGTCGAATATGCGGGATCAGTTGCGTCCGTCGGCAGTGGCACAGCTAGCCTGGGGAAGCTGTCGCCGACTCACCCGCCGATCGGTTCGCTGACTCCCAGCCTCACTGTACCCGAAACTAGGACAGATCAGACGTCGTCCCCGCACCTGCCGTTGCGGGACGTGGAAGATGTGATCGGTGGAAACCGCCGGGCGCTCGAGGCCAAGGCCGGCAAAGATGCCTGCAAAGTGATGTTGCGCTCACAACCCGGCGGCGCGTGGGTCATGATTAACGGGAAGGGAGTCGGTAAGACTCCCCTGTTGCTCATTTTGGCTCCTGGTGCTTACCACGTCGAGATGCATATCACACAAAGAGAGTCGAGCCAAAAGCAGGTTGATCTGCTTCCGAAGGAGACACGCGAGATCCTGCTGACTTTGGCGGCCCGATACCCCAGCAGCGTCGAAGTGTCATGGCAACGTCATTAATAGGACAAAAGAGGAGGATCGAATGGGTGGTTCGCAGTTTGACCGTAAGTCTTACATGCCCGGCGAGGTGCCGAGTCCCCCTGTCCATGTGCAGGATCGGCTTACCTACGTGCTCGCGGTGGTGGCCATCCTCGGAGCCGGCTATGCCGCCTACAAGATCTTAGGGAGCAGCCCGGCGCCCGAGGTAAGTGCGGAAACGGCGGAACTTACGCGCACCGCAGCCCGGCTCGACGAGATCGAACACCGCCTGGACGCCATGGAACTCGAACTCAAAGCGCCTAAACCTGCGGCCCCCGCGGTGGCGGCGAAGGCGGCGCCAGCAAGGACCGCGCCTCCAGTTGCTTCCGCGCCTTCGGCGCCGGTGCGGGTTCGCGTTTCGCCGCCGGCTAACCCGCAACCCGAGCCCTCTGCCACAACGCAGCCTGCGCCGGATCTTAACGCCTTGCGAGAAGAGGGTGAGCATGCGCTCAACTCCCTGCGCAGCGACGTGACGGCAACTCAACAGCAGTGGGCTGCCACTGCGGACCGCCTGGGGAACGTAGTCGGAGAGCTGAACTCGCAGCATCAAGAAATCGAACGCAACCAGGAAGGCTTGGCGCAACTGGCAGGACATTTCGAGCGCGACAGTGTTCCCTTCACCCTGCGAAAAGACGGGAACAAACAGCAGGTCGGACCGGTGAAGCTGCTGCTCGAGAGTACGGATATCAAGAACTCGCGCTACACAATGCGACTCTTCTTCCAGGATAAATGGATCGAATTGAAGGACCGGGCGCTTAACGAGGCCATCCAATTCTACGAGCCGAGCGGCGAAATCGCGCTCGAGATCATGGTGTACCGCATCGCCAAGGAAGCCGTGGTCGGAAGAATCGCACTCCCTCCGCCAACCAACGCCAGCCGCTGAACGATAACGACCCGCATGTAGGGGGACGGCTTGCCGTCCCCGGCCGGTTACCAGGCCGCCGAGGGGAGGGCAAGCCCTCCCGCTACGCCACCTGGACTAGGTGTACTTCAGCCACCGTATAAGTTCCACCACCGAAGGCCGCTTCCCGTACATCAATATCCCCACTCGGTAGATGCGTGCTGAGACGTAGGCCACGCCGGCCGCCGTCAAGCCCAGCAGCACGAAGGAGAGGCCAATCTGCCAGAAGGGAGGAGTCTCGCAGGCGATGCGAAGCACCATCATGATCGGAGTGAAGAAGGGGATCTCCGACAGCAGAACGACAGTACGGGAACTCGGGTCGCGAATCACCATATTGAACATAACGAAGCTGAAAATGAGCGGCAACATGATGATCACCTGCAATTGCTGGGCGTCTTGTTCGCTGGAGACGGCGGCGCCGACGGCGGCAAACAGCGTAGCGTAGAGCAGATATCCCAGGACGAAGTAGATGGCTGGGTAGATCAGCAGTGCCGCCGACAGGTGGATATGAGGAAAGTCCGCGGTGGGTCGCAGGGTGTTGACCGCCACAGCCCCATAGGTGCCGAGCAGAGCCGCGGAGGCGACCCAAATCAGATATTGCGTAAACGCGACGCCTGCAACTCCGAGAATCTTGCCCGCTAAGAGTTGAAAGGGCCGGACCGCAGATATCAGAATTTCGACAATGCGCGAGGTCTTTTCCTCGAGCACGGAGCGCATGGTGATGACGCCATACATAATCAGCGCGGTGTAGAGAAGGCCCGCCAGACAGATCGACGTGATTATCGTCTGGCCAAACTCTTCGGCCTCGCCGTATTTAGTGATCTTAATGATCTTGATGTTTGTGTTGCGTCCCAGGTCGCGGATTTCGTCGGCGTGGACGCCCCGCGTCTGCAAACCGGAAGCCAGGACAGCCTCGTGCACGGCGCGCGTGATTGGCTCCACCAGCGTGAAGTCACTCGGATTCTTGGTATGGAACTCCGCTTTCCCGCCACTGTTAATCACCAGATAGGCGTCCAGACGGTCGTTTCGAATTTCCGTACGCAGTTCCTTGCGAACCGACTCTTCGCTTTGAGGCCGCTCCACGGATTTCGCAACTTCGAATTCGGGTTTGCCGTTGGACAGCCGAACGTTCAGCCCTGCCGTTACTGCGTTCGACAGGCCCCCCACGTTGTCGATGATGGCGAGCCTTACGGTACGATCGGTCAGCCGGGTGGCGAGAAAGATCGAAAAGACCATCAAGCCGATGCTGAATACGGGCACGGCGATCGTGCCAAAGACAAAACCCTTGGTCTTGATGCGAGTGACGTACTCGCGTTTAATAATCAGCCAGATTTTGCGCACCGCTGCCCTCCCCTTGTCACGCGCCTGTCCTGATTGTTCTCGTCGAAGTATACACTACATGCACGGCACTATGGTGTGTGGGAGGAGGCTTCGGCAACACTCGCAGCGTCCACTGAGACGGGGCTCTCCAGCACCATCTCAAACTGCCATCCGGCTTCGAAAAGCACTCCTCCACTCCCGCCGCCGCGGTGAATGAGGATCAAGGGGATCGCGATCCCGGCCGCAGTGGCGGCGATTCCAATCCCTATGGCCGTTCCGATGTGTGAAGCCGGGGCCTGAAGCGTTGGTTGAGGCAGCGTCGACCCGGCGAACGAATTGTAGGAACCGCTCGGGCCGGCAAGCCCCGCGGCCTGGGCAGGGCTTTGCGTGGGACTGTGGGCGTCGGCTTGAACGTTCGCGCCCGATACATCCACACTGTAACCGTTGACGTAGTCGAGGCGGGTGAAGTGCATCTTCAGGCTGGGTCCCGAGCGGCCGCCCTTCGTCACTTTGTCCAGCATGCCCTCGACGTAAGTACCGACCGGGACGGCCAACTGCTTGCCGACCGTCACGGGAAACCCGGTAACCGCGCGGACGTGATCTCCGGGACGGGATTTGGAGCTAATGGGGCTAGTCAGCGCAAGCGGGATTCGAGTTCCGGCAGGAATGGTGATTGTCTCTATCCGAGGAGCACTTGGCACAGCGGCGTGGGTTAAAGGAGGAGGCGCCTCGGGAGGCGAAGAAGGTTCTTGTGCACAGAGCGTCGAGACCGCGAGAAGTACAACCGCAGCATGAATTCGCATGAACACCTCTCATATCGTACGTCCGTAGGCTTGATTCGCCATTATGTAGCACAGCGCGGCAAAGCCGCGACCAAATGCAGATTCTTCGCTTCGCTCAGAATGACATGTCATCCTGAGCGAAGCGAAGGATCTGCTCTTCTTAGCTCACTCGGCGCCTTGATCGAAGTATAGCGCCAGCTTCTCTCCGGCGAACCGGAGCGATTCGAGAGATAGCGATCCATCCGCATTGGCGCTCGTGCCGATCGCGTCCGTGCGCGATTCCGCGTTCAGCAGGACGACGCGAGCAGGCACACGAGCCGCGGAATTGCCGTTCTCGAGAACCTCCACCTGAGCTGAGGGGCCCGCTCCATTCCAGGCAAATTGATAACTCCCCGCAGCCAGAAGCGTGTTGGAAACCCGAAGCGGCGAGGAGATCTGGAGCGGTTTCCTGTAACTCTGAGGCTTGGGGTTGGAAGCCACGACAGGCGGACCGGAACAGGGCAACGCCGGCGTGCCCGGAGTACCGGGGATGACCGTGGAGGGCGTGCCTGGAGTACCCGGGATCACGGTGTCTGGCATTCCCGGACCTCCCGCGATGACCGTCGGTGGCGTGCCGGGCGTTCCGGGTATGACCGTGTCTGGCGTCCCCTGCGTGGCGGGAATGGGGCGGCACCGCGTCGCAGATTTGAACGGGAAAGGAGGCCTCGAATTGGCTTGCCGCACTGCCGCAGCGACCTTGACGGCGTTCAGGCGCAAAGGAACTTGCAGAACCATCTCGATCTGCGAACCGTTGTCGAGAAGGACATCACTTGCCGAGCTGATCACAACATAAGGCGTGGCCACTGCGGCCAGAACATCGCCCGCGAGAGGTTGCGGCGTGGCGGTCACCGTAGCCGCCGGCGCAGCACTTGGCGCCTCTTCGTTGGTGTTCCGCAGATCTGCAAGCTCAACCGTGTAACCCGTGGCGAAGATGATCTTCGTAAAGTGGATCTGGAACTGGGCATGGGGTGAAAGCCAGCCGGGCCGCGTCAGAGTGTCAATCTGGCCCTGCACATAGGTGCCGGGTGGAATCGCCATCTGCTTGTCCACTATGACCGGGAAGGCCGTCTGTGCGTACACGCTCTCTCCAGCCTTGGCTGACCTGGCGAGAACGGGTTCGGTCAATGCCAGGGGAACCGAGGTGCCCGCAGGGACCACGATCTTTGGTTTAGGGCCTGTCTGTTGTGCCCGGCTTTGCAAATCAGGAGTGCTTTGGGCAGCAGCCGTTAAAGCGGTGAGCACGAGTGCCAATGCAAGTCGTCTCATCGGTGCCACCTCCAATCGGCTTCTCGCTCTCTTGCTATGATAGACGCCTGTCAATAGACTATGGTTTCCTTGGATGTTCGTAGGGGCGGTTCGCGAAGCGCCCCTGCGGCGTGCGAGGAATCAAGTGAGGAAAACCATGCGACATACAAAACTCTACCAGCTTGGCCTCGGGAGCGTGACGGCGCTTGTGATCCTATGCGCAGGCGCGGTTCAAACACCAGCTCAGGACACCTACCTTCCCTGGGAAGGCGGTCCCGCGTATTATGCGAAGTTTTCACTGGGGCCTTCTTCCAGGCCGGACTATTTCATGCGCGCCGTTTGGCTACAGAGTCCGAGCAAAGCCGGATTGTATCACGCAGTCGGCGTGAACCAGTTTGTTGGGCTTTGGGACGGCACCGTCGAGGCAAATCCCAAAGAGGGTCCAATCCTGCCTCTGCTCCGGCAGTACAACATGCAGGTTCTTGGGGAACAGGAGAGCGGGCTGGCCGGAGCGGACAGTGCGCGGCACCGGGTCGATCCGATCATCGACGGCTGGATACAAGTCGACGAGCCGGACAATGCTCAGTCGCTGCCGGGCGGGGGTTATGGCGATTGCATTCTGCCCTCTGCTATTATCAGCAAGTATAAATCGCTCAAAGTTGCCGACCCGAAGCGCCCCGTCTACCTTGGTCTTGGACAAGGGACGGGGTTTAACTCCGGTTCCTGTTACGATGGCCGCGGAGGAACGTGCTGTTCTGCCGCGCGCGGACTCAATGATTACCCCGTGTATGTTCAGGGCGGCGACATCCTCGCCAGCGATGTCTATCCGGAGAATGATGCGCATCCGCTGTGGTGGGTCGGCCGAACTACGGACCGTCTGCGCTACTGGAGCAGCTACCAAAAGCCTGTCCTTCAGGACATCGAGTTGGTGAACTTTAGCAACAACTCTTCCGTAACCCTGACCCCGGCGGAAGTCGAAGCGGAGTCCTGGATGACGATCATTCACGGCGCACGCGGCCTCCTTTACTTCGTTCACCAGTTTGCCCCCGTTCAGGAAGAAGACTCGATCTTTCATCCCGAGCACGCCGACGTGAAATCGGCGGTGGCGCGGACCAACATGCAGGCGGCAGCTTTGGCGCGTGTGCTCAATACACCTTCGGTGGGCAACGGTGTGAGGGTCGCCTCTTCCAGCGCTCATACCGCGATCAACGTGCTGCTGAAACGTTACGGGGGCTGCACGTTCCTGCTCGCCATCAATGACGGGTTGCCGCAGAACCAAACCCCATCCGCGAATCCCATCGACGAAACAAGCCTCTTTTGCAGAGACAGCAACCCGTGCACCGATTCCATCGCCAAGGCTGGCGGCGCCCTGCGCATGTCGCCCGCAGGCGCAACGACCGCCACATTCACTTTGCGCGACTTTCCCGCCCACGCTACCGCGATCGTACTTGGGGAGAGGCGCCAGATTCCCGTCAGCAATGGGGTTTTCAGCGATGTGTTCGCTACCAGCTATGCCTGGCACCTCTACCAGATTCTCCTCGACCCGAACCCCCGAGCCGCTCTGATCGGTGATGTGAATGGCGACGGAAAGGTCGACGCCAGCGATGTCCTGATTGTCAAGGCCGCCATGGGAAGCGTCGCCGGCCAGCCTGGATACGACCCGCGGGCGGATGTGATCAGGGACGGCACGGTAGACCGTGCCGACCTCGCGATCGTGGAGGAGGCAGTACGCCGAAGCCGGTAATTGGCGTTCTTCTATTTATGGGCAGGACTGTGGATTCACTTACGACGGATGGGAGTGCGCAAGATCCGCTGAACCGTAACCAGCAAATAGAAAGCAGCGAGCGCCGTTGAGATAACCAGGATGAATCCGGCGAGGATCATTCTTTCCTCAGTCAGGCCGCGATTCTTTTTTGGAATTCGGGTACCACCAGAACCGTGTTGCTCGGCACAAAGCGCGATCGAGCGTCCGACCGACGAAGTATAGGCAGGCCTCCTCATTTCACCTATAGCACGAAAGTCTTGGTACCATGCCACTCGGGCGTCTTATTGTATAGTGTTGCGGGGAGGCTGGAGGCGCGGACGAGTCCACGAAAAGAGTCATGACGATTAAACTCATCCTGCTTGTATGCACGATGATTATGGCCGCGCTGCCGGTGAACGCAGAGGATCCGCCGCGTCTGATACCGGAGCCTGTGCAGATCAGCTCCAGGCAGGGTTTTCTGGTCATTAACCCGTCTTTTCACATTTCTCTCAACCGCGACGACGCCCTGCTTCGGAACGCCGCCGCCCGCCTGGCCAGGAATCTAAGCGCCAAGACCGGCCTGAAACTCGCACCGGAGCCCGTGGTGGGGGGGATGCCGGCCGCGCTGCGCGTTTTGTGTGACGCAGCCGATCCGCATTTCCTCACCCCCCAGGCCGATGAATCCTACACACTGCAAGTAACCACCGCAGGCGCAGAACTGCACGCCCACGGGCCGACTGGCGTACTGCGCGGCATGTCAACCTTTCTCCAACTTGTGCAGATCGATTCCGCAGGGTATGGCGCCCGCGCCGTGGAAATAAGGGATCAGCCGCGATTTGCATGGCGAGGGCTTATGCTGGACGTTGCCCGCCATTTTCTGACGGCTGACACACTCAAGCGCAACCTCGATGCCATGGAACTGGTAAAGATGAACGTCCTCGAACTGCACTTGAGCGACGCAGAAGGCTTTCGCCTGGAGAGCAAGGTCTATCCTCGCCTTCAGGGGCTTGGATCGGGTGGGCAGTATTACACTCAGAAGGAACTGCGCGAGTTGGTGGATTACGCGCGCGACCGCGGTATCCGCATCGTCCCGGAGATTGAGATGCCGGGACACTCGAAGGCTATGCTCGTGGCTTACCCGCAACTTGCCGCCCTGCCGGGACCTTACGCGCTCGGCGCCGACCGCAATAACACTCGCGCCACCATCGACCCGACGCGAGAGGAAGTCTATCGATTCCTCGATCGTCTCATCGGCGAAATCGGCGCGCTTTTTCCCGATCCGTACTTCCACGCCGGCGGCGACGAGGTCAACGGCGCGCAGTGGTCCCGGAATCGCCGGATACAAGCCTTCATGAAGCAGCGAGGTTTTAAAGATAAGCACGAACTTCAGGCTTATTTCACCCAACGAGTGCGCCAGATTCTCGCCAAGCACGGCAAGACCATGATCGGCTGGGATGAAGTACTGCAACCCGGCCTGGCCAAAGACATCGCGGTTCAGGCCTGGCGGAGCTCCAAGATGGTGCAACGGTCAACGGCCGCGGGGCACATGACACTGGTCTCGGCCGGTTACTATCTCGACCACGGCCTCCCGGCGTCTGCCCACTACGCGGTGGATCCGCTCGACTCGCGCGCTGACGGACTTCCCCGCGAGGTGTTGAACCTGGTGAAGGGCACGCCGTTCGCGGGCTACGTGTCGGAAGACAACGTTGCCGCCGACAGCCCGCCCCTTACCCCGTCAGAAGAGAAGTTGGTGGCGGGCGGGATTGCCTGCATGTGGTCGGAGTTCGTGTGGGATGAAAAGGAAGAGGTAATGGTCTGGCCGCGAGTTTCGGCAATTGCCGAGCGCCTTTGGTCCCCCGCTGACGTGAAAGACGTGGACTCCCTCTACCGGCGGATGGCGGCCCTGGACGCGAACCTGGAACTTCTAGGACTCCGGCAGCACACGAGCGAGACGGCGATGCTGCAACGGCTGGCGGGCGATCACAGCGTTGTTCCCCTGGCGGCCTTAGCGGAAACGGTAGAACCGCTCAAGAACCTCGCCCGCTTCAAGCCTCGGCTGCAAGCTGGCATCGCTTCGGGAAAGGGCATGGATAATACGGTGGTGACAGCCCGCTTCGTAGATGCGCTTCCGGCGGAGAGCTTGGTGGCGCGCGACTTCCGCGCCTCCGTGCACCAGATGCTTGCGACAGGCGCGGAGTCCGAGGAATTGCGCCGCGAAGTCCGCGCGAAGCTCGTTCGATGGCGCGACAATGACTCCCAGTTCCAAGCCATCGCGCGGGACTCTCCCCCGCTCGAGGAGATTATTCCCGCTTCGGAGGATTTGAGGGCACTCGCCGAAACAGGATTGGAGGCTCTGACAATGTGGGAATCCAAGCGGCCGCCCAGCGCAGCGTGGGTGGAAAAGCAGAGAGCCCTCGTCGCAAAACATCGCAAAGTCGCCGATGCCAGCACGAATCTGTTGGTCGCTATGATGTCACCGCAGCCGCCGCATGAACTGATGAACGTGATCGCTCCGGCCGTCGAGGAACTGGTGAACGCGGCGGGTTCGGCCGATTGATGCAAGTGAGTGACGGAAAGCATCGTAAAACTTGGGTCATTCCGAATGCACATGGACCTGTAGCCCACCCAGGGAGATGAAAGTCGCTGTCATCCTGAGCGAAGCGAAGGATCTGGAGTTCCGAACCGAGGCGAACTGATGCAGATTCTTCGCTTCGCTCAGAATGACAGAGGTATGTGAGTTTCATTCATGCGCACAATCTGATTGGAGGCTTTTCCTATGACGAAATACATTTCTCGGCGCGACTTTATGAAACAGACGGGAGGCGCGGCAGGCGCCACGCTCGCAGCCAAAACCATACTCGCGGCCCCCCCAGCCGGCTATGCGCAGAACACGGCGGTTCCTCCCAGCGACAGGATACGGGTCGGCATTATTGGCGTTGGCGAGCAGGGCGCGGGCTTGCTGCGCAATGCGATATTCCACAAAGGAGTCGAGTGCGTGGCGGCGTGCGATTTGTGGGATGGCCGGCACACGCTGGCCCGCGAGATCGTCGGCAAGCCCATCAAGGTGAGTCGCCGCTACCAGGACCTGCTGGATGACAAAGAGATCGATTGCATCATAAACGCCACGCCGGACCACTGGCACAAGCAAATCCTTGTGGACTGCTGCAAGGCCGGCAAAGACGTCTATTCCGAGAAACCCATGTCCCACGAGGCAAGTGAGGGCTTCGAAATGATCCGCGCGGCGGAAGAGAACAAACGGATCGTAGAGATCGGAGCCCAATCCGCCAGCGCCTGGACATTCAACAAAGCCAAGGAACTGATTGCGCAGGGGGCCATCGGGGACCTCCATACGATCGAGGCTTCGACAGGACGCAACACTCCGAACGGCGCATGGGCAAGCTGGATGCCGCCGCCGGGCCTCTCGCCGGAAAACTTGGATTGGGACACGTGGCTCGGGAACACGCCCAGGATTCCCTTTGATCCCATCCGCTTTGCGCGTTGGCGAAGTTATCGGGCCTTCGGGACAGGGGTGGCGGGCGACCTGATGGTTCACCTGCTCACCGGCATGCACCTCGCCGCAGGAGTCACGGCGCCGCCTCAACGGGCGCTCGCCGTGGGCGCGCTCTACGTGTTCAAGGAAGACGGGCGTGAAGCGCCGGACGTTCACCACGTGCTTTACGACTACCCGAACTTCAAGGTGATCATCAAACTCATGCTCACTTGCGAGTTCAACCAAGGCACCAAGTTTTATGGCACGCGCGGCCTGCTGGAGGTGACTGGAGGTCCCGAAGGCGAATCTTTAACCCTGACCCCGCAGGACGGCACGGATCACGACCCGGGCTGGTATCAACAAGGCTACCCCCAGGCCATGCGCGAGGCTTACGAGAAGCAGTGGCACCTCGACCACGACGCCCAATTGCCCAAAGATAAACCGCAGCCGGTGGTCTACAAGAACCCTGCCGGGCATGATCCGTGGGGAATCCATATGCAGAATTTCTTCGATGCGGTGCGCAGCCGCCAGCCGGTGGTCGAGGACTGCACCTTCGGAAACAATACGGCCATCGCCTGCCACATGGCCAATGCTTCTTACTACCAACAGAGCATTGCGGTGTGGGATGCTGCGGCCCGGAAAATTCAAACCTAACGTTGATTCCGTGCGTCTAACAGGGTAAATTAGGAGAACCGGTGGCTCGCCGGTAAGGGAGATCTCAGCCATGAATCGTCTAACCGCGGTTGTAGTGTCGGCCGGCTTGGGTCTAGGTCTGGGGGCCGCAGCAGCGCCGGCCCAGAAGTGGACGGGATCGGTGCCGCTCGGTGATGTGGCGCGCCAACTCAAGGCGCAGCGCGCAAAGTCTAAGAAACAGCCCCGAATGTTCACGAACGAAGACGTTATCGCCCTGCGGACCGCGAGTGAACTGTCGTCCCCCTGGGTGGCCAAATCGTCGACTTCCGGCGCAACGGAGGCATCTGCGGATGGCAGGACCAACCGGGAGGCCGCTAATCTGACCGGTAAGACTACCGCAGTCTATATTGATTGGGGTAAGGCGACGCAGGGCGAAGATGAAATCGATCGCATGAGCAAGGTGCGAGTTGTGCTTGGGGGGCTCGGGAAGGATGCGAATGACGCGCCATCGGCCGAGAAGCTTGAGCAGCATTCCGGCGCCGCGCCAGAGCAGGCAGCCGTGAAGATCAGAGCACTGGGGGCAGCCGAACCCGCCGCGGGATTGACCAAAGTGAATTTCCAGGTCAGCGTTGAGACGGCGCAAGCGGCCGACAAGGCAAACAGTCATCCCAACCCGTCGCCCGCCGTTCCAGCCGGGCAGCCTGAAACGTCAGGTCCCGCTGGGGAATGGGCCAAAGCGAAATTCCGGGCCGCTCAGGGTGCGCGTTCAACCAGTGGGGAACCTGGTCCCATCGCAGCTTCGGCCGTCAACCCGCAAGCGCCGCCGCGGGAGGACATAGGCTACGTGGAGAGAGCGGATGGAAAGGTTGAGGCCATAGTCGCCGAGGGTGAACACATCGGCTTGATCGAGGAGACCAGGCAGTTCGAGAAGAACTTCCACATTCCGGCGCCTTCGCCGGCCGAACTGCAATTAGCCCTGGCGCCGCCGCCAGCCAATCCACCCCAAGCCCCCGTTCTTGAGGCTGAGCAGCCGTCTTCGGCCGTTTCGGCCCCCGATGCGGGCTCGCCCGCCACGGAGAATAGGACCGATGTCGCTCAACTCCAGCAACCACAGGCTCGCCCTGCGGAGGATGCACAATCGCAGTCCGAGGCGGCGCTCGAAGCAGAACCGCTGGCTGACTATACGGGCGATCAATTCCGCCCCAAACCGCAGGAGAACCTCCAGCCTGCCAATACTCCGGCATTTGTCAATGCCGTGCCCGATGTGGTAGCAAATCTGTCATCGGTCACGCCCGTTGGATACGTCGAAAAGGCCGGGGGAGAGAAAGAGGCGATTGTCGAATACCAGAACGAGGTGTTTCTGGTGCACGAAGGGGAGCTGTTCGCCGGAAAGTATAGAGTGCTGCGATTGACCGCAGTTGCAGTGGAGATTGTGGAAGAACCCACTGCGGCGCCTTCGGCAGAGATTGACCGCCGGCGGAACGGTCAGGTCGTCCCGGAGTCCAGATAGCTCGCAGTTCCCTTCCCGGTACCGCATGTCATCCTGAGCGTAGCGAAGGATCTCCGTCGCCCCCTAGATAGCGCAGATTCTTCGCTGCACTCAGAATGACAGGTTTCGACGGCGTGTGTGAATAATCCGGGCTCAAATGGGTACAATT
>Ga0181535_10003154_pt1 | contig 19353 bp, 13 predicted proteins | sample PEATcosm2014_Bin_44_FD_119774 | JGI IMG/M metagenome (GOLD analysis project Ga0181535, IMG submission 119774) | Peatland microbial communities from MTU Mesocosm Facility, Houghton, MI, USA - PEATcosm2014_Bin17_30_metaG | ecosystem: Environmental > Terrestrial > Soil > Wetlands > Peat | place... | reverse complement strand
TGAGGCGTCGCAGAGAACCGCGGAACAACACGCGGTCAAAACCGGAAAGCGTACCCTGGATCTGGGATTCAAACTTAGCGATAAACTGTTTCATGGCGTTTCCTCCTGGTGCATGGTGATTTGTAGCGGCCATTGCTAAAGGCCTCTCATAGCGCGAATGCCCCGGCCCGATTCGTACGTTTTCGCGCGTACTGTGCGGTACCCTACCCGAGCCGTCCGTATGACCCAAACTGGTTCGATGTGGTATTAAAAGGAAGTGCTTAACGCCCCGGTCTGGCGTTGGGCCGAGCAGGCGCGCTGTACGGCGTAACGATGCTTTCCCCCTGATGGAGTGATGTTCTTGCCTCCGCATCGCCGGCCGCGCCGGAGGGCGGGGCTTAACGGATACTGTAGATCGTTCGCACCTATGGAGTAACGGAGGGAATATGGCGATTCGACGATTCTCGACGGCGCTGCTAATATGCAGCGCTTATGGCGCAGCACAGAATCCGCCGCCCAGCTTGACCACGATTTACAACTTCGCCGGTGCCGGCGACGGGGAACATCCCGAAGCGCCCTTAGTAATCGGCGAGGGCGGCGTGCTCTATGGAACCACCTGGGGTGGCGGTGCTCACGGCTTCGGCACGGTGTTCTCGCTGAATCCGCCGGTATCGCCGGGCGGGGCCTGGACTGAGAATGTGCTCTACAGCTTCCAACTTGGCGTCGATGCGATCAATCCCAATTCACGTTTGGTGATCGGCACCGGCGGAGTGCTCTACGGCACAACATCGAACGGCGGAACTTTGGGATATGGCACGGTATTCTCCTTGACGCCGCCGGTGTCACCTGGCGGCCACTGGACCGAGGCTCTGATCCATAACTTCGGAGCTACGCCCAATGACGGGGAATATCCGACGTCTGGTCTGACGCTGGGCCCGGAAGGGGTGATGTACGGCACAACCCGGTTTGGCCCGGGACTCAATGGAACCGTGTTTGAAGTGGCGCCGCCCGCATCGCCAGGCGCCCCCTGGACAGAGTCGGTAATCTACAGCCCCGGCAACGCCGACGACACCTGGCAGCCCAGCGGCGACTTGGCGGTCGGCAGCGGCCGGGTACTCTACGGCACCGCGTTCGCGGAAGCAGGGCCGGCAGCAGGCGTATTCGCGCTGGTCCCGCCGGTAACGCCTGGACATTTGTGGGTCGAGACCGTGATCTCCGGCACGGTCGGGGAGACGGGTGTGATGATTGGCGGCGGCGGGGCCCTCTATGGCTCGAGCCAATATGGCGGAAGTTCGAACGGGGGCATGGTCTTCTTGCTGACGCCGCCGGCATCCCCGGGTGGAGCCTGGGCTTCCACCGTGCTCCTGAGTTTCCCGTATCAGCCTCACTCGGTACCGTATGGTTATTACGGAGGACCTAACCCAGGACCCCTGACGCTAGGCGAAGATGGCACGCTCTATGGCGCAACAGGCGAGGGCGGCCCTACGAACTCGGGTACCGTATACGCTCTGAAACCGCCTACCACTCCAGGCGGCGCCTGGACGGAGATCGTGCTGCACACGTTCACTGGCGCAGACGGGGCTATCCCGACGGGTTTGACGATGAGCAGTGGCGGAGTATTCTATGGCACAACCGATTCAGGCGGGGCTTATGGTTCTGGCACGGTCTTCGCATTGAAGGAGTAATGGAGAGCGACATGGCGATTCGACGACTTTTCACAGCCTTGCTATTTTGCGCTGCATACAGCGCGGCGCAGAATCCGCCGCCCAGCTTGACTACGATCTACAACTTCACCGGCGGGACCGACGGCGGGAATCCTAACGCGCCTTTGGTGATGGGCGAAGCCGGTGTGCTCTACGGCACTACCCTCTGGGGCGGCGAGAAAGGTTACGGCACGGTATTTTCACTCACTCCGCCGGCGTCGCCGGGTGGCGCGTGGACCGAGACGGTGCTGTATAGCTTTGAAGGCCTCAGAGATGGATTCAATCCCAAGTCGCCTGTAGTGATCGGCAGCGGCGGAGTGCTCTACGGAACAACCTCCCGCGGCGGGGAATACGAAACCGGCACGGTGTTCTCGTTGACTCCGCCGGCATCGCCGGGGGGCCCATGGACAAAGGCGGAGTATGGCGGTGGCCTCATCGCCTCAAGTGGAGAACCGGATGACCTGGTGATCAGCCCCGGCGGGGTGCTCTACGGTGGATGCTGCGGTACGATATTCGCTCTCCAGCCCCCCGCGTCCCCAGGCGGCCACTGGGGAGAGAAAACACTCTACGCGATCTCTGGTGGAATCACTGGCTACTTCACTACCCAGACGCACGTGGTGCTTGGTAAGGGCCTGGTGCTCTACGGTACAACCTCCCAGGGTGGCGATTATGGAGCCGGCAATGGCGATGGCGCGGTCTTCGCCTTGTCGCCACCGGCCACTCCGGGCGGCTCGTGGTCGTACGCTTCGCTTTACAGCTTTGGCGGATATCCCAGCGACGGCGTGAACCCATACATGGGTGTTGTAATTGGCGGCGATGGCGTGCTCTACGGCAGCACGGGGTATGGCGGAAGCTCCAATGGCGGCACGATCTTCTCGCTGACGCCCCCGGCATCTTCGGGCGGCGCTTGGACCGAGGCGGTGCTGCAGGAATTCCCGCTGGTGTCTACTCGCAACGTTTGGCCGGGACCCCTGACATTAGCTGAAGATGGCACGCTCTTTGGGACCACGCAATTCGGCGGGGCCTCTCTGATGGGAACCGCCTACGCCCTGCAGGCGCCAGCGACTTCCGGCGGCGCCTGGACCCAGATCCTGCTGCACACGTTCACCGGCAGCGATGGCTCTGGTCCGACAGGTTTGTTGATGGGCAGCGGCGGAGTGCTCTATGGCACGACCAGCCTGGGCGGAGCTTACGGTGCCGGAACGGTGTTCGCGTTGACGGAGTGACGGCGCACCCCCACCTCCGGCGGTCACCGAAAGCGGGCTCACCAGCTTACGTTGGGCGAGAGTAGTCGAGTGTGAACCGCAATCCCTCTTCCAGCGGCACGCGCGGCTCCCAGCCGAGCAAGTGGCGCACTTTGGAGACCTTCCCGGCTGGCGACCGCGCGGTCATAGACAACCCGTGGCACCGAGTCCGGCACACAGGCTTACGTCTCTGCGCCGCCGTGCTCGGATTTTGCGAACACTTGTGTTCCGATTTTGCGAACACGTAATAGACTCTCTCATGCTGATAAAACGCATCCACCGCGGATTTTCCGAAAATCCTTCCACGGTTCTACGCATTACCAGGTGGATGGATTTCGGTTCGTCCGGACCGCCGCCCGAATGCAGGAAGGTCCAGCGGCGATACGGACAAAAGGAGAATAGCACTATGACTACGAAAAGATCGCAATTCCAGAGGATCGCCCTGCTCGCAGTCGGCATCTCGGCGAGCATGGTCTCCGTGAAGGCGTCACATACACTCAAAGGGACAGCGTTATGACAACCAAACTGATTAACAAGAAGACGGCGGCGGGGGTTCTCGCTCTGTTGGCGGCGGCGCTCATGGCACAAGCCACCCCGCCTGTTTTCAACCTCATCGGCTCCAGCCAAGGCTTCGTGGCCATCGACTCGAACGGCATCGTTTACGTCGCCGACAGTCTCGCGAATGAAGTCATATCTTACACACCACCGGCATCGCCGGGCGGCTCCTGGATACAGACGGTACTTTATCAGTTCGCCGGCGGCGCCTTCAGCGCCCAACTCGGCCAATTGGTGGTTGGCCCCAGTACGGCCAGCGGTCAGCCTGTGCTCTATGGAGTCACTAACGCCGCCGGAAGCGCCAATCTGGGGACGATATACTCATTGACGCCGCCCGGATCGCCAGGTGGAGTCTGGACCGAAGCTGTGCTTTACAATTTCATCGGTGCGGCCGATTCCAGCTACCCCATCGCTCTGGCCAGGGCTGCCAATGGAACTCTCTTCGGCGTCACCGCAGGTGCCTATAACAGCACCAATAGTACGGTTTTCATGCTCGACCAGCCCTCCCAGCCAGCGGGGTCCTGGACCCATTCGGTGATCTACGCGGCCAATTACTATATCCTACCGGGAACGTTTCAGGGCTTGACCATCGGTAGCGCACCCAAAGCTTGCCATGGCCTCCCCATCCTGTATGGTTATGGCGACACCTTTTCCGGCACAGTGTTCTCACTGACACCGCCCACCACCACCGGAGGCTCCTGGACGGAAGCAGACCTGAATACCTCCGTCGGCGCCGCCACCGGCTCTCTCACTGTCGGGCCCGACGGAACGCTATACGGCACTACCTGGGAGGGTGGCAATCAAGATGGCGGCACGGTCTTCTCCCTGACGCCGCCTGCCTCGCCCGGCGCCGCCTGGACGGAAACAACAATCTACAACTTCAATTCCGGGCCCGGAGGCACCGAACCGCTCTCGGGCGTGGTGATGAGCTCGCAGGGAGTGCTTTATGGCACGACCCTCGATACTACTACCGGCTACGGGTGGGGCACGATATTCTCCCTGTCGCCACCCAAAGCTGCCGGAAAACCCTGGACCAAGCACAACCTGTATCAGTTCTCATCCATGGTGGGAGGCAATCCGAGTACGCCGATGGTCCTGTATGGCGGCGTGCTCTACGGCACGACCTCACGAGATGGAGGCCTGTTCTCCCTGGTGCCGTGAAATGACGGTCGGCTGCACCCACCCCGTACGCTGGACGTGCCACGGACAGGGAGCGCAGCCTAAAGTTCAAGAACCAGTCTGGGGTAGCGGATAGATCTCCTGCGCATTTTAGGCTCAACCTACGTCTCACGAGGTGTGAACAAGTCCGGCCGTAGCGGCAGCCTGTGACCGCTGAAGCTGTTGATTCTGAAATCCGGCGGTCATAGACCGCCGCTACGGCCCGCGATTCGTTTCCGTGTGCCGTGCGCGACCGATCAGTGTCACGCGGACACCCGAACGCGCCAGCATCCCTCCGAAATAGCACCCCACGGCGGCGGCGCCCACTATCGCGACCACTGGCCACTGGTCGGCCAGCATGAGAAATCATCTTGCCGCGCCCCCGAGGTGGTGATGGCAGCGATCCCTGGCTTCTCTGCGAGGTCTCAGCAGGCCTGTTAATTACTAATACTAATATCGCTAGCTGCTGTCACACATCCCGAATGGGCCGAGTTTTGGGTGGCGCACCACTTTCGTGCGGGTGATCCGGCCGCGTCGGCGGGCGGCCACTTCGCACATAATACGTGTCGAAGCCGAATCCGGCGCCCGCCGCCCTTGGTCCGGCAGCCGCGACCATCGGCACGGCGCTCTGAATACCGCCTGACACGGCTCTGGGCCTTGACGTGCGCCATTGCGGAAGCGCTCCAAGGAGCGCGGCGCTCAAAATGCTGGACGGAAACCGACGCACTCGCCAGAATGCCCAACCGTGGGGCACTGGCAGGCGGTGGGGCTACCCTATTCTGATCGGCGCGGTTATCGGCTTGTTTGCTACGTGGGCCGCGTTCGCCGTAGCTTCGCGTTAACTTGGCACGCACGTCCGGTGGCCAAGACCGGACCTGCGCCCCTGTTTGCACTCGCTACGCTTTAGCTTGAAGCACTGGCCGCAGCGGTGCTCAATTGGTTGTTCGCCGTTTGCCAGATTTTGCTGACGCTCGTCCCGGCGTTGATGAATAGCGCGGCGGACGCCAGCGCCACGAAAGCCATCAATAAGGTGTACTCGATCAAATCCTGGCCTTGCTCGTCTTGCCAAAGCCGCTTCATAACGTTCAACATGGTTATCTCCTAGTAAGTGAAGTCTATGGTCGTTTTTCTTTGTGACACTGGGAAAACCGATCTGTTACGAACTCTAGCACCGCCGCACGGCCAGACTCAATGATCTTTTTGGTAGTCGGTGAATAGCTAACAATCGGATGAACGGCGTTGGCCGCGTGGCAGATGCCGAATGCTGTCCATCGGCTACGGATCTGGCACGGAGACGCGACACGTGCCATTCCCCCGGCGTGCAAACGCTCCTCGTCCTTGTCTTGGCCCGGCCGCCGCCAGCACCGCGTGCAGCTCGCTGTGTTCGATCGGGCAGCGGGCGCGCTGCCATTGCTCGCGCATCCGCGCCCGCCCGCAATCGGCGCACGCCGTTTCGAGGACCTTAACTTCTACGAAACAGAAGCTAAACTGGACGCATATGAGGAGGATTTTAGCGTAGCGCTATCCGTCGCTCCGGCTCTGTTGTCCGAATCAGCGTTGTCGAGGACCTTCAATCCCGCCTCAATGCGGCGTCAATCGATCCGTTGAACCCATTGGCTCCGCCAGGCTGGCGCCTCGAAGGGATCGGCGAAATACTGTGTCTCGTGCACGACCTTACCGTTGCGGAACTCCATAATGCTCACTGTGTACGCTGGCCGCCCCTGGTAGGTGATCGTGTATTCCGTGATCCAGAGGTCACCTTTTCCGAGAATTCGCTTGACGTTGAAACCCGCCGGCTTGCCTGGATGGTGACTCCGCAAGGCCTGCAAATTGCTTCGCCCGAGGATTCGTTCGCCTGACTGAGGATAGTCACAAATGGCATCTTCATCGTAAATATTGTGTTCCCCGTTTGCATCGCCGGCTGCCGAAGCGTGCCAGTGCTTATTCAGAGCTTCACGTATTTGTTCCTCTTGCATGATCAGCTACCTTGTGGAATGAAACCCGGACTGCCGGTCTTCACTACTTCATTGAACCTCCCTCCAGTCTATCGCTTTGCAGTCTTGCAAGGCAGGCGAAAGCGCCTGCCCCACCAGGCTCAGTGGATGGCGACTAGGTGGGCCAACTCATGGTATTTACACTATTTGCCCCCCCCGAAAATTACGCCAATCCCCCCTTTTGGGGAAACTGTGCGTACGCACGCGTGGTTTTCCGGCGTGCCTGCCCGGAAGGAGCGCACCCAATGTCACGCGCGTGGTCCGCCGCCGCGACCGCCCGCGCGCGGATGGGGATGGGCGACGCGCGGAAGGGCGCCAGCATCCAGGAACGTCGGCGGCCGGTCACTTCACCGGGACGCCGACGCGCAGCCCGCACGCCTGCGCGCCCGCGGCGTTGCGCGGGGCCCGTTCGGGCGCCGGCCGACCGTTGCCCGTCACCGCGACCGGCGGCGTGCGGACGGGTATGTGCGCCAGGCGGTAGGCGCTGCAATTGCGCGGCGCCGGCCGACGGATGGCGCCAGTTTGAGATGCGTCGTGAATCCAGCAACGGGGCGCGCGGCCACTTCACCGGGACGCCGAGGCAGCAGTGTGCCTGCGCGCCCGTCGCGCAGTTGCGCCTCCGGTGACCGCTTCCGGACGCCCGAAACCCACGGCGTCTTCGCAAACGTGTCAAGTGGCACCAGGTCTCTGGCGCCCGAGAGGTTCCCGAGGGGACCGCCGTTGCTCTTGCGGTCGCAGGCGAAAGCCTCGTCAAGGGTGAGACTTATTTCGTGGTTCACGCATCAATAAATTCATTAAGGTCTCAAGAAAGCGATTCCCTCATGATGAAACCCTCGAATCGGACTCGAACCTCAAGATTTGCGGCGCTTTTCTGCTTCCTGGCCGCCGCCGTTACGTGCGTGGTGGCTCAGACACCCCCCGACGAGGGCCTTCGCTGGCCCCGCGAAATGGACGCCGACGGCATGCACGTCACCATCTACCAGCCCCAGGTCGATCAATGGAAGCAGGACCGTCTGGAAGCCCGCGCCGCCGTCACCGTCACCCGGTCCGGCGGATCGACGCCCATGTACGGCATCGTTTCCCTGACCGCCCGCACCGATGTCGACAAAGAGAGCCGCATCGTCATGCTGGAAAATTTCAAGGTGTCCTCCGTCAGTTTCCCCGCGGCGAAATCGCAGGAATCCGAGCTGGAGCACGCCATCCGCGGCAACCTGCGGGATTGGCCGCGCACGGTCACCCTCGACCGCTTGCTGGCCGACATGGCCATGACCCAGGCTGAAGGCGAGAACGAATCGGTGCCGGTGAAGAACGACCCGCCTAAGATCTTGTACAGCGCCACGCCTGCGGCGTTGATCATGGTCGACGGGCAGCCGGTCCTGCGCGCCCTACCAGGCACATCCTTCCAACGCGTCATCAACACGCCGGCGACGCTGCTCTACGACGCCGCCGCCTCCCGCTACTATCTCGATGGAAATAGCATTTGGATGACGGCATCCACACTGGACGGGCCTTGGACAGCCGCGCCGAATCCGCCGCCCGGCTTGGATCAGGCCAAAGCGCAGATCGAAGAGACCGAGCAGAAAGACCCTCACGACCACTCCAAGGATCCCGGCCCGCCGCCAATGACGGGTGCGCTTCCGGCGGTCTTCGTCAGCACCACGCCGGCGGAATTGCTGGTCACCCGCGGCGCGCCCGCTATGTCTCCCATTCCGAGAACGAAGTTGCTCTACGTCACCAACACGGATAACAACATGTTTCTGGACGTGTCCACGCAGGGTTACTACGTGCTTCTGTCGGGCCGGTGGTTTCGAGCCAAGTCGTTCCAGGGTCCCTGGACTTGGGTACCGGGAAGCCAGCTTCCGCAGGATTTCGCGAAGATTCCTCCCGACAGTCCGAAGGGCGCCGTGCTGGCATCCGTTCCCGGGACCGAGCAAGCCCGCGAGGCGGTGATTGCCAATCAGATCCCGCAAACCGCCGCAGTGCGGCGCACCGAGGCCAAGTTCGAGGTCCGCTACGACGGTTCGCCGCAGTTCCGGGTCATCGAGGGCACGTCGATGGAGTACGCCGTGAACACCTCCAGCGACGTGATCCACGTGGGTGCGAGCTATTACGGTTGCCACAACGGCGTATGGTTCGTGGGCGATGCGCCGGTGGGTCCTTGGGTGGTGGCCGACACCATTCCGGCGGAGATTTACCAAATTCCGCCGAGCAGTCCGCTGTTCCATGACCGCTATGTCTATGTCTACGGCTCGGATCCGGACTTAGTCTATTACGGCTACACGCCGGGCTACTTGGGCGCATACGTGTGGGACGGCGCCGTGGTATTCGGCACAGGCTGGTATTATTCGCCATGGGTTGGGGACTACTGGTTCGGCTGGCCCTGGACGTGGGGTTTCGGTTTCGGCTTCGGCTACTGGGGCGGCGGATGGTTCTGGCGGCCGTCTGGCGGCTACTGGTGGTATCACAATCAGTGGTACGCAAATCGCATTTACAGCGGCCACTGGAATCCGCAATGGCACCCCGGCGACGCGGAGCGGTTTCACTACAACACCAATGTGTACAATCGCTGGCAAGGTAATTCCGTCGTGTCACGGGCGGCCAGGCCGGAAGGCGGCGCGGGCCTTGCGCGGGGTGGACAAACGCACGACATTTACGCCGGCCGCGACGGCCAGGTTTGGGAGCATCGCGGAAACAGTTGGTACCGTCAGGGCAACGACGGCAGCTGGTCGAAGTCCCAGCCCGAGAGAGGGCTCGACGAGCAACGCCAGTCGCGTTCGCTGGGCGAATCCCGGTCGAATGAGTACCGCAGTCTCGGCTCCCGGGTCGAAGGCGGCATGCCGCATACATTTTCGGGGGGCTTCGGCGGCGGCAGAGGCGGCGGCCGACGTTAATGACCCAGTGAACGCGGCGGTGGGCTCAGGTGCCATAACGCGCTTCGCGCATCCTGATGCCTGATGCCCGCTGCCCGTGCCGGCGCCGCATCCGGGAGCTTCGCTGGGCGGCAACTTCGCCGGGATGCCAACGCACAGCGTCCACCTGTGGTGCGGTTTGCGGCGGGCGATGAGCATGTGGCAACGGTCTTCGGCGTTGCCGTCGCCCGACGCCGGCGCGGCGGACAGATCGCCGGTTTTAGTCGGGCGCCAGCCGCGCGGCCATTCCTCGTACCGCGGCGTTGATCACGACGACGTGGGCAATCGGCTACACGCCGGGGAATCATCTTCCATGAAGGGCCATCAGTTAACCGAAGATCTGTGCTTCCGGCACGCACGGGCAATGATAATGGAGATGAGATATCAGATCTACGCTCCGGTACACGCAATTACCTCAATGAAAGTGCTGCATTCAGAGTTTAAGTCCTGCTCACGTCGTAGGCTCCGTAGTTGAAGTGTGCCATGCGTTGGGAGAAGATGGGAGACAGCATGATTCCTGTCCGCGATCTCTTCGAGAACCATTTGACAATCATTGACCCTAAACGCCTTCCCATTGCCTTTCGTGGGATCTCCCGCACCTGCAAGAAACGCCGTGCTCCGCGAGTCGAGATGGAGAATTGCGATGAAAAATGATCGAGGTCTTTCAGTGTGGCTCACACGCGATCGGTGGGGCCTGGTGCTTGACGGCCTAATGCTAGAGATATCGAAGCCGAGGATAGTACGCCCGTTATTCGTTAGCCTACTGCTCGTCACCGCCGCTGTGGGGCAGCCGCAATCCGGCATACCTGCGTGGCCGGTCGGTACGTCCTCATATATCAGGGCCCAGCTTGATCCGAGCGTCAACCTGGTGTGCCCGACCGCAGGCGATTGCACACTTCGTGCGATAGTGCCGCCAGGCCCACAAGACCCCGCTGGGTCTGTTGGCCCGATAGAACCGATGGGGAGCTGGCGGACCAGTAGGCGCTACGGTTTCGGACCCCTAGGCCCACCAGGAGCACAAGGATCGCAAGGCCCCCCGAAATCGTTGTGTCCAGGCTGTCCAATACCTACCCCCCCGAATACTGCACCAGGTCTCTGCTCTGCTGCGCCAACCGGCCTGCCCGCGCTTGCCGGAGTCCCCGGTGTCTCTCTGCCGCTATTGCCGCAGAAGTGTTACCAACCGCCATATCCCGTCACCACGAGCACTGTAACTGTGGCATCCGGATCCGCATCTGATCTGCAAGCCAAACTCTCGGCCGCGGTGTGCGGGGAGCAAATCATCGTTCCGGCCAATGTTCATTACGTGGGGACTTTCGTTTACGGGCCGACTAACCCGCTCCCCTTCGGGTGGCAGACAAGCACCGCCTTCAAGACTGGGCAACAGTTTGTGGACCCAGCGTACCATCTGCAATTAGTTACCGTTGGCGGCACGTCTGGATCTACCGTGCCGGCATGGAACGATTCTGGCGGCACCACGATAGACGGGCGTATTACCTGGACGGACCAGGGCGTGCTGCCGCAATACTGCCCCACGAATCCAGTGCTGGTGGTGAGTTCCAATATCGCCAATTTGCCGCAGTACCAGGGGATCTCGCAGTCAGCCACGCCCGCTAGCGTCCCAACACTTGAGTGCGACGCAAACGGTTGCACCACCTTAAGCATTTCAGACGGCGTGTCGGGTATCTACTTCGCTGGGATCGAGTTCACGCTGGGGCCTAGCGCCACCAACGTATATCCCATTGTAGGTATGGGAGGCTACACGCCAGTCGCCTATGCAGTGCCGTCCTACGTCACCTTTGATCGCGTGCTTATTCATCCCGCCCCGTGCTCACCCACGGCTGGCGATTGCGCGTTTGTGCAGGCGGGCCTCGATCTGAATGCAACCTATGCGACGTTGATGTATTCTAACATCTGGGGAATCATTAACACGGGGCAGGACACCAATGCGGTCAGCACGAACAATAATACAGGCCCGATCCTGATTGCGGCGAACTACCTGGAGGCCAGCGGGGAGAATGTGTTCTTCTCAGCCCAGTGTGGTAACTGGAATACTTACTCCGGAACCGTGACAACTTCTGGCAATAACGTTACATGGGCATCGGGAACCCAATTTACGACAAGCACAACCGCGAACTCATGGGTGGGTGCTCCCATGACAATCAATTCCGTTCAGTATACGATTCAGGCCGTCAACTCCCCCACGGGCCTGACGCTCACCACAAGCGCGGGTATGAAATCTAGCGCGGTGGCTTATACGGTTGCTTTTCCCGGATACCTGTGGCCTTGGGGGCAGCCGACCTGTCCAGCCCCGGCGGATGCGACTATTCGGCTCAACCACATCAAGAAGCAGTTGAACTGGCGGAATAACCCCGTTAGGTATTCTGGCGTGGTCTCAACCAACGGAACTGCCGTGAACCTAATTTCCGGTAGCCAGTTCAATCCAGCGTGGGGCAATGGTGGCATTTACGTCGTCATCAACGGCGCGAACTACATCGTCACAAAACCCAGCGCCGCGACCACATTGACGCTCACGACCAGTGCTGGCACGCAAGCCAATGTACCTTATTACGAGGGTTGCATTCCGTCTATCCCGTGGGGATGCTGGGACGTAAAGAACGGGTTTGAGATTAAGCAGGGGCAGCGGATACTTCTCGACTCGAACTGGTTTGATACAACTTTTGCGGAGGGACAAGCCGGGTTTTTCCTTTGGAATTGCGGCATCAGCAGCAACCCCGCTCAGGTGTGTAACGACATCACCGTCACAAACAACCTGTTCGAGCATGGGCCGTCAGTTGGGTCTCCATTCGGTTGGTCTGGCTACGGACCCCAGAACACAAACACGTCGCGTGGGCTTATCCGTAATAACGTAGCCATCGACATCTCTGGGCCGACGTGGGGCGCAAATGGTTATGTTGGCTCGGTCCAAAACACCAAATATCAGACGTTCGACCACAACACATTTCTGAACACCACGAATACAAATCCATTTTCGATGATCTTTGCCGATGCGCCTCCGCACACCAATATTGGTTTTACTTGGACGAATTCTTTTCAATACGGCCAGCCGTTTGCAAACAGCGACAACGCCGGGCAGACGATGGCTGACTGGCCGAAGAACGGAGTGCCGGTGACAATCGGCGGAGTGGTCAACGTCGGGGACTACTTCGGCTATTCCGGCGGTTCACCTGCTTATCCTCCGGGTATGAAATCTCTGAGTGCGCCATCGTGTCGGACCGCGAGCAAGGTATATTCCACATGCTGGCCGCTGGATTGGGCGATGGTGGGATTCAGTGATTTCACCTGTGGCGGCCAGGGAGTTGGCTGCGCAAGCATCAGCAATAAGTTGATCGGTGGTCTGGCGCTCGCTCCTACGAGTCCATATCATAATGCTGGCACTGATGGGTTAGACGTTGGCGCGAACGTACGAGCCGTGATCGCCGCCATCAGTTCGATTAGCTGGTAATCGTTGTGTAAAACGTGGTTATGGACGCACGGACACACAAGACACTCGACGCCGCCGGCACGTTCCGGCACACCGCTCCGGGGACGCCGCGCGCGGCCACTTCACCGGTACGCCGGCGCGCATCCTGCACGTCCGTAGCGCAGGTGCGCCGGGCGATGACTTCGCGGATGGCCGAGGTCGGTGGGGCCGGGGGGCCATAACGCGCTTCGCGCATGCTGATATGGGCCGCCCGTTCCGGCGCCGCGACCGCCGGTGTGCGGATGGGGATGCGCGCAGCGCGGTGGGCACCGTCTCCGTGGTTTGAAGGGCGGCGGGTGCCGTTTACTGCTTGAGCTTCGGCCCGCTGAGCCGCACGATCCACGCGCCGCGATGCCAGCAGCCATAGGACGCGATGCGGCCGAGGTGGCCGAGCGCGTGCGCACGTCGATGGACGATTGAGGCTGGTCGCGCATCTTCCGGAAATCGGCCTCCACACTCGTCGCGTCCCATTCCATGGGCCACTGCATGGCGGCCTTGGCGGACACGCAATGCACACCCGCGGGGACGAATGGCCGATCGTTGCGCAGGAAGTAGTTGCCCCTCAGCCGCACCTGGGGCAGCGGCCTCTGCGATGCGGCAGGGGATGGCAGGAGCGCCACCCGGAGCGCGAACACCAGACAACTGCAAACCAAGTGAATGTCGCATCCTTCTACTTCAACGCCTTCGGCATGCGGCCGCCGCGCGCAGCGGCAGTGCGCAGACAGCGGAAACAAACTACGCTATCGTCCCTCGCCTTTGCCCGCCGGCGCGGAGTTGAGGAACACCGACGCGACGCCGTTGGCGGCCCGGTGCCTGGTCCGCGATTAACTTGCGCAGGGCCACCCGGGTGCTCTCCGGATGTAGTTGGCGGTGCACGGCGGGATCCCAAAGATCCATGAAATCGCCGAGGCCGCGCGCCAGCCGGTCAGATTGCGCGTTGGTGTACTTGAGACTCTGCTACGGTAAAGTACTTGCGTATGCGACGACGTGATCTGTTGAAAGCCGCTGCCGTTGCGTCGGCGGGTCGCGAGTTGCGAGCCGATGTGCCGACGCATCTGTGGGGCGGCTACGATTTCGGACCGGGGCCGCGAGTCGCCGGCCGCCTCAACCAGGGACCCTTCGGCATCGAGCAGGACGAGGGGTGGTTTACGATCGCGGCGACCACGGCTTCCGAGCGTGCAGTGCCGAACTTCGGCCTCGGCTTGGTCGGCTACACGTGGGAAGAGGGCGGAGCGTCTCTGGCGGTCCGCGCAGGGCGAGAGGCGCTTGATCGGCATGTGGAAAAAATGGCGAGCCTCCCGTTCGTCGACGTTCTCTACATCCGCTGCGACTGGCGCGATGTGCAAAAACGCCCGGGACGACTGGACCTCTCTCCGGTATGGGATCTCACTCTGGACGCCGCCAAGCGGCACGGTCGCCGGGTTGCGTTCCGTGTGATGCTGTCGAACACCGTCGGCCAACCGCAGTACCTCGCCATGCCCGACTTTGTGCGCGACAAAGTCCCGGTCGTCGAAATCGGCGGCCTCCAAGAGTATGGCGCGTTCAAGTTCCGGGAACCGCGCTACGACCATCCGGAGTTTCAAAAAGCTTTTCGCGATCTGGTCGAACTGCTGGCTGCGAAGTTCGACGACAACCCCCTCATCGAGTGGATCGATCTGATGCAGTACGGCTTCTGGGGCGAATCGCATACCGGAGGGTTGCCCAATCCGTTTCCGGACTATCCCACCGCTGAACGGACCATGGTGTCCATGACCCAGTTCCAGCTCGATTCCTTCCGCCGCGCGCAACTGGCCGTGAATACGCAGCCGGATATCAGCAATGTGGGGAACCGCGAAGTAGTCGATATGTGCGTGCGCGCCGGAGCCTGGCTGCGCACCGACAGCATACTGGTGGAGGAACCCGAACAGATCGAGTCATTCGCCAACCGGCCGGCATGGTTGGCGGCGATTTTGGAAGATGGCTATTTCCGCAAGTACGACAGCGCGGCGCCCGGATATCTGCCGCCGGATCGCGCGGGCGTGAACATGCTCGAGGTTTACATGCTGCACGTTCTCGACGTGGGCGGCAATTACTGGTCTCTGTGGACGGAGGCCGACAATCTGGCCCGCTATCACGAGCGCTTTCCGCGCGGCTTTACGAGGCTCGGCCAGCGCATGGGATATCGCGTGAGGCCGTCCTGGATCTGGCAGCGCAAACGGGTTGGGGCGAACGAATTGGTGGTGGCCTTCGCCAACGACGGAGTGGCGGGAGTGCCGGGCGTCCTACGGGTGCATGTGAAGACGCCCGATGGCAAGGAGGTCGCCGGAGGCGCGCTCGACGCCGGCCATCCGTACGCAGGCAAGCTACGGCAAGCGGCCTTCCCGCTGCCCAGAGAACTGGAAGGCCACCCGGTGGATCTGGTCGCAGAGATCGAGATCAAGGGCGGAATACGCCGCCCCGTGCGGTGGGCTTGTGAGCAGCCACTGGAACCGGACGGCGCTTTGCGCGTCGATGTGAAAAAGCAGTCCGACCCGGACTGGCGCAAAGGAATTTGACGGGCAGCACTGTGCAAAAGGAGCTGATGTGAAGAACCGTTCAACAGTGCTCTGCCTTGGCGCCGTCATTGCAGCGGCGGGCTTGGCCGCACCGGCATCGGCCGCCGCGTCGCCGCCCGTCTTCCCGGCGCCACGCGAATCGTCTGCTGTGGCGGGCGACTTCGTTTTGGATCAAACCAGCGTCATCGCCGTCCCGGCCGTTCCCTCGCAGCAGGACTTATTCCTCGCGCGGATGCTGGTTGAAGAACTTGGCGACCGTTTCGACTTGCGACTGAAGATCGAGCGACTGGAGCATCTTGATCCTGCCAGGAAGCTGATCGTCATGGGAGCCTTCTCCAGCCCCTTGGTCGCCGAGTATTGCGCCGGCCATGCCCTGAAAGTGGATGCCAGCAACCCGGGGCCTGAGGGATACATCCTTCGTACGAGCCCGGAGATCGTCGTTGTGGCGGGCAGCGATGACCGCGGCGCATTCTACGGGCTGCAGTCGCTGCGCCAGTTGGCCGTGGAGCGCGCCGGGGCTCTGCACTTCGCCGGTTACGACATCCGCGACTGGCCCGTAAAACCCTTCCGCGGCTTCAAGCTCTACCTGCCGGGGCGCGGCAACATCCCCTTCTTCAAGCGCTTCGTTCGCGACAGCCTGGCGCTCTACAAATACAATACGCTGATCGTGGAAATGAACGCCTCCATGCGGTTCGAGCGGCACCCCGAACTCAACAACGCGTGGGTCCGCTTCTCCCACGAAACCAACTATTGGCGCCGCAACTATCCGCCCGGCGCGCCGCACGACATCGAAATCAACTCCTCGCACCAGGACACCGCCGATGGCGGCTTTCTGGAGAAAGACGAAGTCGCCGATCTGGCCCGCTATGTCCGGCAGTTCCACATCGAGTTCGTTCCGGAACTGCCGTCCTTCACGCACAGCTACTACTTGCTATCGGCGCACCCCGAACTGTCCGAGGTGCCGGGCGAACTCTGGCCCGACACTTACTGCCCTTCGAATCCCGAGAGCTACAAGCTGCTGTTCGATGTGTACGACGAGTACATCGACCTGTTGAAGCCGCGCATGGTGCATGCCGGGCACGATGAGCTGTTCCAACCTGTCGGCCTTTGTCCCCTCTGCCGAGATAAGGACATTCGCGAACGCTACGGAGAGGACGTGCGCAAGATCCACGACTACCTCGCCCGAAAGGGCGTCAGGATGGCCATCTGGGGCGACATGCTGCTGGAAGGCGTGCGCGGCGTGGGGCTTCAGAAGAAGAAGGCGCCGGATGGTTTCGCCTACAACGCCCCCGGCGGTATGACGCGCGAACAGGTCGCGCGGCTGATCCCGAAAGACATCCTGATCTTTAACTGGTTCTGGTCCGCCTCGCCCCCGGAATGGAACGCGAAACAAGCCGAGGGCTTCGAGGCGCAACTCGAAGGAATGGGATTTGAAGAAGTCTACGGCAACTTCACAACGGGAATGGAGAATTTCGCCGCGCGGATACGCCGCAATTCGATTCTCGGCGGCGCGCCCTCGGCGTGGTTTGCGACCAACGAAGCCGGCTTCGGCAAGGACCTGCTGGCAGACCTGCTGAGCAGTGCCCAAGCCCTGTGGCACGGCGACGCTATCGATGGGCGGGCCACTCTTGTCCAGCAAATGGCGCCGGACATTCGCATCCGTTTCCGTGGCCAGCAGCCGCCCAGCCGGACCGAGCACACTATCGAACCTGTCTCCATCGCGAACAGCTTCAACGCCGGTTTGACGGAAAAGACCCTCGGCGTGGATCTGACCGCGATGAACAACGGTACTGTCTCGCTCGGCAATATTCCGTTCGATCTCTCCGGCAGCGTAAACAAGTCGGTCGTCGTCGTAGGCACTGATGGCATAGGCAAAACCGGACTGCCGAAAGAGTCCGGTGACATCGCCATCGGCCTCGACGCCACCAGCCTGATCTTCCTCCACGCCGCTGCGCGGCCGGCGACCAACAAGGAATCCTACCGGCTCATCTACGACCAGGAGGACACCGCCGACCTGCTCGGTTGGTATGAGGTGGTCTACGCCGATGGATTCGTCACCACCATTCCCATCCGCTACGGCGTGAATATTCAGGAGTGGAACTGGGCTGCACGAACCTCGGCCAGGGACTACTGCTACGCCGCCGACCCCGTCGCGCTGGGTGGCGCCGGCGATAAGGCTGTGACCTTCTTTGCGTACGAATGGACAAACCCGCGCTTGGGCCAGACCATCGCCAGCGTGCGCCTCAAGGGCACCACCGGTTTCCGCGGCGGCGATGCCGACTTCATCAACGGCTTCGGCCCAGTTATCCCGAGTAACGCTGTTTACCTGAAAGCCATCAGCGCGGTGAGGAAGCGGGGGTGAAGACAGAAGACAGAAGACAGAAGTCAGAATGTCTGCCGGGAGTTCGACGCGTGCCGTGAATGCGTGGTATAAATCGGCCATCATGAAGATCCCCAAGCCCTCGCGCCGTACCTTTCTGGGTAGCACCGCCGGCGCGGCTACCATCGCGTCCCAGCCAGCCTGGCCGCAAAAACCCGCACAGGCGCCGGCCAAGCCCACCCTGGCGCTCGAGGATTTCGAGCCCAAGAGCATGCTGGTGGTTCCCCAGCATCCCACGCCTCGGGCGAAGTACCCGGTGATTGACGTGCATACGCACGTGTCGTTCGTTCTCGGTAAGCGGCGGACGGCGGGCTCGCCGGAGATGGCTAAGGCCTTCGGGCAAGTCGATGCAATCGCGGGCTGGATGGATACGCTCAACATCCGCACCATGGTCAACCTGACGGGCGGCTTCGGCGATCTTCTGAAACAGAACGTCAGAGACTTGCAAGAGCGCTACAAGGGCCGGTTCTTCAACTGCGTCGAACCTGCTTACGACCGCTTCCGCGAACCCAACTTCCCGCAATGGCAGGCGGACGAAATCGCGCGCGGCAAACAGGCCGGCGCCGTGGGTGTCAAGGTTCTGAAGACGCTCGGACTGTACCTTCGCGAGAACGTCAAAACGGGGCCGCTGGTCAAAGTCGACGATCCGCGCTTCGACCCCATGTGGGACGCGGCGGGGCAATTGAACCTCCCCGTGTTCATTCACACCTCGGATCCGGACGCCTTCTTCACGCCCATCGATCGCTTCAACGAACGCTGGGAAGAGCTGGGCCATCATCCTGATTGGTCCTTCTATGGAAAGGATTTTCCATCCAAGGCGGAGCTGTTGGCGGCGCGCAATCGCGTGATCGGGCGCCATCCGAAGACCACGTTCGTAGGGTTGCACGTTGCCAATCATCCCGAGAATCTCGATGAGGTTTCCAGTTGGCTCGACGACTTTCCCAACCTGCACGTGGAGACGGCGGCCCGCTTGGGAGAACTCGGCCGCCAGCCAGGGCGGGCGCGCTCCTTCTTCGAGAAATATCAGGATCGCATCATGTTTGGAACCGATGCGGCGCCCAGCGAGGCGGGCACGCCGCAACAAGACTTAAAGCCGGCCATGTACCAGATCTACTTCCGATGGCTGGAGACGCTGGACGAATACTTCGACTACGCGCCCAGTAGCAGGCCACCGCAGGGGCGCTGGAGGATTTACGGGATCGGCCTGCCCGACCCGATCTTGAAGAAGGTGTATCACGACAACGCCGCGCGCCTGCTGCACTGGGGAGAATCGTAAGTCACTCGACGGAGATGGATCCCAGGTCGTACCAACCATCCTGGCCGCGGCCTTCGATTCCCAGCCGAATGGCGGGCTGGCGAGTGCGCGGGTCCAATAGCGCCACGCGCAGGCGGTATGCACCGGCTTTCAGGCGAGGC
>Ga0181535_10003149_pt1 | contig 19365 bp, 17 predicted proteins | sample PEATcosm2014_Bin_44_FD_119774 | JGI IMG/M metagenome (GOLD analysis project Ga0181535, IMG submission 119774) | Peatland microbial communities from MTU Mesocosm Facility, Houghton, MI, USA - PEATcosm2014_Bin17_30_metaG | ecosystem: Environmental > Terrestrial > Soil > Wetlands > Peat | place... | reverse complement strand
GCTGATCACCGAATTCACCGGCGTGGCGGGGATCGGCGAACTCTACGGCCTGTCGCGCGGCTTCACCTTGCCCTTCGCCGCGGCGGCCCTGCTCGCGGTCGTCGCCACCGGCTCCTACCGGCGCGTGGAGCGCATCGCGATCATCATCGGTCTGTTTGAACTCGCCTTCTTCGCCGTCGCCTGGGCGGCGCACCCCAGCATCGAAACTTTCGCGAAGGACGCGATCGACCTGCCGCTGGGCAACCGCGAATTCATGTATCTGGCGGCGGCGGTGATTGGCGCGACCTTCAATCCCTGGATGATCTTCTATCAACAGTCGGCCATCGCCGACAAAAAGCTTCGGCCCGAATGCCTGAACGCCGCCCGCTGGGATACGGCGTTCGGCGCCGTGCTGACGCAATGCTTGACCGGGGCGGTGCTCATCGCCGCGGCGGCGACGCTGGCGTCCGGCGGCGCCTCGGCGGGCCTCAACAGCGTCGGCGAAATCAGCGGCGCGTTGTCGCCGCTTCTCGGCGAGAGTTTCGGACGTCTGGTGTTCAGCGTCGGCGTTCTCGGCGCCTCCATGGTGGCGGCGATTGTGTGCTCGCTGGCGTTGGCCTGGGGAGTCGGCGAGGCAGCCGGCTACCGGCGTTCACTGGAATATCGTCCCTTCGCGGCGAAATGGTTCTACGGCGTCTATGCGCTCGCCGTCGTCGGTTGCGCCGCCGTCGTCGGCTTCGCGCCGGACCTGGTGTGGCTCAACATCGCGGCGCAGGTTCTCAACGCCTTCCTGATGCCGCTGGTGATCGGCTTCCTGGTGGCCTTGGCGGCGACGGCGCTGCCGGCGCCGCTGCGGCTGCGCGGCGTCTATCTCTGGGCCTTGGTCGGCGTCTCGACCCTCGTCTCCGCGGTCGGCGTCTTTGGCGCCGTCTCGGGACTGATGTAGGCGCTGCGGCCGAGGACGCCGCCTCGCCTGTGCGACAGGCGCGTCCGCGCGGAGGCCCAGGACCTATCCGCCCGGCGCGGGCGGGGGAAAGGCTCACGCCAGCGAACTTGATCGCCGCAAATTGAGTCCGCCCCGCTCTGGTCGAGGTTCGACGGAAACTCCGCCAGTCAAGTCGTTTGGCCTCGCCCGGGTCCGCAACAAACGCCGCAGACCGGCGCGGTCGCGTGCGCTCCAGCGGATCGGCGATCGCCTAGCCGATGCTGGTGACCGTCGCGGAAGCGGGAAAGTCCAAAGAACGGCGCCGCTATGCGCGACGCCGCTGAGACGGTCAGCAAAGAAAGGTCGGACTTGCGTCACGGCGGCACCGCCGCTTTGCGCCGCGCCACGGCCCCGACGGCTTGCGTCATCGGGGCGGCGGCGACGTTTTCGCACACGGTTCGAACGCCCGCGCGCTACCCCTGTCCGATCGCCAGCATGACGATGCGATACAGGACCATGCCTCCCGCGACGACGAGGTAGAGCCGTAACACGCCCATCCAGGTCTTGGCGGCGAGCGACAGCTTCGCCGGCGGCAGTTGCTCCAACGGCGGCATGCGCCAGGCGTCGCGCGACAACGCCGCGGCGGCGACCTCTTCAGTCGGCGCTCCGGCGCCGCCGTTTTGGCTCAAGGCCATGATCACCAGTGCGACGACCAGAGCGACGACGCCGCCTCCGCCGAGAATGCCGAGAATCACTTGATCGCTGGTGGCGTCGGGGAAGAGCACCGAGACGGTGAGGATCACCGAGAGAACCACCAGCACGGCGATGACGGCGCTGGTGAGATAGTTCAGCCAGCGCGGGTTCACCCATGGGCCGAGAACCGGCTTGTCATTGCACAGCAACAGCAAGAACACCGCCGCACTCGGCAGCAGCACGCCGGCGAGCACCTGCACGGCCAAGGTCATCAGCCCAAGCGGCGAACCGGGAGTCAGGACGATCGCCGCGGCGATCACGATCAACCCGCAATAGACCGCGTAGAAGCCCTTCGCATCGGTGACCTTGCGATGCAACGAATGGCGCGCCGAAAACGTGTCGCCGATCGCGTAAGCGGTCGACAGCGACACGGCCGAAGCGCCGATCAGGGCGGCGTCGATCAGCGCGATGGCGAACATCACGCCGGCCGCCCTGCCGACATATTTGTCGAGGCCGGCGGCGATGTCGCCCGCATCGGTGAAATTTCCGAACTCGGTCTGGCCGCTGAAAACCGCCGCAGTGAACGCCATGATCGCCACCGCGCCGACGATGACCAGCGCGATGCCAATCCACAAGTCGAGGCGCTCGTATTTGATGAAACGCGGAGTGATGCGCTTGTCGATGACATAGCTCTGTTGGAAGAAGAGCTGCCAGGGCGCGATCGTCGTGCCGACGATGGCGATCACGAGCAGCGTCACGTCGCTCAGCTTGCCGTCCTGCGGCATCTGCGGCACGACGAAGTCGCGCGCGACCTGAGCGAACGGCGGATGGACCATGAAATAGATCGGCACGAGCAGCAGGCTGGCGCCGACGAGGACCATCGCGAAGCGCTCGAAGCGCCGGAAGTCGCCGGTGCTGACGGCGATCATGACCAGCGCCGCGGCGACGATGACGCCCATGGTCTTGTCGAGGCCGAGATAGTCGAGCGCGAGCGAGATGCCGATGAACTCGGTGACAATGGTCAGAGAGTTCAGCAGGAACAGGTCGATGACGCTGAACGCGCCCCAGAACTTGCCGAAGCGCTCGAAAATGAGACGCGCATGGCCGACGCCGGTGACCGCGCCCAGACGGAGCACCATCTCTTGGTTGACGTAGAGAACGGGAATCAGCAGCGCCAGCGTCCACAGCAGCATGGTGCCGTAGTTCTGGCCGGCCTGGCCATAGGTCGCGAAAGCGCCAGCGTCGTTGTCGCCGACCATGACGATGAGGCCAGGCCCGAGGATGGCGAGAAGCGTCGTCAGCCGATGCCTCCAGGTCGTGCGCGGGGCGACGTCGCCCTGAAGGATGGTGCCGAAGGCGCCTCGGATGTGGCCGATGTGCGCGTCGTCGAGGACGGCGGTCACCGGCTCCGCGATATTGGCTTTGGCGGTCATGGCTCGTCTCCTTTGCCTCTTGGCGCGGGAGCGAGCTGGGCGGCTTCAGAAGCCTGCGTCTCGCTTCGCCCTCGAGGCGGTAGACTGGGATTGCTGCTTGGATTTACCGCCCGCCGACGCGTTGAAGATCGCGCCAACGGGCCTACTCGGGCCGTTGTCCATTGGGGATGTCCTTCAGCTGGCGCGACGCAAGGGAACGGGCGAAGCGGGCTCGCGCGCGCCCTGGGAAACGGCCCAGACGCAGAGCAGCGCCCCGGTCTCCGGATTGCGCCGCCAATGGCAGGCAAGGAAGGCGGCGGGCGCGGCGGGCAAGTTACCGCGCGCGCCAGCGAAGCGACGCACATTCGACGCCGCCCGGCGGCGCGCGGTGAGATCGATCACCCGGCGATCGATCTGGATTACGGAGAGCTGGTTCATGGCTCGCCTCCGATCTTTGGTTTCGCCCAAAGCCGGAAGACGAGGTTCCGAGGGCCCTTAGGCCCGGCGAACGCCTCGCGCACGGGATTCCGGCCCGTGGACGCTATCGATGTCTAACGGCGACGGGTCGACAAACCTGTCCACGATCGCGCCGCCCGAGATGGTACTGCCCATGTCTCTAGAGTTGAGTTAAAGAACGCCGCCCGAAACGAATTTCGCGCCGACAATCGCCTACTGGTCCTCTGAATCGTTTGTGTCAACCCAAAATGTCGCGGGGTCGTGAATTTTCGAGCGATCGCGGCAAGAGGCCGAGCCGAGCCGACGGCGACGCCTTCTATCCCACGCTGGCGCCTCGACTTCCGCGCTGACGGTTCGACCCGTGTCGCGCCCGCGGCGCCAACGCGCGGCGATCCGAACCCGATTGGGTCGGCGCGCGCCCATTTGGATTTTGGCGTGTCGAGCTTGGCCCCAACCGCGACGCCGTTGCGCCGCGCGCCACCTGACGACGGCTTTCCTGCACAGCCTACGCGTATCCATTTGGCGCCAGGGAAAATTCGATATCCCGGAAAAGCGCGAAGCCGCCGATCCGGATCGAGGGCCACGGCGACGCCATGCCGGAGCGAGCGTCCGCTTCGCGGCTTCGACTGGCCGAAGCCGCCATTCCGCTTTGAGCCAACTCCGGAAGTTCAAACTGACCCACTGTCGGGGCTGGCCGCAGCAGCCAGAACGCTCGGCGACGAAATCAAGAGGCGGCTTCCGTCTCCCTGCGCGGGACGGAAAATTGCCGATCCCACAAGACGGCGGAACGCTCTAGCCGACCAGAAGCCGCATCGCCGAACGCACGGCGAAAGCGCCCATCAGCGCGCTGGTGGCCAAATCGACGCCGAAGGTCCACCAGCGGCCGGAATCGCCGGAACTGGCGCGCCGGCCGAGCAGCGTGACCGAACTCGCCCAGATGATTCCCCAGGTCAACGCGCCGGCGAGCACCGCCGCCGCCATCGTCAGCAGTTCGGCCAGGCGGTAGCCGGACATCTCCGGCCGACCGATCGCCGCCAGCCAGAAGGCGACGTTCCACGGGCTGGTCAGCGCCATGCCGGCGCCGAGCAGAAAGCCGGCGCGGCGCGAGTCGAAGCGCGGCGGCGCGACGGCGGCGGGGCGCGGCGCTTTCAGCGCCCGCCAGGCGCCGCGCAGAAAGACGAGACACAACGCGATGAGCAGCGCGACGCTGACGAATCCCATGACGGCGCGCGCCAGCGGCGCGACGAACAGAACGCCGATTCCAAGCGACACCAGCGCCGCCCACAAGGCGTCGCCGGAGCAAGCGCCGAGCAGCAGCGAGAACCCCGCCCAGAAACCGCTGGCGAGGCAGCGGCGGGCGCTCTCGGCGTTGATCGGCCCCGGCGGCCAGGCGACCGACCAGCCAAGCAGAAAACCGGCGGCGAGAAGAGGCGGAAGCGGCGCGTCCATCGGCGACGAAGCGCCACACGCGGCGGCGGTGGTCAAGCCCTCGCGCTTGCGTTTTCCGCCGAATTGCGGGACAGGCGAAGCGCCGAAACTGATCGAGCGGACGTGAAGATGCCGATTTACGCTTATCGCTGCCGCACCTGCGGCGAGGAATTCCAGACCCTGGTGACCGGCGACGAGACGCCGGCGTGCACGGTCTGTCAGAGCGAAGATCTCCAGCGGCATTTGTCGCGGATCGCCGCGCCTGCGAAGGGCGGCGACGGCGAGCCGGCGCTCGCCCCCTGCGGCGCGCCGATCGACGCCTGCTGCGGCCGCGGCACCTGCCGGCCGTTCGCCGGCGGCTGAGCGCTTACTTGCGGGATTGGAATTTCGCCCGCAACGCCGCCACCACGTTGGGCGGCGCGAAGGCGCCGACGTCGCCGCCCATCGCGGCGATCTGACGCACGAGCGTGGCGGCGATCGGCCGCACCGGCGACGAGGCCGGTAGAAAGACGGTGCGGATCTCCGGCGCCATCGCTCCGTTCATGCCCGCCATCTGCATCTCGAAATCGAAGTCGGTCGAGTCGCGTAAGCCGCGCACGATGATCGTCGCGCCAGCGGCGCGCGCCGCCGCGATCGCCAGGCCGGAGAAGGCGACCACGTCGAGCGCGCAACTCGTCGCGGCGAGCGCCGGGCGGGCGGCCTCGAGGATCAGCGACAGCCGCTCCTCGGCCGAGAACAGCGCCGCCTTGCTCGGGTTGGTGCCGACGCCGATCGTCAGCTTGTCGCAGAAGGCGGCGGCGCCGACGATGACGTCGAGATGACCGTTGGTGATCGGGTCGAACGAACCGGAATAGAAAGCCGTGCGCGTCATCGTCAAGGCGTAGCCCGCTCCCGGACCGCCGGCAAGGGGCGGCTTGCGCGGGCGCTGCGGCGCGGGTCAGATGCTGGGGTGGAAAGGGAGACGGGAACCGTGGACGCAGACAACTTGCGGGCGCTGCAAGCCCCGCTGAAGGATCGCTACCGCGCCGAGCCGGCGGCGGCGAAAGTGACGCTGAAGGCGCAAGGCGCGCTCGACGACGCCTTGATCGCCTGCAAGGTCGAGACCGGCCGCGCCATAGCGGCGGCGGGGCTGCATCCCTTGACCGGTGGAACCGGCATGGAGCTTTGTTCGGGCGACTTGCTGCTCGAGGCGCTGGTCGCCTGCGCCGGCGTGACGCTGAAGGCGGTGGCGACCGCGATCGGCGTATCCATCCGTTCCGGCCGGGTCGGCGCCGAGGGCGACATCGACTTTCGCGGCACGCTCGGCGTCGCCAAGGACGCGCCGGTCGGCTTCAGCGACATTCGCCTGACCTTCGACCTCGACACGGACGCGACGCCGGAGCAGCTCGAAACGCTGCTGAAGCTCACCGAGCGTTATTGCGTCGTGCTGCAGACGTTGAAGCGCCCGCCGGCTGTCGAAGCCAGGTTGAGGCGGGCGGCGCCTTAGCCGGTGACGGCGCCATTGCGAGCGAAGCGAAGCAATCCAGCGTTCGTAGGTCGGCGCCCTTGACCCCTGGATTGCTTCGTCGCTTCGCTTCTCGCAATGACGGCGTTCTTGCTGCGAAGCGTCAATCCCCCGCCTCGCTCGGCTCTTCGTCTTCGCCGTCGGGCTCGGTGATGCGCTCGACCGAGACGACGCGCTCCTTTTCGGCGGTGTCGAAGACGATGACGCCCTGGGTGGCGCGGCCGGCGACGCGGATGCCGCCGACCGGCACGCGAATGAGTTGGCCGCCGTCGGTCACTAGCATGATCTCGTCGCCCTCCTCGACCGGGAACGAGGCGACGAGACTGCCGTTGCGTTGATTGACCGCCATCGCGACGATGCCCTTGCCGCCGCGTCCGGTCGAGCGGTACTCGAACGACGAGGTGCGCTTGCCGTAGCCGTTCTCGGAGACGGTGAGGATCGTCTGCTCGGCCGCCGACATCTGCGCGTAGCGCTCGGGCGACAGCGCGGCGTCGCCGTTGGTCTCCGCTTCGCCCTCGCCCTCCGCCTCGCCGCCGTTCGGCTCCTCGCCGATTTCGCCCGCCATGGCGCGGCGCATCTTCAAATACGCGACGCGCTCCTCGCTGGTCGCGTCGAACGGCCTGAGGATCGCCAGCGAGATCACGCTGTCGCCATCGGCGAGGCTGACGCCGCGCACGCCCATCGAGTCGCGCCCTTTGAACACGCGCACGTCGTCGACCGCGAAGCGGATGCACTGGCCCTTCGCCGTCGTCAGCAGCACGTCGTGTTTGTCCGAGCAGATTTGCACGTCGACGATGTTCTCGCCCTCGTCGAGCTTCATCGCGATCTTGCCGGCGCGGTTGACCTGGGCGAAGTCCGACAGTTTGTTGCGCCTGACGGTGCCGCGGGTGGTGGCGAACATCACGTCGAGCGATTCCCAGTTCGCCTCGTCCTCGGGCAGCGGCATGATGGTGGTGATGCGCTCGCCCGGCTCGATCGGCAGCAGGTTGACCAGCGCCTTGCCGCGCGACTGCGGCGCGGACAGCGGCAGCCGCCACACTTTCTCCTTGTAGACTTGGCCCTTCGAGGAGAAATAGAGCACCGGCTGGTGGGTCGAGGCGACGAACAGCCGCGCGACGAAATCCTCCTCGCGCGTCGCCATGCCGGAGCGACCTTTGCCGCCGCGCCGTTGCGCGCGATAGGTCGACAGCGGCACGCGCTTGATGTAGCCGCCGTGGCTCACCAGCACGACCATGTCCTCGCGCTGAATGAGGTCCTCGTCCTCCATGTCGGCTTCGCTGTCGAGGATCTCGGTGCGGCGCGGATCGGCGAAAGCGGTCCGGATCGTCGTCAGCTCGTCGCGAATGATGCTCATCAGCCGCACGCGCGAGCCGAGGATGTCGAGATAATCGGCGATCTCGGCGGCGAGCTTGTTCAGCGCGTCGGCGATCTCGTCGCGGCCGAGCGCGGTCAGGCGCGCCAGCCGCAGGTCGAGAATGGCGCGCGCCTGGACGTCGGAGAGACGCATCGTCCCGTCCTCGGCCAAGGCGTGGCGGGGATCGGCGATCAGCGCGATCAGCGGCGCCATGTCGCGCGCCGGCCAGGCGCGCTCCATCAGGGCCGTGCGCGCCGCCGCCTGGTCGGGCGAGGTGCGGATGAGGCGGATGACCTCGTCGATGTTCGCGACCGCGATCGCCAGGCCGACCTGGATATGCGCCCCGTCGCGCGCCTTGGTCAGCAGATGCTTGGTGCGCCGCGTCACCACGTCCTCGCGGAAGTCGAGGAAGGCGACCAGCATGTCCTTCAGCGTCAGCATCTCCGGCCGACCGCCGTTCAGCGCGATCATGTTGGCGCCGAAGCTCGACTGCATCGCGGTGAAGCGCCACAACTGGTTGAGCACGACGTCGGCGACCGCGTCGCGCTTGAGCTCGATGACGATGCGCATGCCGTCGCGGTCGGACTCGTCGCGCAGGTCGGCGACGCCATCGATCTTCTTTTCGCGCACCAGTTCGGCGATGCGCTCGATCAGCGCCGCCTTGTTGACCTGGTAGGGGATCTCGGCGACGATCAGCGCCTCGCGGTCCTTGCGCAGCTCCTCGACCGCGACTTTCGCCCGCATGATGATTGAGCCGCGCCCGGTGGCGTAGGCGGAGCGAATGCCGGCGCGGCCGAGGATGGCGCCGCCGGTGGGGAAATCCGGGCCGGGAATCAATTCCATCAGCTCTTCGACGCCGATGTCGGGCTTGTCCATCAGCGCCAACAGCCCGTCGATCGTCTCGCCGAGATTGTGCGGCGGAATGTTGGTCGCCATGCCGACGGCGATGCCGCCGGCGCCGTTGACCAGCAGGTTCGGGAAGCGGGCCGGAAGGACGGTCGGCTCGAGCAGCTTCTCGTCGTAGTTGGGGCGGAAATCGACGGTGTCCTTGTCGAGATCGTCGAGCATGGTCATCGCGATCTTCTCGAGCCGCGCCTCGGTGTAGCGCGAGGCCGCCGGCGGGTCGCCGTCGACCGAGCCGAAATTGCCCTGGCCGTCGATCAGCATCGCGCGCATCGAGAAGTCCTGCGCCATGCGCACCATCGCTTCGTAGACCGCGATGTCGCCGTGCGGATGGAAGCGGCCGGTTGTGTCGCCGGTGGTGCGCGCCGACTTGTTGTAGGGGCGGTCGGGCGTGAAATTTTGGTCGTACATCGAATAGAGGATGCGCCGATGCACCGGCTTCAGCCCGTCGCGAACGTCCGGCAGCGCCCGGCTGACGATCACGCTCATGGCGTAATCGAGATAGCTGCGCTTCATTTCGTCGAGGATCGAGACGGGCTTGATGTCGGCTGGCCCGCCGGGGGCTGGCCGCTGGTCGTTGGTGTCGCTCAATGCGGGGAATCCTGACGCGAATCTTGCTGCCTGCTTGTAACTGATTCTGCGCGCCGCGGCCACAACCGACGCACATCGACGAACAACGAAATATATACGCCAAATCAATCGATTAGAGCGAAAGCTAAAGGGATCGCCGCGCCCGGTGAAACAGCGGCGCGCGGCCGCCCTCGGCCGAGGCGCGCCCTGCCGCCCCCCGCGCGCCGATAAAACGCGCTATTCGATCGCGAGTCCGATGCGTTCGCGCCGCGGCGCCGCAAGGCCGGCCGGCGATTCCGGATCGACCGAATAGTAGATCATCACCGCGCGGCCGACGATGTTTTCAAACGGTACGAAGCCAGGGCCGCCCTTGTCCGTCCCAACACGCGAATCCGCCGAATTGTCGCGATTGTCGCCTAGGACGAAATAGGCGTCCGGCGGCGTCTGAAAGACGTCGGTGTTGTCGAGAACGCCGTGGTCGTTCTCGATTTCGATAATCCGGTGCGTCCCGCCGCCCGGCAGCGTCTCGTCGTAGGTCGGCGCCACGATCGGGTCGCCAAAACTTCCTTGGGTCTTGAACCCGGGTTCGACGCGGCGGCGCTCCACCATCTCTCCGTTGATGAGGAGCCGGCCGCCTTTCATCTGCACTGTGTCGCCTGGCAGTCCGACGACGCGCTTGATCCAGTCGGTTCCGTCCCTGGGATGGACGAAGATGACGACGTCGCCGCGCTTGGGCAGAGTGGCGAAAATGCGTGTCGCGAACCATGCCGGCGCAAACGGAAACGAATGGCGGCCGTAGCCGTAAGCAAACTTCGACACGAAAAAATAGTCGCCGCGCTGCAGCGTCGGGGCCATCGAAGCGCTCGGCGCGTTGAACGGCTGGAACGCGAGGATACGAACCGTCAGCGCCAACGCGAAGGGAACACCGACGCAACCGATGAGTCCACTGAGCAGAGCGCGCACGGCGCCGAACTTCTGAACGCGCGCCAACATGGCGATCTGCCAGACGACGCCCCAGAGAAAACAGACGCCAGCCAAGCCTCCGCCGATCACCAGCGAGACGGACGGCGCGGCGTGTTCGGCCGCGCCGAGTCTGGTCGCCAACCCGACGACCGACGAGATCAGCAGCGGAACCGAACCCCAGGCGATCGCGGCGCGCACGCCGGCCGGCGCGCCGCGCCCGCCGAAGGCCCGCGCCACGACGTTCACGACCCAGCCCACGACGTAGAGGCCGACAATCCCTAGGACAGTTCCAGCAAGCGCGATGAGCAGGACGACAAGCCAAAGCGTTCCGCCCGGTTCAAGATCGAAGAGATGAAACGGCTGGTCCATCGCGGCCGACAGCGTGACGGCGCATTCGATCGCCGCGAGCGCCAGGGTCGCCATCCGCCAATCGCGCGCGATCACGGCTTCGACTGCAAGACCCGGACGGAGCCAAAGGGCGCGCCACGGATTTGTCGACGCAAGAGCTTCCGCCTCGGTCATCGCTGTCCCCGCCGAGCCAATCCCACCGTTGATCGCTATCGTGAGGTGATAACAGAACTGATTCGCCGGCGCTTGACGCTCGCGAGCGATTGCGTGCTTTTGCGTTACAGGGGAAAACGCTGATGGCGCTCGATTTTCTCAAGACGGCGCTCGTCACGTTGCTGGTGACGCTCGACCCGCCCGGCCTGGCGCCGCTGTTCATCGGCCTGACGCTCGGCATGACGAAGGCGGGCAAACGCGAAGTCGCTCTGCGCGCCAGCGTCATCGCCTTCGTCATTCTCGCCGCCTTCGCGCTCGGCGGCCGGTTCGTGCTCGGGGCGCTCGGCGTGACGATCCCCGCCTTCCGCATCGCCGGCGGGCTGCTGTTGTTCTACATCGCCTTCGACATGGTGTTCGCGCTCAAGGCGGAGCGCCGCAGCGAGATCGCCACCGACGCGATGGCGATCGACCACATCCGCAACGTCGCCGCCGTTCCGCTGGCGATCCCGCTGATGGCCGGGCCAGGATCGATCACCGCGACGATGCTGCTGGCCGACCGGGCGAACGGCGACTGGCTCACGCTCGCCGGGCTGCTGGCGATTGTCGCGCTGGCGATGACGGTCAGCTTTTTCGCCCTTCTCGCCGCCGACCGTCTCTCCGGACTGCTCGGCGCGACCGGACGCGTCGTGCTGACCCGCATGCTCGGCGTGGTGCTGGCGGCGCTGGCGGTGCAGTTCGCCATCGACGGCGCCGCCCAAGCCTGGCGCTGAGGCCTGGCGCAGAGGCTTGACGATCGTGCCCGACGCTAATGTAACGCCACGTTAACATCTACCTAACTCGGCGCCGCTACGATTTCCGTAGCGCTAACGGAGCGCCGGCGACGACCGGACTCCGAGACATGACGTCGAAACCGCGCGCGCCGGCTCCGCTTCCGGCATGTCCGCGTCCTCGTCACCCGAGAGATCGTTCGATGTCGCTCGCCAATCTGCGGATCGCCCGCAAGCTCACGCTGGGCTTCGCCGTCATCCTCGCCATTTTCGCCGCGGTCGGCGGCGCGATCTTCGTCTCGGCAGCGCGCGTCGAAAGGACGCAGGCGGCCAACCTCGCCGCCCAGGCGATGCTGGTCGACGTCGAGAAACTCGCCGCGGCGCGCTACGACCAGTCGCAGACGGCGCGCGGCTTTATCATCGTCCGCACCGAGCGCCACGCCAACCTCTACGCGGCGGCGACCAAGCTGTTCGCCGAGACGCTCGCCAGGACGCGCCAGGACGCGCTCGCCTCGCCCGACCCCGCCGCCGCCGCCGCCGCGGTCGGCGCGCTCGCCGACGCGGCCGCCGACTGGCAGCGCGAGATCGGCGATCCGGAAGTCGACCTGACGCGCGACCCGGCGACCGTCGACAAGGCGATCGAAGTCGCCAAGTCGGCGCGCGGCAGCGAGCTGATGCAGAAGTTCCGCGACGCGCTGCAGATCGCGCGGACCGTCGCCACGACGGCGCTGGCGGACAGCCAGGCGGCGGGGGCGTTCGCGCTCGCCTTCATGCGCGCCGCGCAGATCGCCGGCTCGATCCTGGCGCTGGCCGGCGCGGCGGCGATCGCCTGGTGGCTTCACGGCGCGATCGCCAAGCCGATTTCCGCCATGACCGTGGCGATGCGCCGGCTGGCGGCGGGCGAGACCGAACTCGACGTGCCGGCCCAGGGCCGCGGCGACGAGGTCGGATCGATGGCGGCGGCGGTCGAGGTCTTCCGCGTCGCGGCGATCGACAAGCTGAAGCTCGACGCCGAAGCCGAAGCGGCGCGCCAGGCGCTCGACGCCGAACGCGCCGCCCGCGAAGCGCGCGACGCCGACCAGCGCCGACAATTGCAGCAGGCGGTGGCGACGCTCGGCGCCGGCCTGTCACGGCTGGCGGCCAAGGATCTGACCTACCGCGTCATGGCCGAGCTGCCGGAGAGCTATCGCCGCCTGCAGGCCGATTTCAACACCGCCATCAGCCAGCTCGAAGAGGCGCTGGCGACCGTCAGCGGCGCGACCGACGTCATTCATTCCGGCTCGCGCGAGATCTCGACCGCGGCCGACGATCTTTCCCGCCGCGCCGAGCGGCAGGCGGCGAGTCTCGAGGAGACCGCCGCCGCGATCAACCAAATCGCCGCGACCATGCGCACCGCAGCCGAAGGCGCCGAGCACGCCCACCATCTGGTCGGCGCCGCCCGCAACGACGCCGGCAAGACCGAAGCGGTGGTGAGCCGGGCCGTCGCCGCGATGGGCGACATCAAGACGTCGTCGGAACAGATCGGCCGCATCATCGGCGTCATCGACGAGATCGCGTTCCAGACCAACCTGCTGGCGCTCAACGCCGGGGTCGAGGCGGCCCGCGCCGGCGAGGCCGGCCGCGGCTTCGCCGTCGTCGCCGCCGAGGTGCGAGCGCTCGCCCAACGCTCGGCTCAGGCCGCCAAGGAGATCAAGGCGCTCATCTCCACCTCGGAGGCGCAGGTGCGCCAGGGCGTGACGCTGGTCGGCGAAACCGGCGAGGCGCTGCAGCGCATCCTCGCCCAGGTCAACGACATCAATCAGGTGGTGGAGGCGATCGCGGTCGGCGCCAAGGAGCAGTCGCGCGGCCTCGACGAGGTCAACACGGCCATCAGCCACATGGATCAAGTGACGCAGCAGAACGCGGCGGCGGCGGAGGAATCGACCGCCGCCAGCCGAACGATGTCGAACGAAACCGCCCAACTCGCGGAATTGGTCGGACAGTTCCGGGTGGGTCGCGCGGAGGCCGAGGACGCGCCGGGCCGGGGCGCGAAGGCGACGAGCGCCAGCTGCGCCGCCGGCGAGCGGCGAGCGGTCGGGTAGAGGCGATTGTCGACGATCGAGGCAAATCTCCGTCGAAGGAGGCCCGGCGGGCGATCTGTTTCTTCCCAACGAACGGCAGATGGCGCGGATACCGCAACATCTTCCGCTGCCGTATGGCGTTGCGCGGGTCGACGATCGGCGCGTCGGCGGCGTCTATGTGATCCTCGACGGCCTGCAATGGAAGGACGCCGCCAAAGTCCGCGGCCCGCACAGCGAGACGGCGCTCCCGCCGGTCGGCTCGCCCGGCGAGCCGCGGGCCGTCAGGCTTGACGCGTTTCCATTCGCCAAGCGACGATCCATCTCCGGTCGAGTGGAGATGGCGCAATGAGCAAACAGCCGATCGCGGCGGGCGTCTTCCGTATTCCGACCAAAGGGCCCGGCGACGTTTCGGGGCTGACGGAACGGATCGAGAGCGGCGAAATCGCGCCGTCGGAGATCGTCGCCGTGCTCGGCAAAACCGAGGGCAACGGCGGCGTGAACGATTTCACCCGCGAATTTGCCGTCTCGGCGTTGCGGGAAGCGCTGGCGCCGCGTCTTGGCCTGTCGCCGAGCGCGGTCGAGAAGAAGATCGCCTTCGTGATGTCGGGCGGCACGGAAGGCGTGCTGAGCCCGCACATCACCGTCTTTACGCGGGGCCCGAGCGCGAGCGGCGCCGCGGCGACGCCGAGCGGCAAGCGGCTCAGCATCGGCGTCGCCCATACGCGCGATCTTCTGCCTGAAGACGTCGGCCGGGCGGCGCAGATCGAGGAAACGGCGAAGGCGGTTCGCCTGGCGATGCGGGACGCGGACGTCGACGACCCCGCCGACGTGCATTTCGTCCAGATCAAGTGCCCGTTGCTGACCAGCGAGCGCGTCGAGGCGGCCGGCCGTCGCGGGCGCAAGACGATCACCGCGAGCGGCTACGCGTCGATGGGCTATTCGCGCGGCGCTTCGGCGCTCGGCGTCGCCGTCGCGCTGGGCGAATGCGCAGGGGTCGCCGAAGAGCGGGTGTTGAAGGACTGGAGCCTGTTCTCCTCGGTCGCTTCGTCTTCGGCCGGCATCGAGCTGATGCACAACGTCGTCATCGTGATGGGCAATTCGGCGCGGTCCGCCAGCCCATTCGTCATCGGCCACGCGGTGATGCGCGACGCGATCGACCTTCCGGCGGTGGCGCGGGCGCTCGAAAGCGTCGGTCTCGGACTTGCGGACGCCGCGACGAATCCCGCCCTGATCAACATCTTCGCCAAGGCGGAGGCGTCGCCGGACGGCGCCGTGCGCGGCTTTCGCCACACGATGCTCGACGACACGGACATCAGCTCGACGCGTCACGCGCGCGCCGCCGTCGGCGGACTGATCGGCGGCGTCGCCGGCACGGGCCTCGTCTATATCTCGGGCGGGGCCGAACATCAGGGGCCGCCTGGCGGCGGACCGGTGGCCGTCATTGCGCGCGCGTGATCAAGGCGCGCGTCGGCTTTGGACTCGGCCTCACGCGTTGCGGCCTTAGGCGCGCCGGCGCTCGACGCGGCGGTCAATAGGTGTTTTCCGCTCCTGTCCGGCGGCGCCGATCCCGGTATTGTGCCTCTTGCTTGGAGCGGAAGGCGGACACGACATGACGACCCGCAATCTCGCCCGGTTCAGCGGCGCCGCACTTCTTTCATTATTCCTGGCTGCGAACTCAGCGCGCGCCGAGCTGGAATCTTCCGAACATGCCGCGGGGCTGGGCGAGCAGGTGGCGGACGCGGCGTGCGCTGCGAGCGGCGACGCCGCCCAATCGCCAATATGCCAGGACGGCCGGCTGATATGGCGACTTTGCGAGAAGGGATTTCGCTCGGAACGTCTCCCCAACGCGGGGGTCTACGCCTGCTTCCTGCATTCGCTTTAGCCGCCGTCAACGCGCCGCCGAAGCTCGCGACGGCGACGGCGGCGGCGCAACGCCCCGGCTTCCGCCTTCGCCGACGCCGCGACTTTGACGAATAGGTAAAGTCCGACCCTTTTGTGCGGAACCAAAGACGTTATGGTGAGCGCGGGCTTCAGCGAGAACAGGGACCATTCGCCATGCGGCTGATCATTGCTTTGATCGTGATCGTCTATCTTGTCGGCGTCGGCGTCGTGCTCGCGCCGACAATTCAGGGCAAATGGAGTAGCGGGACGGCGTCAGAGCTGAGCGCAAGCGTTTGGGACGCCCTGCCCAACGCCCTCGCGTGGCCGGTCAGGGCTTACCACAGCGTCGCCGGTCGTTGACGCCCGCGCTTGGCGGCGCTGCGGTTCTCGAACCGTCAGTCCGTCCGGCGGCGATTGTTTCGTCGCCGTCATTGGGGCGGAGAGCGCTCACGCCTGCGCCGGCTTGGTCGAGCGCGACAGCAGGCGCGCTTGCGCCGGCCCGACGACGACGACGAGAAGGAAGCGCGCGATCTGCATCGCCAGGACGAAGGGCATGTCGACCTTGGTCGAGGCGGCGATGATCGAGACCGAATCCACGCCGCCCGGACTGGTGGCGAGGTAGGCGGTCAGCGGATCGACGCCCGCCGCCACGACGAGCACGGCGGCGAACCCGCCGCAGATCGCGATCAAGGTGAGAATCGAGCCGAGCACGCGCGGCACGGCGCGCGCCGCGTGCCGCAGCACGTCCGGCGTGAAGCGCATCCCGAAGCCCCAGCCGAGGACGGCGTAACCGAGGACGAGAACCGGCGTCGGCAGCGCCAACGACACGAGCCCGGTCAACGCGACGCCGACGCTGATCGCCATCGGCAGCAGCAATCCGCCGCCGGGAATGCGCAGCCGGACGCCGAGCAAGCCGCCCAGCAGGGCGATGGCGAGCGCGGCGACGACGCCTTGCGCCGACCAGGCCTGCGACGCCATCGTCGCATGGACGGCCGGCGTTCCAAACAGCCTGGCGGCGCCTGCGGCGACGACCGCGCAGCAGGCGACGCGCGTATATTGCATGAAGGCGACGAGGCGCATGTCGGCGCCGTAGGATTCCGACATCAGCGTCATCGCGGTCGCCGCCCCCGGCGACGAGCCCCAGATGGCGGTGGTGCCGGGCAGGACGCGCGAGCGGGCGAGCAGCCACCCCAGCAACGAAGCGGCGGCGATCGTCGACAAGACGCCGATCAGAAAGATCGGCCAGCCGGCGCCAATCTCGGCGAAAATCGATCGCGGCAGGAAGCCGGCGATCATGACGCCGACGACTCCTTGGGCCAAGAAGAACGCCGGCCGCGGCGTCCGAACCGCGCCGCCGTTGGCGGCCAGCAGCACGCCAGCGACCATCGGGCCCAGCAACGGCGCGGCCGGCAGGCGCAGCGCCGCGAGCGCCGCCCCGAATATGAGCGACAGCGCAATCAGCGCTCCCCATCGCAGCGACGACGGCCAGCCGGCCGGACGTCGAAGCGAGAATCGTTCGACGTCCATCGACATCCCAACCGATCGCGACCGTGTCGAATAAGAAGACAGTCTGGTCCGCGAGCGGCAAGACAATTCTTGTCGACGACGAACAAGCGGCGCGGCGCGACGAGTCCCGCTTCCGACAAATCGGCGCCAGCCCGCCGGCGGCGGGCGGCGCCGCCGTCCGTCTTGCGTTAAGTGTTGGAAACAAGACGATAAAGCGGGCCTTTGAGGTCAAATTTTCGTCCCAATTTTTCGGCTCATTTGCGCCCCCGTCCGGCGGATGATACGTCGCGCGGCGTTTGTGAGCAGGGAGGCGCAGCATGCGCTTGAGCGCGCTGATTGGTTTGGTCCTCGGTCTGGTTTCGGCCGCCGCCCTGGCCAAGGACGGCAGCCCCGACAGCGTCAAGGGGCTGTATCTGACCACCGACTTTCCCGCCCTGACGATCCGCGCCGGCGAAGAAGCCGACCTTCCGCTCACCATTTACAACTACGGCCTGCCGCCCCAGCGCACAGCGCTCACGGTCGCCGACGCGCCGCCTGGCTGGAAAGCCGAGATCGAAGGTTCGGGCAAGCCGGTCGCCGCCGCATTCGTCGATTACGACGGCAAGGCGACCGTGACCCTCAAGCTGACACTCCCCGAGACCGACAAGCCGGGCGCCTATCAGCTCACTGTGAACGCGGAAGGCGACTCGGCGAAGTCTTCGCTGCCGATCGCCGTCACGCTCGCGCCGCCGCTCGCCGCCAAACTGACCGCGACGCCGAAATTCCCGATGTTGAGCGGCGCCGCGCGGTCGAGCTTCGACTTCCCTGTCACGGTGAAGAACGAGGGCGCGAACGACACGACTGTCGTGCTGAAGACCGATGCGCCCGAAGGCTACACGGAGAGCTACAAGGAACAATATGGCACGCAGGACATCACCAGCCTGCTGATCAAGGCTGGCGAGAGCAAGGACATCACCGTCTCGGTGAAGCCCAATCCGAGCGCCCCTTCGGGCCAGGTTCCGGTGACCTTCGAGGCGGTCGGCGACAATGTCAGCGCCAGCGCCCCGCTGACGCTCGACATCGGCGGCCTGCCGGCGATCACGATCGCCGGTCCCGACGACCGCCTGAGCGGCGAAGCCTACGCCGGACAGGAACGCTCGATCCCGCTGACGATCGCCAACATCGGCTCCGCGCCGGTCGTCAACCTCGGCCTCACCGCGACGCCGCCGCAGGGTTGGAAGGTCGTGTTCGATCCCAAGCGGGCGCCGCCCATTCCCGTCGGCGGCGCACTGAAGGTCAACGCGCTGCTGACGCCCGGCGCCCAGGCGATCGCCGGCGACTATCTGCTCAACATCACCGCCATCGGCGACGGCGTGGATCAGAACGTCAGCTATCGCGTCACCGTGCTGACCTCGACGCTGTGGGGCGTCGCCGGCATCGGCGTCATCCTGATCGCGCTGCTGGTGCTGGTGGGCGCGGTCGGCCGGTTCGGCCGGCGATGAGCGAAGCGATCATTCGCGCCGAGGCGCTGACCAAGCGCTACGGTTCGGCGCTCGCCGTCGACGGCCTCGATCTCACCGTCGAAGCGGGCGAGGTGTTCGGCCTGCTCGGGCCGAACGGCGCCGGCAAGACGACGACGATCCTGATGCTCCTCGGTCTGACCGAGCCGACGTCGGGCCGCGCCGTGGTCGCCGGCTTCGATCCGCTGCGCCAGCCGCTCGAAGTCAAGCGCCGTGTCGGCTACATGCCGGATTCGGTCGGCTTCTACGACCACCTCAGCGGAATCGCCAACCTGCGCTACAGCGCCGCGCTGTGCGGGATGAAGCCCGCCTTCGCCGACGCGCGCATCGACGCCGCGCTGCGGCGCGTGCGGCTCGAGGCGGCCGGCGCCAAGCCGGTGCGCGGCTATTCGCGCGGCATGCGCCAGCGCCTGGCGATCGCCGAGATCCTGATGAAAGGCGCCGCGATCGCGATCCTCGACGAGCCGACCGGCGGCCTCGACCCGCAGTCGACGCGCGAGTTCCTCGAGCTGATCCATTCGCTGAAGCAGGAGGGCATGACCATCCTGCTGTCGTCGCACCTGCTCGACCTCGTCCAGTCGATCTGCGACCGTGTCGCGCTGTTCCATCGCGGCCGCATCGGCCTGACCGGCCGGGTCGACGACCTACTCAGCGATGTGCTCGGCGGTTCGCAGGTCATCCGGATCGAGGCGCGCGGTCCCGGGCTCGCCGAGGCGATCGACCGCGTTCCCGGCGTCACGCGGGTGAGCGAAGCGGCGAACGGGTTCCGCGTCGAAGCGAGCGGCGACGCGCGCGCCGCGGTGGCGCGGGCGATCGTCGAAGCGGGCGGCGAACTGATGAGCATCGAGGCCGGCCACGGCAGCCTCGAGGAGGTCTACACCCGCTATTTCGAGGGGGTGCGCGATGCGGCGTGACGGCTTCGCCCTCGCCGGCGCCGGCGTGGTGATGATGAAGGAGTTGGCCG
>Ga0181535_10003148_pt1 | contig 19366 bp, 12 predicted proteins | sample PEATcosm2014_Bin_44_FD_119774 | JGI IMG/M metagenome (GOLD analysis project Ga0181535, IMG submission 119774) | Peatland microbial communities from MTU Mesocosm Facility, Houghton, MI, USA - PEATcosm2014_Bin17_30_metaG | ecosystem: Environmental > Terrestrial > Soil > Wetlands > Peat | place... | reverse complement strand
TCGAGGGATTGAAGAAGCAACTGGCAGAAGCGCGCCGGCTGCTTGAGAAAGCGCGCGGCGACCTCGACGAATTGCCGCCGGATTAGAGAAAGGGCAAAGGAGCAACCGCAGGTCTTTCGGCTCCGCTGCGCTTCGCTCAGGATGACAGATCTGGGAGTACCGTGAGATCCTAGCTCTCAAATTCCAGATTCGGATCGTCCACCGTCGCGGGAGAATGCGCGCGCCGCACTGGAGGGCCTAAAGAAAGGGAGTTAGCCATGTCTTGCGAATGCGCTCAGTGCCGGCAGCACTATCGAACGCTGGGAATCGCCTTCGGAATTCCCGAGGAATCCGCTATCGAAGAGGCCTATCGAGAGGGGGTCAAACAATGGCACCCCGATCTCTATGAGAATTACGCCAGCTTGCGGGCTGATGCAGAAGAACACTTCAAACAGCTCCAGGTTGCCTATCGGGAATTGAAAGAGCACAACACGGTGTCGACGGCAGAAGTGCGGGTGGAAAGTGTTGCTATTCAGCCGCAGAAAGAGGAGACTCCGGTCATCTCGTTTGGCGACGCGCCGGGCTGCCTGATGGCGAAGCAGTTTACCCCGCAGATCGAAGAGATGATTGCCCCTCACCTGGGAAAACTAGGCCTGACTCTGGCGATCGTCGATATCGGCGGCAACCGGTCGCACGTCACCTATTCTCAGTTCTTTCTCCTGGCAAGCCGCGGAATCATGATGCGCGACTCTCGTCACAATATCTCTGTCCTCTGGTATGCCGATCTGGGCGCGATCAACCTCATCGACCGGAACAAGAGTGGGAAGGTCAGTTCATGGCAGAAGCTCATGGGTGGAATCTCAGGAAGCCAGCAGAGTTACGAGCTTCAGATCAACCGGAGCAATGGAGCTATCTTCTGTTCGATCTCCAGCCAGGCGGATGATAGGGTGAAGACGGCTATCTACGACTTTCTGATGCGCCAGAAGCTTGAATCGCATCCCTGAGCGGGCGAAAAGGAACCATGGACTGGAAGAGCAGCAGCATCGACGGACTGCTTGAGCGAGCCTTGATCGAAGACAAGGCCGCCAACGACACCACGACCAATCTCACCATCGACTCAGCATTGCAGGCGACGGGCTCGATTATCGCGCGGCAGGAGATGGTGGTTTGCGGGCTTGGCGCGGTGCCACGGCTCTTTGAGATTTATGCTCGCCTCGATAAGCGCGCCCCGGCGCAGAGACGATTCGAGGTTGTGAGTCATCCGGAGATCTTCGACGGCGTGCGCGTTCACGATGGGCAGGTGTTGGCCGTGATCCGCCATAACGCGCGCGTGCTGCTCAGTTGCGAGCGCGTCATCTTGAATCTGATGCAGCACCTGAGCGGCATTGCCACACTCACGCGGCGCTTCGTGGATGCCGTTGAGGGAACCCATGCTCATGTGCTCGACACACGCAAGACCGTGCCAGGGCTGCGGGCTCTTGAAAAATACGCCGTGCAGTGTGGCGGAGGAACGAACCATCGTCTCGACTTGGCCAGCGGCATCCTGATCAAGAACAACCACATCTCGCTGGGAGGCGGATTGCCCGTCGTGCTGACGCAAGCTCTTGAGGGGCGCAAGAAGGGCCAGCGTGTGCAGGTTGAGGTGCGATCGCCGCAGGAACTCGAGGAGGCTCTTGCGTACGGCGCGGAGGCGATTTTGCTGGATAACATGACTCCTGCCCAGGTAAAGCAATCCGTAGCTCGCATCACAAAGGCGGTCGAAGGGCAGGCGGCGGAGGGACAGGTTCGGCCCTCGATTCCGACCGAGGCCTCCGGCGGCATCGTGCTCGAAAACATTCGCGCCTATGCCGAGACCGGCGTGGACTTCATCAGCGTGGGCGCGCTGACTCACTCAGCCAAGGCCGCGGATATCTCGATGCGGATTGAAGCGGAGACCGCTTAGAAGTGCGCGAGTCTTCGCTGGATCTCTTCGATCTTGCCGCACTTGAGGCTGCGCTTGCCGCCACGATCTTCGCGAGCCGTCTCCACTTCTCGGCGGTCACTGACTCCACCAACGCCAACGCGATTGAAGCCGCCAACGGTGGAGCGCCGCATGGTTCGGTCTACTTTGCCGATGAACAGTTGGCTGGCCGCGGCCGTGGCGGTCACGATTGGCAATCGGCTGCGGGCCAAGGGCTTTATGTGAGCGTGCTGCTGAGGCTGGCGATTCCCGCTGCCCGCTTGCCGCTGCTTCCGCTGGCCGCGGGACTGGCTGCCGCCGAGGCCATTCGCTCCGTCGCCGGCTTGACGGTGGATTTGCGCTGGCCCAACGATCTGCTCATCGACGCCCGCAAAACCGGTGGCATACTGGTTGAGTCGAAGATCGAGGGCCAGGCGGCCGGCTTTGCCGTGGTAGGAATTGGCATTAACGTCCACCAGAGCGCCTTTGATCCTGGCCTGTCAACGCCGGCGACCTCGCTCGATCTGGAGAGCGGGCGTCAGATCTCACGTCAAACCCTGCTCATCGCCCTGCTAGAATCTCTGGAGCGCGAGGCGCTGGGTTTGATTGATCCGGCGGCGGTGACGACGATTCCCGCGCGCGTCGAGAAGGGCTCGACATGGATTTGCGGGCGGCGAGTCGAGGTGCACGGTCCGCAGTCTTGCATTGGGGTTACGGCTGGGCTGGATAAGAATGGATTTTTGCTGGTGCGGACCGAGGATGGAATGGTTACCGTGCAGACTGGCGGGATTCGCACGGCGAAGGTTTGAATTGCAGGCACCCCACCCATTCGCCAGGAAGAGGGCGAATGGATGGGCACGGTGCCGTCGTTAGGAAATAAATTGAGAGAGTTATGCTGTTAGCGATCGATGTCGGCAATACGAATACGGTGCTGGGCATCTACCGGATCGACGGCGGATCGGGGTCCCCGGCGACAGGTCTTGGTCGTCGGGGTGATGAGAAGCCAGAACTGGTCGCGAACTGGCGCGTCACAACGCACCGTTCGCAGACCGCCGACGAGTACGGCGTGCTATTTGTGAACCTCTTCGAGATGCACGGGATGGCTCCGAGCCAGGTGCATCACATCATCATTTCGTCTGTCGTGCCGCCGGTCGAGGGTACGCTGCGCCAGGTCTGCGAGACGTATTTTCATCGACAGCCGCTCTTCGTCGAGCCGGGGATCAAGACGGGAATGCCGGTGCTGGTGGATAATCCCAGCGAACTCGGCGCGGACCGGCTGGTGAATGCCATCGCCGCATTCGAGCGCTACGGAGGGCCATGCATCGTGGTGGACTTCGGGACAGCGACGACCTTTGACGTGATTTCGGAGAAGGGCGAATATCTGGGTGGGGCCATCGCGCCGGGGCTGGGAATCAGCGCCGATGCGCTCTTTTCACGTGCCGCTCGCCTGAGCCGCGTAGACATCAAGCGCCCCGCCAAGGTGATCGGGACCAATACCATTACGCACCTGCAGACTGGCCTCTATTACGGCTACATCGGCCTGGTAGACGGCATTCTGGAGAGGATTATCGCTGAACTGGGCGCGAAGCCACGAGTGATTGCTACCGGCGGACTGGCGCGCCAGATCTCTGAGGACTCGCGCTACATCGACGAGATCGACGACATGCTGACCCTCGACGGCCTGCTGATCCTCTTCGAGCGCAACCGGGTGGCCAAGCCTCGCGGCAAAGCGCATTGAGGCGAGGGCCGTGCTGAACTACTTCAATTACTTCACCGAGATCGAAGACCGCTTCCAGCGGCGGCGGGGAACGCTGCTGCTGCTCTCAACACTGGATTGGGCGCTGATCGAGATGTGGCGCGAGGCGGGGATTCCGCTGGAGGCGGTGCTGCGCGGCATAGATGTGGCCTTCGATAGATATGAGGCGCGGCAAAAGCGCGGGCGAATGAGGCGTGTCAACGGCCTGGCTTGGTGCGCACAGGCAGTGATGGAGGCTGCCGAGGAATTGCGCGAGGCTGCCACAGGCACGGCTTCCGCCTCGACCGACACTGCACGCGAATCGGGCTTCGAACGGGAGCGCGTGGCTGCGCACCTTGAGGCCGCAGCCACGGCGCTCGATGCTGCTACTGTGGCGACTGAGGCCTGCACCGCTGCTGCCGCCCGTCTGCGCACGCTGGCCGCCGAGACGCGAGCTGCTGAAGCCGAGAACGCCGGAGCGCAGGATCTCGAAGCCCTCGAACGCACGCTTACTGTCCTCGAAGAGAAACTCTTCGCCGCATTGACCGCAGCCGCTCCCGAGGAGTTGCTGGTGGGGCTCAAGGAGCACGCGGCGCGCGAGCTGGCGCCCTATCGCAGCCGAATGGGAGCGGTGCAACTGCGTCAGGTGGAGCGGCAGTTTGTGCAAAAACAGTTGCTGGTCCACTACAACTTGCCCCGGCTTAGCCTATTTTATATGAGCCAGCAATGAAGCCGCCGAGGGAACAATCCGGAACGCCGCGGCGTGAGAAGTCAACGACGGCCCACCCTAGCCACAAGAACAAGAGCGTGGCGAGGGTGGGGCACCCGTCTCTGGAATCCCACTCTTTCCGCAAAGAGCGCGGAAAGGATGGGTCACCGAAGAATCTCTTGCCCACCGAGCCACAGCTCGTCGAGATCGAGAAGCCAATCTATGGCGGCGCGTTTTTGGCGCGGCTTGAGGGCAAGGCCATCTTTGTTCCGCTCACACTGTCCGGCGAGCAGGCGAGGGTGCGGATCGTGCAGAGCAAGCCCGGCTATGCGACTGCCGAGGTTGAAAAGATCGTTCGCGCGGCGCCCGAGCGGATTGCGCCCGCCTGCCCGCACTTTGGCGCTTGCGGCGGATGCAATTACCAGCACACAGACTATGCGAACCAACTCCGTCTCAAACGGGACATTCTGCGCGAGACGTTGGAGCGTGGTGGCGTGGCTGTGCCCACAGAGATCGCTGTGTTGGCTGGCGAGCCATTCGGCTATCGCAACCGCATCCGTCTGGCCTTCGATGCTGCTGGCAATCCAGGCTATCGCGGACGGCGCTCTCATGCGGTGGTTCCCATACGCGAATGCCCTATCGCTGCTCCATTACTGGTTGAGGCTGCGCTGGCCTTCACTCAGGCTTCGCGCGACTTTGCCCCGGCACTTCGTCCCACGGAGATTTCGCTCTTCTGCAATGCCGCCGAGACCGCGCTGCTGGCGAGTGTTTTTATTTCGAGCCGCGTTAAGGTTCGATTTGACGAGTTGGCGCGGGCTTTCCATGAGCGGATTCCCGCACTCAACGGCGCAGAGCTGGTCGTCGAAGGCCGCCCTGGCGAATACCCGCGCACCTTTGCGCAATGGGGCGCGGCGTCTCTCGCCTATCGTGCTGCCAGCTTCGAGTATCGCGTGGATCACGGCGCGTTTTTCCAGGTCAACCGCTGGCTGGTGGATGGCCTCGTCGATCACGTAGTAGCCGGCCACAAGGGCAAGCTGGCCTGGGATCTCTTCGCAGGCGTCGGGCTCTTTGCGCGACAGCTTGCGGCTCGGTTTGATCGAGTCATCGCCGTTGAGTCGTCCCCTGCGGCAACGGTGGCTCTCGAAGAAAATTTTTGCGCCACGGGTGGGGCAGCCGTCAAGGCCGATACGCTTAGCTTCCTCAGGCGCATTCGCAGGGAAGAAATCCCCGATCTGATCGTTGTCGACCCTCCACGCACTGGCCTGGGAGCGGAGACTTGCGCGCTGCTGGCCGAGATCGCGGCACCCGCCGTGGTCTGTGTCTCCTGCGACCCGGCGACACTGGCGCGCGACCTGCGTGCGCTGACCAGATCCGGCTACCAAGTCCAATCGATCACCCTCGCCGACCTCTTTCCGCAGACCTTTCACCTGGAGACAGTGGTCCAGTTGCGCCGCGCCTGATAGGCTTGAGGGCCAGAACAGCTTTCCCGATTCAGACGCGATGGAAACCGGCTCCCCCAAGATCGGGCAAGTCAACGCAGGCCTCTACGGGCCGGGTGACGGGCTCAATGCAGTCCCGCTTTTTCACGCAGCATGGCTCTTTGCCGGCGGGATCGCTGCCAGCCAAGCACTCTGGCTGCGGCCTAGCCTGGTGCTTGTTGCGCTCGGCCTTGTCGCCGTGGTCTGCGGCGTGGCTGCCTTCAGGGCGCAGCGTATCGTCTGGCTGCCATTGGCTGTCTTATGGCTCCTGCTGGGCGCGTGGTGCGCTTGGATGGAGCCGCACCCGGCGCCGGCTCCTGCGCTGGCGGCGCTCTCAGATAATCTTCTCCGCACCGTCGAGGGAACGGTCGTCGATGCGGGGCCTGTACGCGGCGAGACGGAGCAGAATCTGGACGAGCCTGCCTCAGCGCAGCAACAGGCGCAACTAACTTCGCAGCGAATCGACCTGCGCATCTCCAGCGTGGAGGTGGTTACCGATACTGAGGACGTACAGGCTCCTGTCAAAGGAGGCGTGCGGCTGACCGTTCGCTGGCCTCAAAACCCTTTCATCCCGCAGCCCTTCCAGTGTGGCGAGCGCGTGCGAGCCGTGGTTCGCCTGCTGCCCCCCGAGGTCTATCACGATCCCGGCGTCTGGAGCCGCGAGGAGTTTCTGGTCGAGCAAGGCATCACCTCTACGGCTACTGTCGGCATCGAGCGCCTTGAACGCATCGGCCAAGCGCAAGGCTTCTTCCCCGGCTGCCGATTCAGCGCTTTGCAGCGCGCCACGAGCACGCGGCTGCTGGCCCTGCCCGTGACGATGCGAAGACTACCCGCCTCACTGCGCCTCACACAAGACGACGCAATCATGCTGGCCGCCATGGTCACAGGCGACCGCACGTATCTGACCCACTCGTTGCGCGTGGGCTTTGAGCGCACCGGCTCCTTTCACATGCTGGTGGTTTCCGGTTTTCATCTGGCGATTGTGGCCGGCTGCATCTTCTGGGTTGCCAAGAGGCTCGGGTTGCCGCGTGTACCGGCGACGCTGACCACGATTGGTGCCTCGTTTGCCTATGCGCTATTCACGGGCTTCGCCACGCCGGTCGAGCGCTCGCTCTTCATGATCACTCTTTACCTGCTCGGCCGGCTCGTCTATCGAGAACGCAACGCGATGAACACCATCGGCTTTGCTGCGTTGTGCTTGCTGGCCGTGAGTCCGCGCAGCCTCTTCGACTCCAGCTTTCAGATGACGCTGCTGGCCGTGGCCGCAATCGGTGGCATCGCAGCTCCGCTGCTGCAAGGGACGGTTCACCCCTATCTGGCAGCGACGCGCGACTTGCGGCTCATCGCCCTGGACGTCAAGCTGGCTCCGCGCATCGCTCAATTTCGCGTGATTCTTCGCATGACCGCCGCAGGTCTCCAGAGAGCGGTGGCTGGCCCATGGGCCGGTCGCTTAGCCTGGCGCGCTTTCCCCTTCGCCGTGTATCTCTTTCTCAGTGCAGTCGAATTGCTGGCCGTCTCCTGCGTGGTGGAACTCGCCATGACACTGCCGATGGCTCTCTATTTCCATCGCATCACCGTCTTCGCACTGCCGGTGAATGTATTTATCCTGCCGTTGCTGCTTATTCTGATGCCAGCCGCGCTCGTTACTTTGCTTTGTTCTCTGATTGGTCCGGTCTACGCAGTAGTCCCGGCAATGATCGCGGCTGCCTTCTTGCATATTGGCATCGGGCTGGTGCGTCTCTTCGGTTCGACGGCATGGGGCGATCTTCGCATCCCCGCACCTCTGCTTTGGCAGTCGCTCGCCTTCTGTGCGCTGCTTGCAGCGGCCGTTGTGCTATCCCACCTTGGCGGCAAAAACAACTACGCCGCGAAGGTGGAGCACCCATCTCCAACCGATGGACTCCGCTGGCCGCGCCGAGCCGCATGGGCTGCACTATTGCTTGCTGCATTGGTTGCCGTTGCGCCCCGGCCAGAAGATTATCCGCGCGACACATTGCTTGTGGAGGCGATCGATGTGGGCCAGGGCGACAGCTTGCTGCTCATCGCGCCTGACGGCAAGACGATGCTGGTGGATGGCGGCGGCTTCGGAGGAGGCCCGCATCAGGCGCCCCAAGATTACGACATCGGCGAGGAGGTCGTGTCGCAGGTTTTGTGGTCGCGCGGTATTCGCCGGCTCGACGTGGTGGCCCTGAGCCACGCACACTCCGACCACATGGGCGGCCTGCCCGCCGTCCTGCGCAACTTCCATCCTGTCGAGCTTTGGGTAGGCAACAATCCGCGTTTCGGGGCCTACAACGCGTTGCTGGATGAGGCTGCCAGCCTCCATGTGCGCGTTCGATCGCTGCGCGCCGGCGATGCGCTCTCCTTCGGCCCGGCTCAAGTGAACGTTCTGGCGCCCTTTCGCGATTATCAGCCCGGCGCGGAGCCTGCCAATAATGACTCGCTTGTAATGCATTTGGCGTACGGAGAGACCTCCGTTTTATTGGAGGGTGACGCCGAGGCGCCCGTCGAAGACGCGATGCTGGCCGAATCCGGCCTGGCCAGCACGCTCTTGAAAGTGGGGCACCACGGCAGCATCACCTCGACGCGGCCTGGGTTTCTCGCCCGCGTCGCTCCCCGATTCGCCGTGATCTCCTGCGGCCTGCACAACCGCTATGGCCATCCCCGAATGGAGGTGCTCGAAGAGTTGCAGGCGGCTCAGGTGCGCACCTTATCGACCGACATCAACGGCGCTGCCTGCTTCCGGCTCGACGGCAGGATCGCAACCCCGGATCTGGCCTGCGGCTGGCGGCCATCGCGCTGAAGCGGCCAAGGGTCTGACCGCAAGAGACCTGTCCTAAATCCTTCAAGACGCCTTATTCTGAAACGGATCCGCAATGTCCAACCTCACATTGCCGTGTAATTGGCCTATAATCCATGCGAGGAATCATACGGTTGCAAGATGCCTCTATCTGGCACGTGCAACTGAGGAGGCTGCTATGTTGAAACCGTTGCTGTTCGCTTCAGCGGTTGTGCTGTTTGGAGTCACTGCCTGGTCCGCGACGGGAAGTGCGGCTCAGGACGAGAGCAAGAAAAATCCGGCGAAGACTACCGAGAAATCAGAAGCGCGCGCGAAGGCCATCTATGCGCAGGACTGCGCGATTTGTCACGGAGAGACCGGAGATGGCAAGACCGATCTGGCCAAGGATATGCAATTGAAGCTTGACGATTGGACCGACCCGAAGGCGCTGGCCGACAAGCAGGACGGGGATCTCTTCAAAGTCATTCGCAACGGCAAAGACAAGATGCCTCCCGAGGCCGAAGGCCGGGCAAAGGACGATGAAGTCCGGAATCTAATCCTCTACATTCGCGGAATGTCGAAGCAGCAACCGGTCGCCGCGCCCAGCGCGACAAACTAGAACCGCAGCCTCAACCCGAACTGAAACTGCCGCTCACGATAAAAGTTCGTCGCATTGACGTTCAAAGGCTGGCCGAATGCGGTGGTGTTGGCCTTCACGCCGTTGAGAAAGTTCAGCGTCGGAAGCGCGCCCTCCGTAGTGCCGGGTTCGATGGTATAGCCGGTGGTCTCCACTTCAGTCACATTTTGGTGGTTGAAGAGGTTAAAGCTCTCGGCCAGTAGCTCCAACTGCCGCATGCTGCCGAGATCAAGACGTTTGGCCAGACGCAGGTCGGCCTTCCATGTGGCCGGATAGCGATAAGTATTGCGGCCGATGTTATAGAAGCGGCCATCGCTGCCCTGGCCGTAGACCCGGTTGTCGCCTCCCGAGCCGTTCATTCCCGGCGCCAGTGCAACGATTTTCTCGGTCCCGTTGAGCGTGAGCAGGAACTCCTCTGCCAGCGAGCCCGAAGTGCGCATGGTGTAAGGCAGGCCGCTCCGGAGTTGCCCAACACTGGAGACCACCCAGCCATCGGCGAACTTTCCCGCCAGGCCGTGCAGCTTCCACGGCGCTTCAAAGATCACCGTGACACCGGCCGAGTGACGCCTGTCCAGATCGCTGGCGCCGTACTCCAAACTGAAGGCGCCAGGTTCCAGCACATCGTTGCCGGCCACCTGAGAACTCTCGTTGGGGTTCCAGTCCATGGCATGCGAATAAGTGTAGTGGGCATTGAAGCTCAGGCCCCGGCGGCCATAACGGGCGACCCTAAGTACACCGGCCTCATAAGTGGAGTTGGCTTGGCTGGTGATCTGGGAGATCTGCTGGTAATTCAAATCCGGGCGTCCGGCAATCCCGGTCGGTGAGGGCCATGAGGCATAGAAGGGAACCGTGATTTGGGCAGCCTTGATGGGTCCAACGCCGGTCGTGTCCACAATAGCATAGGTAATGGTCTGCGCCGGGTTGGGTGCCGGTAGATTTGCATCGATCGAGACCGGCAAACGGCGGCCCAGGCTCACCATTGCGCTGCCGGTCACCTCAAAGTGACCCGGCAGCTTCTCTTCGACCGATGCGATGCCTTGATGCACCTCGGGGTTATGGAAGTTGGGCGCGAACTCAACTGCTCCGGGCTTGATGACATTGGCTGGATCGCCTTGCAAAACGTATGGAAACGGCGGCGCACTGCTGGTGCCGGTGGGAGGATTGAGGCCATCCATGGGACGGATGAAGAAGCTCAGGTCGCCTTTGAGCGAGCCGGTCTGGGTCAATGCTGTTTCCACTGCGGAGTTTTGGGTGCGGCCAAAGTACATTCCGTAGCCCAAGCGAAGCAGGGGCCAGTGGCTATCACCGCTTCCCATAGCCAGGCTCACGCGCGGCCCCCAACTATTGCCCAGGCTGGGCAGCTTCTGGGTCAGCGGGAGGCCTTGGTTCGCGAGCCCTGCGATCGGCGGCGGCAGTTGCTCCCGCTCCCAGCGCAACCCGGCAGAGGCGGCCAGTTGTTTGCCGGCCTGCCACTGTGCAGTCGTGTAACCAGCCCAGTCGTTGGTGCTTAAATGCCAATCGTCGGGCCCAATCATCTGCGAGTAGTAGGAGTAGCAGGGCAGGCTGCCCGCACCGAGAAGATTGTTCGCCGAGTCGCGCCAGACCTTGCCGGTCTGATCGCAGTTGCGCTGATTCATCGGGTCGAGTTCGCCGGAGAGCGAAAAACTCTGAAAGACCAGTGCATCGGAGACGAAGTTGTCCAGGTTGGAGTAGGTATAGGTACCGGTCTGGTTGCGCAGCAGGCTCACCGCATCGAAGCTGTGATTGAAATCGAAGCCGGCTTTGACCAACAATTTGCCGCGAATCCAGTCCACCGACTCCTGTTCGCGGTACGAGCGCTCGTCAGGATAACTGCCCGTGCCGAAGCGCGACGGGCCACCAATAGTGAAGCCGTAGCGATTGTCGACAACGATCTGCAGCAACTGGTCCCAAGCATTTCCGGCGAGGAAGGTCTTTTCAAAGTCCGACGGAGTCGAGGGCCGCGCCTCCTGAATCTCGTGCCCGAAAGAGGCCTGGGTGACGGCCAGCAGATTGGAGGTCAGGAATGCCTCCCAGCGGCTCAACAGCCACTCTTCGCTGGCCCCTGTCGACCCGAAGCTGTGGTTGCCGTAGGTCTCCGAGACTCGCGTGAGGCCTCCGCCCGGTGAATTCCAGTTGGCACCGATGCCCTCAAGCGTAAAGCGATGGCGCTCGGTCGCTTGCCAGTCGAGCCGCCCAAAGCCAGTCCACTGCGTTGCCGTGCGCGGAGATGGTCCGAGCAGCGGAGCAAGCGGAGTGCCCAATAGGCACGTAGAGGACGAACCGCCCAAAGTTCCCGCCAATGTCTCCAACATGCAGGAGTATTTCGCCCGCCCCTCGGCCTCGGAGTTTGCGCCGGGTAATCCCAGCCTCCCGGCTAGCACCTGCATCTGGTCGTCTGTCGGGTTGGCGAAGAATCCACTGGTACATACTCCGTCACTGTCATATCCCAGACATGGATGCTTGACCGTAGCGATCCCCGGATCGTTGCGGTGATTCCCATCCACAGCCGCAAACCAGAAGAGATTGTTGCGACGAACCCGGCTACCCGCTCCGATTCCCCACACTGTTTCGTGGTCGGGCGGAGTATAGGACGGACTGTTGGCCGGCGTATAAGTCTGCGACGTAAAGAGCGGAACCGAATTGAGAGCAACACTGGCCGGAGCAATCTCCTTGATCCATTGGGTGAAGGGGTTCTGCGCTCCCCAGATGTTCTGGCGATCGAAGAAGAAGCCCTGCCCATGCAGCTTGTCGCCTCCGCGCTGGGTTTCCAAGTTCATGCGACCGCCGGCCGCCTTGTCCGCCGCGGCCTCCATGTTGCCGGTGGTCGTCTCGACCGAGCGAATCGCCGCTTCGCTCACGGAAAATCCGTGCCCGCCAGCGCCTACCTGCGCCATTCCCGCCGGTTCGCCGCCCTGCCCCATAGGGCCGGGTCCTTGGGAACCCTGTCCAGAGCTGTTTGTCGATCCAAAGGCCAGCTCACGGCTGGCTCCATCCATGGTGGTCCCTGCCTGTTGGTGTCCCGCAGCGGGCATCGAGATCTTGGCTTGGCCGCCCGCTGGGGTCGTTGATGTGGGCGCGTTGTCCAGCACGAAATCCTGCCAGTGGCGACCGCTCACCGGTAGCGCCTGCAACTCTGCGGCGTTTATTGTGGCCGCAACCGATGGAGCCGCCGGACCGCCTCCCTGAGAGAGTGCCAAGTTCGGCTTGAGACCAGGCTCGGAAGTCTGCATCGCCACATCCAATGCTGACCGGGCCGCCGCTGCCATCATGGCAGATCCCTGACCGTTGGCCATGACCTGAATCGCGACTCTCGGCTCGGCCAAGGCCAGGTTCGCATTAGAGATGCTTGTTCGCGCAACGATCAGCTGAGTCTGGAACGCGGCTTTCGCGACCGGTGCAATCCCTTCTGGTGCCAGACCGGCCTTCTCGTAGGGACCAATCTGCGTCGCAGTCTGTGGCTGTCCGGTTGCCGATTCCGGCTTGTTAACGGTCGGAGTAACTGTCCCAGGCGCTGGCGACTGCTTATTGAGTTGCGCTTGGGCCTTGGCCGGTTCCACCCGAAGCTCAGCCGCAAGAGCGGGGCCGGCCGGACTTTTCTCGAACTCCATCGCCGCTTGGACGCGCGCTTCATGGCCGCTCGAGACGACGATCTCATTCAGACGGCCGCGCCCCAGTTGCGGGCTTCTGGCCTCTAGCGAATACTCGCCCGGCTCCAGGCCGCTGAAACGGTAAACTCCATTAACCGAGGTGGTTGTGCTGGCTTCCACACCTGTGGTTTCATTGCGCAATATAACGTTGACGCCGGGCAGAGGATTCGAGTGCAGGTCGGTTAACTTACCTGAGAGCGTACCAGCTGGTTCGTTTTGAGGGGATTGGGCAAAGCTCACCCCTACCGCGCCCATCAGAAAGATGAATGCGGCCAACGCCCTAGTCCAATTGCCCTTTGTCCCCGCCATCGAGCCCCCAAGCTCGCGGCAGACCATGGAAAAAGTTCGCTTCAACTCCGGCCCACTCTTGCGGCGGGTACGGATAGACTAACCGATGACGCAATCTTCCGGCCCTGAGCGTCCGAAAAAGACAGATCGGAACTCGATCTCCGGCTCGATCCCCGCTATCTAGAAGCAGAATCAATGCGGAGACAAGTTTCCAGAGCAGATGAACGTTCCGAGAAGGCGTGAGTTGTCTAAAAGTGAAGTTATGAGGGATTCTAAGCCCTCGTCCAGTAAACTGGGAAGATGGTAATTTGAATTCGATCTCGCCGGCCTCTGAAAAGGCGCGAATCTCTTTTCTAATCCCTGATCCCAGCTCCCAATTCCCTGGTCTTTCATGTTCATCGATGAAGCTAAAATTCGCGTCAAGGCCGGCGACGGCGGCAATGGCTGCATGGCGTTCCGGCGCGAGAAGTTCGTTCCTCGCGGCGGGCCGAGCGGCGGCGACGGAGGCCGGGGCGGCGACGTCATCATGGTCAGCTCGCAACGGCATAACACGCTGATCCACTTCCGCTACAACCCGGAGCACAAGGCGCAGAGGGGCGAGCACGGCCTGGGCTCGAACTGCACCGGCCTCGACGGCCACTCGATCATCCTGCAAGTCCCTGTCGGCACAAGCCTCTACGATCAGGAGACCGGCGAGCTTGTTCACGACTTCTCTGAGCCAGACGAGCAGCTTGTCATCGCCAAGGGCGGGCGCGGAGGACGCGGCAACCAGCACTTTGCCACCAGCACCCATCAGGCTCCGCGGGAGCACGAATTGGGGCGCGCGGGCGAGGAACGGCTTTATCGGTTGGAGTTGAAGCTGCTGGCCGATGTGGGCCTGGTCGGATACCCCAACGCCGGCAAGTCCACACTGATCTCACGCATCTCCGCAGCCAAGCCGAAGATCGCCGACTACCCTTTCACTACGCTTGAGCCCAACCTTGGCGTTGTCACAGTGGGCGAGGAGCCCGACCAGGAGTCCTTTGTTGTCGCCGACATGCCTGGATTGATCGAAGGCGCCCATCTCGGCCAGGGCCTGGGCACGCAGTTCCTGCGCCACATCGAGCGCACGCGGCTGCTGCTTCACTTGGTCGATGTTTCGGACGCATCCGGCCGCCCCGACCCGGTTGAGGACTTCAAAGTCATCAACAAGGAACTGGCCAGTTTTACCGGCACGGCGAACCAAAGCGATCCCGACCCCTTCTCGGACGACGCCGGCAAGCCTTCCAAGCCCAATCACCCCCTGGCCCACAAGACCATGATCGTCTGCGCCACCAAGATCGACGCAGCCAATCCCGACAAGCTCAAAAAGCTGGCCACGCATGTGAAGCGCAGGAAACTTGAATTCCATGCCATCTCCGCCGTGACCGGCCAGGGAATCGAAGAGTTGAAGTGGTCGCTCGCGCGGCATCTGCGGCCCGCCAAGGATGAGAGATAGCGGAGGGAGACTCTTCCATGCGAGCAGCCGAACTCATCGCTCCCACCACATTCCGGCTGGCCGAGATGCCGATCGAGGACCCCGGCCCAGGAGAGGTGCAGGTGCGCGTCGAGTCCGTGGGCGTCTGCGGATCGGATTTGCATGCCTACCTGGAGGGATCAGTCGGCGATACTCCCAACAGCTACCCGATGGTACTCGGACACGAGCCTGCGGGAAGAATCGTGAAGACAGGCATCGGCGTCACCGGATTGGCGCCTGGCGACAGCGGAGCCCTTGAGCCAGCCCTCTACTGCTATCACTGCGAGTTCTGTCTGAGTGGACACCACAATGTCTGCGCCAACATCCGCTTTCTCAGCAATCCGGGGCATCCGGGTTTCTTTCGCGAACTGGTCAACCTGCCCGCCGCCAATTTTCTACCCATCCCCTCCGGAGTCTCGTCGGACCACGCAACTCTGATCGAGCCTCTCGCCATCGCATTGCACTCACTGAGCCTCGCAACGATTCAGCCGGGTGAGACGGTTGCGGTCATCGGCGCGGGGCCCATCGGTCTCTTGACTATCGCAGCGCTAAAGGCTGTCGGAGCGGGGCGAATCTGGGTCGTGGAGCCGCTGCCCCACCGCCGCGATTTGGCCAGGAATATCGGCGCCGACGTCGCGCTCGATCCGGCTGAAGCAGTAAAAGAGATCATGAGTGGAACCGGAAAACGAGGCGTCGATTGCGCCATCGATTGCGCGGCCAAGGAGCAGACCACAAACCAGGCCATCCAGGTAACTCGCAATGCAGGTCGTGTGGCGATCACCGGTATTCACTCGACGCGTGAGGTCCCGCTGGAAGGTTCCACGATGCGGCGCAAGGAGCTGACGATCTTCAACGTGCGGCGATCGAACCACGAGTCCCGCGCAGCTTTGGAACTTCTCTGCGCACATCCGGAGTGGTTTGCCCCGCTGGTTACGCATGTGCGCGGGATGGATCGCATCGATGAGGCGTTCGAGATCGCCAGCCACTATCGCGACGGGGTCGGCAAAATGATCGTCCGGGCCTAATGATCACCGAAAAAGACAGTCCAGGACTACCGATGAAACGGATAGGGAAAAGGCTGGCTCCGAAACGATGCAGGTGGCGCTCACCAAACCCTGCAGAATCACGATGGGCCACAGAAAGCGGTGCCTATGCCACCAATGTCCCGCAAGCATTTCAAATCGCGGCAAGATAAATCACACCCCAAACAATTACGCTGCAGCCCCTTTCACAACATCCACAACCTAGAGCATTGTCGGATTTACAGTAGACTTCCGTGCCCCATCCATTCCGCGTTTTTCTGCGGAATGGGTGGGAAATCTACAAAACTTCGGTCTACACAATTCCTAATAATGCTCTAGGCCAAAGGAGATCTTCCTGCTCGATAGCCGAGGCGCTATCCAAAAAAAGAATGATTCCTTACCCATGTGTTTATTGGCGATAACCCTCTGGAGGGCCAAGATAACTGGGTGGCAGATTAATTGAACTAACCACAAGTTTCTCTAGGACCACGCCGGGATCGACCATCCTGAATTTCAGGGTATGATAGCCGGGCGTATCCACGGTGAGCGTCGAGTCGATCTTGCGAACTCCATCGCTGACTGCCTGCTCCCAATCCTTCTGCGAGTTATGTTCCAAGGCATCGATTACTTGCGGCGGTCGGTCGTCAAAGGAGATGGCAAAGCGCAATCCGCGACCCGGCACGAAATTCAGCGTTGGGGCCAGGATGGCTTGCACGTTGAATCTTCCGCTTTCGAATAAGTACATCTTGTATTCGAGTGCTGCCGCCGGTTGAAGCGGCTCAGCGCTCGAAGCCGTTACCGGAAAGATCGTCATTCCGGAAAGTGTTTCGCCAAAACCGGGGATTCTATCCCAATGAACGTTGCCTGCAACTGTTTGACTGGTGAAGTGCTCTGCTTCCATCGAAACGTAATGATTGGCTTCCACAAAGCCCTGCAAGGATTCCTTCTTGGGTGCGGAGGGATAGAAAGATTGCACGCGCACATGAACTACCGTGCCGTTCTTCTGAGCGATGGTTACCACGCCAGCATGTTCACCCTCGGGAACTGCGGTCCAATCGATGCTCACGTAGAGTCTCTTGTCTTTCCCGACAGTACCGTGTGCTTCGCTGAGCTTGATCCAGGGCCGATCGACGCTTGCTGAGAATTCAAATGGCTCGGCGCCACGATTGAAGACTTCGATGTACTGCGTTTGGCGATTGAAAACATCGAAGGTGGGGAGCGCAAAGCTTCCAACATCACGCGAGCTGGCAAACGGCAGCCCTTCGACAGCAACCGCCATTCTCGGCCCGGAGTCCGGTTGAACCTCTGTAACGGCCGGCATTGCATTCAGCGGAGGCTCATTCCAGTATGTATAGCCGATGTGGGTCTGATCCATCATGTGATTCCACTTGCCATTCGCGAGCTTGTGGTTGTAATCACCGGAGAGTTTCGCGTCTTCCGCAAATAGGGATCGTGCCTCGCTCGCGAGATCGTTAGCACTAACTCGACCCTGCATGGCATATAGGTGGTTCAAGCCAGCCGTAATGTATAACTCAGTGACGATGGCGGATGCCTTCACTGGATGCAGTACCAATTCGAAAAAGGCGTCGCGTTTGTCCTCTGGAAGCTGCCGATCGACCTTTTCAGCTCGTTCCACAAGTTCCTTCCAATCGGAATCAACGCGATCGGCTTCCCGATAATTCACCGGGCTGAAAGTGTCCGGCTCCAGTAGCTCCGGCTTGCGCCGCCCATTGTATTGGGTGTATTTCGAGACGATATCAGCTATTTCGGCGGCATGTTCCGCACCGAATTCGCGAGCGGCCCAGAGTTCCGTAAATTCCTGAAGATTATCTTTACCCCATCGTTGGGGATTTCGAGCTAGATTGAGAAAAAACTCGATGGGAAACTCCATTGGCTTCAGATCGCCCACATTCACAATCCAGATCCGGTTTGCCCCATAGTTAAGGGCGAGATTCATCTGTTCCCACACTTTTGGAATGGTATTGGTATTGAGCCACTTATAGGAACGGGGTCCGCCGACATAATCGAAGTGATAGTAGACTCCAGCGCCGCCACTGCGCTTTCTTTCTTCCGGGGTGGGCAGCCTGCGAATATTTCCCCAGTTATCGTCACTCCAGAGCAGAGTTACATCGTCTGGAACGCGCATTCCTTTTTCGTAGTAACCCTGCACTTCCTTATAGAGAGCCCACACCTGGGGATCGGATGCGAGTGTTGGAGTCTTATGGCGGGCGATGATCTCGCGTTGATCGGCGACGATCTTCTCAAGCAGCGCAGTGTCATCCTTCTCGGCCATCGGCGTATCTCCATCGCCGCGCATGCCGAGCGTGATCACACTTTCGTAATTCATATTCCGTTCGATGCCCTCCTCCCAGAATGCATCGAGAGTCTTCGCGTTCGTCGAGTAATCCCACGGGCCAGTGCCGTGGCGTTTCCATTCCTGCTGAGCGCGCAGCATGGGCTCATGATGCGAGGTGCCCATCACGATGCCATACTCGTCGGCGAGCTTGGGATTCAAGGGATCATCTTCATTGAAGGCGTTGTCCCACATTGCAGGCCAGAGAAAGTTGGCCTTGAGGCGGAGTAACAGCTCGAAGACCTTCTCATAAAACTCGTGGTTAAGTCCGCCAAACTTCTCTTTGGCCCAGCCTGAGAGCGCAGGAGCTTCATCATTGAGGAAGATTCCCCGATATTTAACTGCCGGCTCGCCTTCAACCCAGCGTCCCGCTTTCACATATAGGGAATCGCGATGATCCACGGGAACATCCGCCCACCAATACCAGGGGGAAACTCCGATCTGCTCGGAAAGGTCGTAAGCGCCGAAGATCGTTCCACGCTTATCGCTGCCGGCAATCACTAAAGCCCGGGCCAGCTTGCCACTCGGCCGGACAACCACTTCGGTCAGGTTTGACTCCCATTTCCCCTCAACGTCTCGAACATCGATCCGGTGCTTCTTGACCAGTGTGTCGACGACCGTGCTCTTTCCAAGCGTTCCGATGACGATCGCCTCACCGGCCAGAGAAGCAGAGTCATGCGTGATCGCCGGCATGCATCCGGTCACGCGATGGACATCCTTCTGCAAATCCGCAGCTGCTCGCTGGACACCGATGAAGTCAGCCGAGTCCACGTAAATCGGCGCGCAATGACCGCCGCCAGCTAGCATCAGCGCGTTAGCGCTCGGAAAGGTCTCAACGCGTTTAGTTTGTCCTAAGGCATAGCACTTCGAGATGCTTCCGCTGAATAGGCATATCGCCGCTGTCAGAACCAGTCCGCAACAGACCCGACCGGCCGAGCGGCGCGATTGAGGTTTTTGGTGGCGGTTCATTGGAACCTCGTTTCTTCCGAGCCCGAGCGCCCAAAAGCGCCGCCCTCGTCGGGCTGGCGATTCCACAAAGACAGGACTGACGGGCCAAAGCCCGGCTTCATTCTTGCGAATTCTGCAGCGTCCTTCAACACCGCTGAGGGCAGGCATTCAAGTCGTACTTTGACACGACAGGGAGTTGGAGGCGAGCTCTTCCGAAGCCTGCAAGGACTATCCTTCAAATCACCTGCACAAGCAGCGATCCTTTAGATGCCGAGCTTGCGGACCTCGTCGTTGTAGTACTTGCGGTAGAGGATCTCCCACTCCTGCGAGCCTTCG
>Ga0181535_10003141_pt1 | contig 19392 bp, 16 predicted proteins | sample PEATcosm2014_Bin_44_FD_119774 | JGI IMG/M metagenome (GOLD analysis project Ga0181535, IMG submission 119774) | Peatland microbial communities from MTU Mesocosm Facility, Houghton, MI, USA - PEATcosm2014_Bin17_30_metaG | ecosystem: Environmental > Terrestrial > Soil > Wetlands > Peat | place... | reverse complement strand
GGGGGCGGCCTGGTGCTCGGCATCTGCAACGGATTTCAGATTCTGACGGAATCTGGCCTGTTGCCGGGAGCACTCATGCGCAATGCGGGATTGAAATACATCTGCAAGCAGGTGCACCTGCGCGTCGAAACAACAGACAGCGCGTTCACCAATCAACTGAAGGAAGGCGAAGTGCTGAAGATCCCCATCGGTCACATGGAGGGCAATTATTTCTGCACGCCGGAAGATCTGCATCGGCTGACCGCGGAAGACCGCATAGCCTTTCGTTACGCGACGCCGAACGGTGAGATTACGCATGGGGTGAACCCCAACGGTTCACTCAGTAACATTGCCGGCATTCTGAATGAGGAGCGCAATGTGCTGGGGATGATGCCGCATCCGGATCGATCGAGCGAGAAGCTGCTCGGATCGTCGGATGGCTGGAAGATTTTCGCATCGATGATCGAGGCGCTGGCGGTGCGATGAAGTCGTCAGAGTTTGCAGAATCGGGTCCAACGGGATGATCGACATCCACACACATTTGCTCTACGGAGTTGACGACGGGTCGCCCGATTTCGATACTTCCCTCGTAATGGCGCACGAAGCAGCGGCGGAAGGTGTGACCCACATTGTCTGTTCGCCGCATGCGAGCTATGAGTACCCGTATCAGGAACGGCTCGTGAACGAGCGGTTCGCGGAATTGCGCGAGAGGCTGCGCGGCGAGGTCGAGCTGAGCCTCGGTTGCGATTTCCATATGAACGCGACCAATATCGCAGAAGCTCTTGCGAGTCCGCTGCGCTATTCGATCGGTGGCAAAGGCTACCTGCTGATTGAATTTCCGGATGTTGTGATTCCGCCGCAGCTGAGCGATGCAATGAAGCAACTGCAGACAGCCGGATACACGCTGATTATTACGCATCCAGAAAGGAATTCGGCGATGGGGCGCAACCCGGAACTACTCGCCGAGTGGATGCGTGAAGGTTGCCTGGTCCAGGTGACTTCGGCTTCGCTGTATGGACGATTTGGCCGTGCCGCCGAGGCTTTTGCCAATGCGCTGCTCGACCGCAACTGGGTTCACTTCCTGGCCAGCGACGGGCATCATCCTGTGCGGCGGCCGTCCCGCCTGCGCAAAGGCTATACGTACGTGGCGGAACGATGCGGCGTGGAGACTGCGGAACGCTTGTACGTGAGCAATCCGCGAGCCGCCGTGGACGGGGAAGAGTGGCCGGCGCAACCGGAGGCCGTGGGGCTTCTGGAACATGTACCGCTCAGGTTTGATCCTCGGACCGTGACAAGGAAACAAACGACCGAAGGTGGCGTGGGTGCCAAACGAACCGAGAAGCGTGGCTTTTGGAGTCGTATGTTTTCACGCTGACGATTAGGGAGTTTTGAGCTAGAGGCTGAGACCGCCGTCAACGGCCAACACCTGGCCGGTCACGAATTCTGAATTTGCTGCGAAGAACAGCACAGCTTTTGCGATATCCTCAGCAGTGCCATTGCGCTGCATCGGGGTTTTGGCCGCGTAGTGGGCTGCGGCCTCCTCCCCTTTGTCCTGTTGATCGATCCAGCCGGGCGCAACGCAATTGACCACAACATCCGGCGCAAAGGATTTGGCCATGACCTGCGAGAGCATGTGGAGCGCGGCTTTGGACGCGCAGTAGTGGCCGTGGGTCGGCCAAGGATGGAGGCCGCCGAGCGATCCGAGGTTGATGATTCTGCCATGCGTAGAACGCAGATGCGGAAGCGCCTCGCGCGCGAAGAGAAAAGGTCCGCGGGTGTTGATCTCAAAGACAGCGTCCCACTGTTCGAGCGTGATCGAATCGAGCGGAGCAGTTTCGTAAACCGCGGCGTTGTTGATTAGAAGGTCGATGCGCTGATGAAAGGCGACCGTTTGTTCGACGGTTTTGCGAACCGCGTGTTCGGAGCGAACGTCGCATTGGAGTGCCTGGGCACGACGGCCGAGCTTCTGAATTTGCTCGATGGTTTGCTCAGCGTCTGACGTGGATTCACGATAGGTAATGGTGATATCCGCACCTGCACGCGCGAGGACGAGAGCGATTGCGCGGCCAATGCGCTTCGCACCGCCTGTGACTAACGCCGATTTTCCGTTCAGGGCGAGAGTTGGCATGTTTAGGTTGTGAGGGATTTGTCTCTCGAAAACTTCGCCGTTGTAAACCTATTTTGGCTGCGGCTGGGTTGAATCGGGTTTTGTTCCGGATTGGTTGGCAGACTCGGCCGGCTGGTCTTTGGATCTATTTGGGGATCCATCTTTGTTGCCAGAGTCTGTCGGCTTGTCTTTGCCTGCGCCGTTGCCCGAGTCCGCCGCCTCAGGATGCTTCTCGTAGATGGAATATTGCTGACCGGGCCGCTTCATTCTGACTTCGAATGTCATTTCGGGCTTGTCGATCTTGTAGTCGCTGCCAAAGGTTTTGAAGCCCTTGGCGATAACTTGCAGGACAACCTTCGAACCCGTGGGAAGTACATCGATCGAGGCTTTGCCGTCTTCGTTCGTCTTCAGCTCCATGTTGCCCTTGTCGCCTTCAAGCTGGAAGACAACTGCGGCATTCTCGATCGGTTTTCCGTCGTCGTTGCGCAGGATGGTGACCTCAATGCGCGACGTCGGCGGCGGCGCCTTGTACTTGCGGCCCCGATGGGTTGTCGTATCCTGTGCGAAAAGGGCTAGCCCTGCTGACAGTCCGAGGACCACTGTGGACACGAGAAACGGACGGAAACGGCGGAAATCCATGATTCTCAATTGTACCCGTTCGCAGGGATCACCGACGAGGCTGCGGTCGCGAGGAGCTGGGTCGCAGGCGCGTTAGTGTCCTCTTAAGGACTTTGGGCTGAGCGTTGGCTCGTGACGCCAAAGGCACGCAATCGCAAGGATTTCAGGCAAAAGTGCAGGAAAAGGTAAACTAGAAGTGAGGTCGATATGCCGGACATTCAACGCAGAATGACGCCCACAGTCAGAATCGGAAACGTGCGTGTGGGCTGGGAAGTCCCGGTCGTGGTGCAGTCAATGACCAACACCGATACGGCGGACATAGCAGGAACGATCGAGCAGGTGGCGGCTCTGGCGCTGGCCGGGTCGGAACTCGTTCGCGTGACGGTAAACAACGAAGACGCGGCTGCGGCCGTCCCCTATATCGTGGAGGGACTCGAAAAGCGCGGACTTCGCGTGCCTATTGTGGGCGACTTTCACTACAACGGACACCTGCTCTTGAAGAAGTTTCCTGCCGCGGCGCGGACTCTGGCCAAATACAGAATCAATCCGGGTAACGCATCGATTGGCAAAAAGGATAACGACAATTTCCAGGTGATGGTGGAGTGCGCCGTTGAAAACCAGAAGCCGGTGCGTATCGGCGTCAACTGGGGATCGCTTGATCAGTCTCTTTTGACCCGGATGATGGACGAGAACAGCCGCCGGCCCGATCCGTTGCCGGCACGCGACGTAATGATGGAAGCGATGGTGGTGAGCGCCCTGGAATCGGCGAAGGCTGCCGAGCGTTACGGACTCGGCCACGACATGATTATTCTTTCTGCCAAAGTGTCTGGTGTGCGCGACCTGATTGATGTTTATACGAACCTGGCAGCACGCTGCGACTACGTGCTGCATCTTGGGCTGACGGAAGCCGGGATGGGTTCGAAGGGCTTAATTGCATCGACGGCGGGACTGGCTCCACTGCTACTGGCGGGCATTGGCGATACGATCCGCGTGAGCCTGACGCCGAAACCGGGCGGCGACCGCACAGAAGAAGTTCAGGCGGCGCAGCAGATTTTGCAATCGCTTTCTATTCGCAGCTTCATGCCGCAGGTAACGAGCTGCCCAGGCTGCGGGCGGACTACGAGCACCTACTTCCAGGAGCTGGCGGAGCAGATTCAGGGCTACCTGCGGACCTCGATGCCGGAGTGGCGCAAGAGGTACGCCGGTGTTGAAGAGCTAAAGCTGGCGGTAATGGGATGTGTGGTGAATGGACCTGGCGAATCGAAGCATGCGAATCTCGGTATCAGTCTACCGGGCACTTTCGAGGAGCCTAAGGCTCCTGTGTATGTTGACGGCAAGCTGTACACGACACTTCGCGGCGACACCATCGTGGCAGAGTTCAAGCAAATTCTAGATAAATATGTCGAAAGCCATTATGGGCAAGGGGCTAAGAGCGAGGAACTGGTGGGGACACGGTAGGCTGACTCGGCATGAGTCCCCTGCGGCAGCGTTCACTGCGTAATGTGGACCTTCGGCATCTTTCATGGGTGAAGCGAGTGGCGTACGCTTCGAAACAATTCCCCGGAAAGAACGGCGATGTGGCGAATTGCGCTTGTCCTTGCTCTATGTCCTGCGATCGGATTCGCGGGGAATCCTAAGCCTTGCGTGTCGCAGGCGGAGGCTCAGAAATATCTCAATAAAGACATCTGCATTACGGCACATGTATATGAAATTGTGCAGCTTTCTGACGGGACGCGATTTCTGGATGTGTGTCCGCCGGAGACGCTTGATGCGCAATGCCAGTTCACCATTGTGAGCCTACGGCAGGACCGTGGCGATGTGGGAGAGCTGGAGAAGTTCCGCGAAATGAACGTGCACATCCGGGGGTTGGTAGAGCCCATGCATGGGAGAGCTGGGATGATGTTGAGCCATGCACGACAATTTTATGGCGGTCCGCCTAAGTTCCGGCCCAACCCGCGGCTTGTGCGTGGATTTCAGGGAGATACGGAACGCCCGGCGGGGAATGACCCCAATTTGCGCTCGCAGGGCGGAGCTCGCGCCTTTATGAATTCGCGGGATCAGGAAGCGCGGCCAGCGAGGTAGGCGAGATTCCACTTCTTTGTGGAAAGTGGTTTCAAAGATGAATGTTTGTGGGAGATTAGCGTCCGTTTCGGCATTTAGGAATAGCAACGAAGCAATCTCAGAGAGACGTCGAGCGTCAGGAAGTGGAAGCAGCAGGTTCGGGGTCGTCAAGCTGGGGAGCGAAGCGAGCTCCGGCGAGAAGAATCGCGCAGGAGATCACTAGAAATATGAGGGTCGAGCCGAGTCCGGTGCGGAGGTTGGTGCGGTCGCTGATGGCGCCGATGATCTGAGGCGAAAACGTATCGCCGAAGCAGTGAATGATGAAGAGGTTCAGTCCGACGGCGGTGGCGCGGACCTCGGCTCCGACTGAATTGACGATGGCGGTGTTAAGCGGGCCGGTGTTAAGGAAGAGAAAGAACTCGGCAGCGAAGAGCGATGGCACTGCCCACCTGGCCGGTCCGAAGAAGAGAAGCAGGCCGAAAGGGAGAGTGAGCGCGACGCTCCAGAAGGAGAGCAGGTAGAGGGCGCGGTGGTTGGTGCGCAGCCAGCGCTGGGCGATCATGCCGCCGACGAGGGTTCCGGCGATGCCATCGAGCACGGTGCTGGCGCCGACGAGTTGGCTTGCGTGGCCGACCGAGAGGCCGGCAGAGCGGCGGAGGAACTCCGGCACCCAGGCCGAGATGCCTCCCATGGCGAAAGTTAGAGTCGCCAGACCAAACGTGCCAGTGAGAAATGCTGGGTTGGTAAAGAGGCCGGCGAACGTACCGCGGTCGGGTGTGGCCTTCAGCTGGTCGCTGGCCCCGCGTACGGGCTCACGCCCGATGAACCAATAGAGCGCTGCGATGACGAGGCCGGGGATTGCGCAAATAAAGAACGGCGCGCGCCATCCCCAGAGAGGGCCCATTTGCCCGCCGGCCAAGTAGCCGAGAGCGGCGCCGACTGGAATCGCGATGTAGAAGATGGAGAGAATGCGATTGCGTTCGCGCTCGGGGTAGAAGTCGGCCAGCACTGCTGGGGCAAAGATGCCGAAGGTAGCCTCGCCGACGCCGACCAGCGCGTGGCGAATATAGAGGGTCGTGTAGTCGTGAACCCATGCTGTGGCGAGGGTGGCGACGCTCCAGACGACTGCGCCCGCAATGATGAGCGGCTTGCGCGGGAAGCGGTCGCCGAGCCAGCCGGTGAGCGGGGCGACGAGCATATAGGTGATGAAGAGCGCGGTGGTGAGCGCGCCCATCTGCTGGTCGGTCGAGTGGAATTCGCGCTGAATGAGGGAGACTTCGCCGGGCAGGATGTAGCGGTCGATGTAGTTGAGCAGGTTGAGGGCGAGGAGCAGGAGAAATGTGCCCAGGGCGGGGTTGAGGGGCGCGCGCAGAGGTTGGGGTGAATCTGCCAAATATTTCTCGCTTGTAAAAGGAAAACCCCGGGCAGGCACGATTATCCCATAGAGCGGTGAGTGCATTGCGCGCTCGACCTTCCCCCAAGAAGACAATGTCCGATTCCAATTGAGCTAATCGTCCATTTTGTGCGATCGGAGAAATCTCCTATCTCCAGACTACCGAGGGCGGGATGAAGCGAGACGTCGGCTGGGGTGCATCGATGGCGGTGGCTGTCGCTGCCGTGCTAGGGGTTTCGCAATTCGGGGGCAGAGCGCCGCAAGGGACACCTGAGCTGGCGCGAACCCAGACCGAAGCGGGTTCGCATAAAACTAAATCTCCGACCAAGTCCAAACTCAACCCTGGGATCTGCGATGACCTGGAAAAACGGCTGCAGGCATTCTTTGGAGTGCTTGATGAAGATTCGATCCTGGCACCAGGTTCATGCACTGCGGATGGGCGGCCAGCTTTTCCTAAAATTAAGTGGAGGAGCGCTCGCAGCCTTTCGTATGTCATCGCCACGATGGACGACCCTGTCTATACGCACTTTGCGCTCGGATTCGATCGCAAGGCAGAGGCCATCCAGCAGGCGGCGGCAGATGCGGGATACGTCTACGACTCGTCGTGGCTTCCCTGGGATCCTGAGGAGAAGAACTTCCAGTATCTAAATGACCAGGACAAGGCCGACGAGCGCAAGAATGCACGGGAGGAACAGCCGGGAGTTCTTCTGTTTCGGAAGGCACTGTCGGACGTATCGGAAACAGACGCTGACGCCGCATACCGAGAGGGGCTTGCAGTTTTTGTCGTGGGAGACGATCCGACCGACGGTATTCATCGGGCGCAATTTCAGAATGCAACCGCGTGGATCGCCGCGTTGAAGCATCAGGGAGATCGCGACACGCCCCACTACGAACTCCCAAAGGCAATCCTTGGGCCTTCCTTCTCGGGCTCGCTGCCGTCGCTTGCCGCACTGCTCAACGACATTCCCCTTGGCGCCACTCGGGGACAGAGAATCGATATTCCGATCTACAGCGGTGAAGTCACGAGCGGTTCTGCAGTGGGTTGGTTTGAACGCGCGACTAAGGATAAATTCAATCTGCGCTTTGCCAGTTTTCAAAGCGAAGACAGCCATGCGCTCAGACTCTATTGCCGCTATCTCGAGACTTCCGGATTCCACCTGGAGAATCTGGCCATAGTCTCCGAGGACGAGACAGCATTCGGTGCTAACTCGTCAGGGTACTGTGAGCAAAACGGAGCTGTCGACATCTACTATCCGCGCGACATCTCCGCCCTCCGGGGCGCCTATCAGAAACAGTCGCTCTTCGGTTCGGGCAATGCAACTCCGGCAACCAATCCGCGTCGGACACTCGCACCCGATCTCGCCGACCCTGAGAGCCAGGAACACGACACGATCCGCACATTCAGCGGAGGCCAGACGGCGCTTTCGCAGGAAGCCGTCCTGCAGCAGATCGTCAGCTTCCTGCGTGCGAATCAATCCCAATACATCGTCCTCCGCAGCAGCAATCCTCTCGATCAGCTGTTTTTGAGCCACTATCTTCGTCTGGCGTACCCGCAGGGCCGCATCGTGATCCTTGGCGCCGACCTATTGTTACGCCGCGAGCGCGGAGCGTCACGGTTGAGCGGACTCATGACTTTGAGCAATTATCCGCTTTACCCCTGGGGTCCAGAATGGATACAGGACGGCCAGCAACGAAGAGACAGCAATATCCACCCCTTTCCGGAAGAAGGCATGGAGGGAACGTACGTGGCGATGCGGTACTTGCTGAGATTCCAGGAGGCATGTGTTCGCATCGACAAGAACTCCAAAATCGATTTCGCGGGGATCGATCAGTTGGTTAGTTCCGGGTATCGGTTCGAAGCAAGTGGCCAGACTATTAAAATCACGAGTCCGCTTGCCGAAATATCACCTGACGAACCGGACGAGACCTATACGCGGAAGGTAACGCTCACGACCGACACCAGCACCTACGTTATCAAGGATTATCGAGAGGACGATCCGAGAACACCCGCTGCCGTAAGGGGGAGTCCTCTCGGTTTCTATCCCCAGTTTCTTCCGGTTGACCCCGAGTTCAAGATTCCGGACTACAACACGCCGTTCTGGTTGCGGTCGTCCGGCGGCGCACCCACCATCGAAGCACCGCCGCTGTGGCTCTCCGTCCTCGGCGCGGATGATTTCTGGCCGGTCGCAGCGCTGAGCGATCAAACGGATGAAGTGAATCAGGCCAAGAGCCAACCTTGCATGGCGTGCGCCTGGATCTTCGCGCGCGGGACGAACGCGTTGGAGAGCAACTTACGGCTGGCGCACGAAATCTTCATACAGCAGGACATCAACTCTAAACCGTGGCCTCCGATTCCGGGCAGTATGAGGTTCGCCATCCTGTGTCTGGCCGCTTGGGTTGTCTTCCACTCTTTTTGTTGCTGGTTGCCTTCGGTGACCCAGAAGCCTAATTATCGCGCCTATTTTGTTACTTCACGGATGCGGGCCGGCGCTTACTCCCGCTTGATGATCGTAGGAAGCCTCGCACTCTCCTCGGCGGCAACTGTTTTGGCGTGGGGCTATGGGACATTTTCTCCGGAGGGACAGCCCTTCGAATCCGCTCATGCCGACGTGTTGCCACTTCTGGTGCTATGGATCGGCGTCGGCGTTTCACTCTTCGCAAACTTGTGGAAAGTGCGACGGCAAGTTGAAAACGACGGCTGGGCCCCACCGTTCCCGGTTGATTTGGGAAGGCCCGTCCTACTTTACTTCATCGGGACGCTCGCGTTCTATTCGATTTTTTATGTCTGCGGGGAAGCGCCAATGACTGTGGCCGATCGGTTCCCGACCTATTGGCGGGCGATGCACATGGCCAGCGGAGTCTCGCCGCTCATTCTTCTCATTGCTCCCTTCGCCGGCATCTACATGTGGTTTTGGTACGCACTGCAACGCCTGGCTCTGTCCGGGCCTAGCCGGCCAAGACTACCCCGGCTGAGAAACTTAGCGATTGTGTTCGAAGGTAAGAAACGGAAATGGCTGGACATGTTCAGTATCGAGCGCGTTGGTTATCCGGTGGAGCGCGAGGTCGATCCTGCGCCGAAAAAGTCGCGGATTCTGATTGTGTTCATCGTTCTTTGGATCGCGGCGCGGTTTGCCGCCAATGGAATCCCCATCCGCACATTGGCCGGGACGCCGGCAAGCATCTTTGTCTGCTTCGTGATGGGCGCATGTGTCACCGTTTTGCTCGTCACGGCGTGGCGGCTCTTCAGCGCATGGATCTCGCTTCGACAACTGCTTGCCTTTCTGTATCGGACTCGGCTCCGCCGCAGTATGGCGGCCATTCCCGGTGTCTCCTGGGGTTCGGTGTGGAAGATCAGCGGTAATGTCCTCGACATGCGCGATAAGCTCCTGTCCTCACAATTCGAATGCTCTCTACACCTGGAAAACTCGCTGAAAACGCTGAAGGACTACTGGCCCCTCCCCAGGACGAGCCCCCGATTCGACGAAGTGTTCAAAGCGTTCAGTAGCATACAGGAGGCTCGGCGCGGTTTTGCGAACTGGTACTCAAAGCAATTCGACCAGACCAATGCTCACGATGAAATAAGACTGAAGAATCTACAGGAAACTTTTGCGAGAGCGGCAGGCGTATTCATGACTCAGCTTCTCCTGCCGGCATGGCGCGAGGAAGAGGGTCCCGAACCGGTCGCGTCCTCGCTTGACGCAGGCAAGCAACTTGCGCCCCAGGAAGAGACATTGCTGAAGTCCGTCGCCAAGCTGGAGCCGCGCATCCGCTTCGCGGAGCAGTTTGTCTGCCTTGTCTATCTGGCCTTCATCCAAAACACCCTCGCCCAGATACGCTCCTTTGTTCTCGGCATACTATGGCTGTTCGTGGCAATTACAGTCGCGATGGCAAGTTACCCATTCGATCCGCGTCCCGCGATCAGCGGTGCGATCCTCTTATTATTTCTGGTACTGGGTTGCGCGGTTGCAACTGTGTACGCGCAGATGTACCGCGATCCGATTCTGAGCCTAATCACCAATACCGCTCCGGGCGAACTCGGGGGAGATTTCTGGATCAAGCTAGCGGGATTCGCGGCGGGTCCGCTCTTGGGCCTGATCGCGACACTCTTTCCGCAGATCGCCGACTTTGTCTATTCCTGGGTGCAGCCGAGCGTTTCTTCTATGAAGTAGAGCGCGGCGGGCGTTCGAGCTTGCTTACGGCTATCCGCGGTGCGTTTCGCGCGGGATGACGATCGTTCACACTTCTGCGCGGTGGGTTACGTCCATCTCGCTGAGACGGAGCACGAGGCACTTGGCGGCTCCTCCGGCTTTGAGGAATTCTGTCAGGTCGACTTGAATTACCTGGTAGCCGCGCACTTGCAATTCGGCGCATAGCTCCGTGCCGACACTGTTGAGGAGAATGGTTCTGCCGATGTTGACTGCGTTACAAGCAAAGTGCAGAGCGTCGGCTTCGGAGACCGGGATTCGTTTCGCTTTGGCGTAGCGGTCTTCAATTCGCTGCTGCGATTCGGAATCGAAGGCGGCTGGGTAGTACATGACTTCGCCGTTGGAGAGCGGGCAGAAGCATGTGTCGAGGTGGTAGAAGCGCGGATCGACGAGGCGCAGAGGAACGACCTCGATGTTCCAGAGATCGGTCAATTGCCGGAGGCTGTTCTCATCGGTGCGCGGCCCGTGGCCGGCCCACAGGCGGGAGCCATCGGCTTCGAAGAGCGCATCTCCTTCGCCTTCGAAAGGCGTGCGGCGCGGAACGTCGCAAATGGCGAAACCCGACTCCTGGAACCAGCGGCGGAAATGAGGCTCCTCGCCTTGCCGTTCGGGATGATAAAAGCTGCTGAGAGCCACTGTGCCATCGAAGACCAAGCCGGCGTTGGCGGTGAAAACCATGTCGGGGGAGCCCGGTTGCGGTTCGACCAGGAGGACGTCGGCAATATTTGCAACGGCGGTGTGGAGCGCTGTCCATTGATCTGTGGCCCGCTGGCGGGACGAGCGGTGCACATTTCCGGCCATCCAGGGGTTGATGACGTAGTTCACGTCGTAGAGCGTGGGGGGGCACATGAGAAAGGTGGGCTTGGCGGGCGCGGGGCCATGCAGCCTTCCGTTCGAGCTCAGGTGGGAACTCATGTCCCAGTGTGCTGCGGTCTGGGTGGCGCGTCAATACGAGGGAAAACGGGGCGGTCTACATAGAAAGATGTAGTCGCATGCGGCGGAGAAGCCTCTGGTCCTACGGCTCGGGGGCTTGAGACGTGGTAAGTTTCGACATCTCAATGCGAGAGGTTGTAACGGGTGCGCGAAGTTTGGATGGTCGCGGACGCGGGATGCCGCAATCAGAATTGCTGGGAGGCGCCGGATTGTCCGACGAACCTGGCTACCAGGCCACGCGTTCGGGCAGGAACTCCGCAAACAACTCGTCGTAGTAAGGCTTCAGGGCCTTCGTATCAGGCTTGGTGTGGCCCTTGGAGTAAAGGTCGTACTGGTTGAATTTCAACACCCATGGAAGCATCGCGCGATCCTGCTGGTTGGTGAGGTGCTCATATGCGCCATGCTTATGCCAGGGATAGAACGAGTGATAGCGCAGCATGTAGAGCGCTTCGATGTTTAGGTGGGGCTTCATCGCCTCGGCGATATAGCCGTCATGGCTGAAGGACATGTGCACCTTATCCAGGCCGCAATTGGGCTCGTAGATGCCATATTTCGTCTGGTACTCCGGCACATTGCGGTCGGGATTGCCGGCGAAGTACTCGTGATACACGATGTCGGTTGACCAGGCGCACCCTATCGGAAAGGTGTCTCCTACTACCGCCCATTGCGGCTCGCCGTAAAGACACAGGCACTTGCCCAGGTCGTGGAGGAACCCCGCCAGGACCATCCAGCGCGGGTGTTCATCGCGCCGGATCGCCTCGGAGGTCTGCAGCAGATGCTCGATCTGCGTCAGGTCCGTATCGGGATCGCTGTCGTCCACCATCGTATTGAGAAACTCCGCTGCCTCCCAGATGGTCTTCATTCCCTTGTTGAGGCCGAAGTACTCTTTCTCTTTGCGCAGCACGAACTCCACGGTCTGATTCTCGTGGTTCAGGCGATAGAACTCGGCCACCCCGGGCTGAGCCTTGGCGTCGTAGATTCGAAACTCGTCCTGCGACTTGTCCTCGCGATAGCGGCCTTCGACAAAGTCGTCCCACTGATCGAGCGAGGCGAGCGGGTTCAATTCTGCAACAGGTTTCGGGGTGGGAGTTGTTGCGCTCAAGGTGCCTCCTCGGGGAATCCGGTCAACGAGCTTCCCCAGGTGTTTTTATCAAAACACAACCGTCGGGGAAAGTGAATCCCGGTGAATGAATGGTTGGAGAACGAGCGGCACTTACTCCTTAGGGCGGGGGAAGCGCGCTTCGACGGTGGTGGCGATGCCGCCGCGGGGGCGGAATTCTCCGCGGACGACGGCCCAGACGGGATCGCAGGCCTTGACGATGTCTTCGAGGACCTGGTTGACGATGTTTTCCTGGAAGATGCCGAGGTTGCGGTAGCTGAAGAGGTATTCCTTGAGGGATCTGAGCTCGAGGCAGCGCTGGCGGGGCATGTAGCGGATGTTGAGGACGCCGAAGTCAGGCAGGCCGGTTTTGGGGCAGACCGAAGTGAGTTCCGGATCGTCGATGGAGATTTCGTAGCCGGGGAATTGATTTTGCCATGTTTCGATGGCGGGGAATTTGAAGTCGAGTCCGGCTTTGGCGTGGTCGTCGGTGTAACGGGGTTGCACAGCCATAGGCTCATTGTACGAGCCGCGCGGATGACTGATCGGTGACGCGAGAGCGGATTTTTTGCTCCCTCGGGGTGCGTTCGGGAGTCCTATATACTGGCTCAGGTTAGGTGGATGGCTACAGAAAGAAAGGGATTGGATCGCGGTTGGCTCTGGGTGGGCGTCGCGGTCATTCTGGTGGTAGTGTTCTTCTCGGCACGGTCCCTGACACGGGAACGGTTGCCGGTCCGCACCGCGATCGTCGACCGAGCGCCGCTGATCAGTACGTTGAGCACGAACGGGCGAGTGGAACCAGAGACGAAGTATGTATATCCGAGCCCGATTGCAACTACTGTGAAGGCGGTCTATGTGCAACCCGGCGATCGCGTGCCGAAGGGAAAGCTGCTGGTGGTGCTGGACGACGTGGAGGCACGGGCTCGGCTGGCGAGTGCCGAAAGCGGTGTGAAGAGCGCACAGGCAGCCCTGGAATCCGCCACGCAGAATGGAACGCTGGAGCAGCGGCAGGCGGCAGCAGCGGAGTTGGCGCGCAACAGGATCGATCGCGACCAGGCGCAGCGGAACCTGGAGGCGTTAACAAAGCTGAGTTCAACTGGAGCAGCTTCAGCGAGCGAAGTGGCGGCGGCCCGGCAGCAACTGGATACAGCAGAAGCCAATATCCGCGCGGCCGAAGAGAGCGCGCACGGGCACTTCTCTCCGGCGGAGGTGGCGCGCGCGCAGGCGGCGCTTGCCGATGCGGAAGCCAATGCCGCCGCGGCGCGCGATGTGATGGCGAAAACTTCGTTTCGTGCGCCGATCGCGGGAACGGTCTACTCGGTCGACGCCAGACCCACCGAGTATTCCGAAGCGGGCAAAGTGCTTTTGCAGATGGCCGATTTGGAGCACGAGTATGTGCGCGCGTATTTCGACGAACCGGATATTGGGCGGCTTGCGGTAGGTCAGCAAATTCAGATCAAGTGGGATGCCAAAGCCGGCGAAGTATGGCACGGGCATATTGTGCGCACGCCGATCACGGTGATTACGTACACGACGAGGACCGTCGGAGAAGTCATCATCAGTATTGACGGCGGGGACGGAGACTTGCTGCCGGATACCGATGTGACGGTGACGGTGACGACGGCCAGCGAAGCGGATGCGTTGAGCATTCCACGAGAAGCACTCTACTCCGAGAATGGAAAGCCCTACGTGTTCAAGGTGGTGAAAGATGCGCTGGTGCGGACCTCGGTGACGACGGGGGCGACCAACCTGACCCAGGCTGCCATTCTGGCGGGACTGAGCGCTGGCGACGTGGTGGCGACGGGAACCACTACCGGACAGCCCTTGCAAGTGGGCGTGCCAATCAAGCGGGTCGAGTGAGAAGCGGATTCTGGACAGCCCTTTTTGCGGGCGTAGGAGCGGGCCTGATTGCAGTCGGGGCCATCGCCCTGCATGCGCAAGCTGCCGCGGGCTCCTTGGCGGAAGCCCACGCGGCGTTGCAGTCGGGCGAGGCGGACAAGGTACTGATACTGCTCAATTCCCTTCCCGCATCGGCGGAAGCGCACAACCTGCGATGCCGCGTGCAGCTGATTCTTGACCACCTGGATGCGGCGACGAGTGAATGCCAACAGGCAGTCAGCTTGGGTGGGGAGAACTCCGGCTATCACCTGTGGCTCGGCAGGGTGCTCGGGGAGAGAGCGTCGCGCGCATCGTTCATGACCGCGTTTGGGCTTGCAAAGCAGGTTCGGGCCGAACTGGAGACGTCGGTGCGGCTGGATCCGCGCAACGCCGATGCGCTGGCGGACCTGGGGGAGTTTTACAAATCCGCGCCGGGAGTGCTGGGCGGAGGCGAAGACAAAGCTGAGGGCGTGGCGGCGGAGCTGGACAAAGTGGACCAGGCGCGGGCACACCAGTTGCACGGATGGATTGCCGAGGGACACAAGGACTATGGAACAGCTGAACGCGAACTAACGGCAGCGATCGGGGTTGATCCGCATCCAGCGCTTTCATGGATGTCGCTGGCCAGCTTTTATCGAAGGCGGGAGCGCTGGACCGATTTGGATGCTGCGGTCGAAAGTGGAATGAAGTCGGCGCAGCACGATCGAAAGGCCGGGGTCGCGTTGTACAACGGCGCGATGGTGCTGACGAAAGCGAATCGGAATTTGCCGCTGGCGGCCAAGATGCTTGGAGAGTATTTGAGTAGCGATTCGAAGACGGAAGAGGCGCCTGCCTTTGTTGCGCACGTGCGACTGGCGCGGGTGCTGGCGCAGCTTGGCGATAAGGCAGGGGCTGCCCAGCAGCGAGCGGCTGCTTTGGCTTTGGCGCACGATTACAAACCGGCACTGGAATTGAAGTTCTAATTTGAGATTTTGAACGGAACGTATTGGATGACAGCACGACACACAACCCGCGCTGCCTTGCTCGTCGGCGTGCTGACAGCGATGGCGGTGGTTGTGCCTGTGCGCGGGATGGCGCAGGTGTCGCTGGCGACGGTTGTGGATCTTGCCGAGCACAACTCGACTGCGGTGAGGCTGGCTGAGGCAGACGTCCAAAAGGCAAGCGCGGCGCTGGCGCAGTCCAAAGACGCTTATGTGCCCAGCCTCAACTTCGGTTCAGGGCTTCCGGCATTTCCGGCCGTCGGTTTCACCGGGGGAGTACCGTCGATTTTGAATGGCACAGTGCAATCGCTAGTGTTCAGTCTGCCGCAGAACCAATACATTCGCGCTGCGCGCGCGGGGATTGAGGCGGCGAAGCTCAGTCTGAAGGATGCGCGTGAGCAGGTGGCGCTGGATGTTTCGACGGCCTACCTTGAACTTGATACGGTGAATCGCGAATTGGAGAATGCGCATCAACAGGAGTCCTTCACCGGGCGGCTGGTGCAGGTAGAGCAGGAGCGGACCGAAGCAGGCGTCGACCCGCTCAATGAACTGTTGGAGGTGCGATTGACAGCGGCGCAGATCCGATTGAAGCGAATCCATCTAGAGACGCGCGCTGGCACTCTTTCAGAGCAGATTGCCGTGCTGACCGGTCTGCCCGTTGGCTCCATCACTCCGGATCATGCCAGCATTCCCGAGATCCCCGCTGTGAAGGCGGACGATGGGAGCAGAACTCTGCCTGGAATTGAGTCGGCGCAAATGCTCGCAGTCTCCAAACAAAAGGTGGCGCGCGGAGATCTGATGAACAGGTTCTTTCCCCAAGTCAGCTTCAACGCGCTCTACAGCCGCAGCACGACGATTCTGAACGACTTCAACCTTTACTACGCAAAAAATATACCGACCGACAACTTCAGCTCGGGGTTTGGGGTTCAGATTCCTATTTTCGACCTGGGACGCGGCGCAAAAGCCAGAGAGTCGGCCGCTGAAGCGCTTCGTGCAAAAGTTGAGGCGGAGCAGGCAGAGCGGCAGAATGAAATCCAGATCGCCGAGCTGACAGGAAGCTTGCGCGAGCTCGATACGCTGGCCGAGATAGCGAGTCTCAAACGACAGATTGCGGACGAGCAGCTGAAGAGTGTGCTGGCGGAGCTTGAACTGGGCAATGGGACGGGGAGCGGACCGGGATCGACGCCGCAGCTTACACCGAAGGCCGAGCAGCTGGCGCGCATCGAAGAAAGCCAGAAGCTCCAGGACTCGCTGGATGCGGGGTTCGAGCTCGAGAGGGCGCGACTCAATCTGTTGCGCGCGCTGGGCCACATGGAAGACTGGTTGGGCGAGCTGCGGGGGAAATAGCAGCGTAACCCCTTTCGACACTAGCGAAAACGGGAAAAATGGTAAGATTGAAGGGATGCCAATGCCACTGAAAGCACTATTTCTGAACCCACCCTCTTTCGAGGGTTTTGATGGCGGCGCCGGATCGCGCTGGCCGGCCACGCGCGAGATTGAATCCTACTGGTACCCGGTATGGCTGACGTATCCCGCCGGCTTGTTGGAGGGCTCGCGGCTGCTCGACGCGCCACCGCACCATGTGTCCGCGGAAGAGACGATCAAGATTTGCAAGGAGTACGAATTCCTCGTCCTCTTCACATCGACAGTTGGCTGGGAGGGCGATCAGCGGCTGGCCGAAACGATCAAGAAGGCGAACCCTGCTATCCGGATTGCGTTCGTTGGACCGCCGGTGACGACCGATCCCGACCGAGCGCTGAACGAATGCGCCGCGCTGGACTTTATCTGCCGCCGCGAATTCGACTATTCCGTTGTCGAGTTTGCGCAGGGCAAGCCGCTGAACGAAATCCTCGGCATCAGCTACAAGCTGAACGGAAAAGTAGTACACAATCCGGATCGTCCGCAAGTGGAAGATCTGGATGCGATGCCGTGGGCCACGAAGGTCTACAAGCGCGATTTGGATGTGACAAAATACAGCGTGCCGTTTCTGCTGCAACCTTTCATCGCGTTGTATTCAACGCGTGGATGCCCGGCACAGTGCACGTTCTGCTTGTGGCCGCAGACGCTGAGCGGACATGCGTGGCGCAAGCGCTCCACGGACGATGTGGCCGCGGAGTTGGCGTGGGCCAAGAAGAATTTTCCGCACGTGAAGGAATATTTCTTCGACGACGATACCTTCAATATTCAGAAGCAGCGCACCGTCGAGCTTTGCGAGAAGCTGAAGCCGATCGGCGTAACGTGGAGCTGCACATCGCGTGTGACCACGGACCGCGAGACGCTGAAGGCGATGAAAGATGCCGGATGCCGCCTGCTGATCGTCGGTTTCGAATCGGGCGACCCGCAGATCCTGAAGAACATCAAGAAGGGCGCCACAGTGGAGCGTGCGCGCGCCTTTGCCAAGGATTGCCACGACCTGGGCCTGACTATTCACGGCGATTTCATTCTCGGCTTGCCCGGTGAGACAAAGGAATCGATTCAGAACACGATCAAGTTCGCGAAGTCGCTCGATGTGGAAACGATCCAGGTCTCGATTGCCCATGCCTATCCGGGAACGGAGTTCTACGAGTACGCGCGGGAGAATGGATTCATCAAGAATACGACGTCGATGAGCGACGAGGGCGGTCACCAGATGGCGCACATCGAGTACCCAGGCCTGCCGACAGACTACATACTTGAAATGGTGCATCGCTTCTACGACGAGTACTATTTCCGGCCGAAGGCTGCGGCGCGCGTCATTTGGAAAGCCATAGTGAATCGCGATGTTCCGCGGCTTTATGTCGAGGCGAAGTCGTTTCTCAAGCTCCGCTCCCAACGCAACAAGATGGTGAAGGATGCGCGCCGCCATCAGGCCGATCCTCCGGCTCCGGTCGGCGCGGGCGCATAGCGAATCGGAATACGAACGATTGAGGGCGGCGCTCAAAATGAGTCCGCCCTCTTTTTCTTGCATCTGAGAGAGAACGCTCGCGATGGCGCATCAACCCCTCAGGCCGCGGCAGTATCTGATCCTCGGATTGGTCGCGCTCTGCGCACCACTCGGGGACACATGCCTATCCCGCGGCATGACGAACCTGCCTCGCATTTCGCTCGCACATCCTGGCTCACTGATTGCCGCCGTGTTCACACCCTGGGTGGCGGCGGGGATTGCGTTGCTTATCGGATTTTTTGCCAGCTATCTCACCGCGCTTTCGTGGGCGGATTTGACCTTCGTTCTTCCGGCCACAGCGTTCGGGAACGTCATTGTGGCTTTTCTCGCGCGCTTCTGGCTGCACGAGCCCATTTCAATTCAACGGTGGGCCGGGATTGTTTTAATCACGGTCGGTGTGGGGTTTGTGGCGAATGGGCCGTCGCTGACGGAGAGGCCGGCACCTTCAGCCGAAAAAGTTGCGGATTTGGGCGCTGTGGTTGAAGGGGAGCACGTGCGATGAATACTCCGTTTCCTGTTGCGAGTTCGGGATTCTGGACCGCGGCGTTGATGATTGCCGCGGTGATCGTGAGCTCGACGGCCGGTGAGGTGCTGACCGCGGCGGCGATGAAATCGATTGGCGACCTGGATGAGATTCGTGCGCGCTCTGGGGTGAAGGGCGCGATTCGCGCGGTGATTACTTGTCCCCTGTTTTTCGCCGGCGTGAGTTTTTTAGCGCTGGCGTTCTTTGCGTTGCTTTTTGCGTTGAATCATCTGAACCTGAGCCTGGTGGCTCCGGCGTCAGCTTCGCTGACACTGGTTACGAATGCGATTGCGGCGAAAGTGTTCCTGAAAGAGAATGTCGATCGGCGTCGCTGGACTGCCGCGGTGCTGGTATGCATTGGTGTGTATTTTCTTGCGCACTAACGGTGTTGTGTTAGATTCCGAGCCATGATCAAGATCGGCGGCTTAGTCAGCCTCGCTCTCGCTGCCTTGCACGTTTCTATTGTTTCGGCACAATCGCTCGTCGCTGTGAAAACCCCGGTTGAGCCAACCCAGAGCGCTGTGCCATCGAGCGCGACGACATTTGAAACACCGCGCTGTGCGGAGATTGCGGCGATGGGTATCGAGTACAAGCCTCTCGGAGATGCCTGCGAGTTTGCCCTCGCGCGCGGGACCTTGCCCAACTTCATTTGCGAGGAGACCATGTCGCGAGCGGCGCGGGGCAGCCTCGGCG
>Ga0181535_10003138_pt1 | contig 19417 bp, 33 predicted proteins | sample PEATcosm2014_Bin_44_FD_119774 | JGI IMG/M metagenome (GOLD analysis project Ga0181535, IMG submission 119774) | Peatland microbial communities from MTU Mesocosm Facility, Houghton, MI, USA - PEATcosm2014_Bin17_30_metaG | ecosystem: Environmental > Terrestrial > Soil > Wetlands > Peat | place... | reverse complement strand
GCCTCGACGGGCACTCCGCACTGCTTGCACCACTCGCTCATATCGACCCGCCCCGTGGACCACGGGCTCCTTGTAAAATCGTCCGATCGACCACGTGGCCGAAAGCGAAGCCGAGCGGCCCTCCTCCGACGGACTGGCTGATGGCGGTCCTCACAAGCATGCGCGTGACCTTGGTCGTGGTGAAAGCTGTGCTCGTGCTGGTGCCATGCACAACATGGGTCGCCAAGTGCACGCCGTCGTCCACTTGCCGGACACGTGCCCCTTCTCGCAGGCATCGCTTCACGAAGTCGACGTCCTCGCGGAGCGTCATCGACTTGTCGAAGTGTACCTTCGCCCAAAGGGCCTTCTGGTAGACGTACGAGAAGCCGTAACCCCAGCGCAGGGCATCGCTCGAACGAGATAGCCAGGCGGGAACGCGGACGCCGTTCCAACGTGTGCCAAGGAGCTTGCCCGTTGCCCCCGTCGCTGGGTTGAGCGCGTCGCACTCGTACAAGGAGCCATCTCGCTCGTCGAGCACACGGAACGCGCTCAGCCGCGCGAGATTGTGCCCACGCAGGCGCTCCAGCATGTGCCGCGTGTACTCGGGCGCGTAGTAGTCGTCGTCGTCTAGATGCACGATCACGTCGCCTGACGCCCGACTGTTCAAGCGGTTGCGCTTGTCGCCGAGCGTCAGCTCCTCGGGGGAGTAGAGGTAGCGAACCGACGGATCACCAAGGCGGCGAAAGAAGGCGCTTGGGCTTTTGCTGTCGTCGCCGACGATGAGCTCCTTCGGGAAAACGGTCTGCTGGACGTACTGACGCCACAAGTGCTCATGGCGCTCGGGGCGATTCTTGGTCGGGCAGACGAAGGAGATCATGCGTAGAGGTACCTAACGCGCGGCAAGGCCGTGTGGGGCGTGTGGGTTGCCTTGACGGGCGCCCCGCACTGCTTGCACCACTCGCTCATCGCAGGACCCGGAGGACCATCCCCAAGGGGCTGACCTTGAGCACTGTGACTCCGGCGTCGATGACGTAAAGCTGACCTAGGTCAGTCATCGCCCAAGTACCCAGCCTAGACCGGCTCCGATGAGGGCGCCGACAGGCCCGCCGACGGCGAGCCCCGCGAGACGAGCTCCGATGAGGAGTCCTGCGCCCATCCCCGCGCCGGTCGTGATGACGCGTTTGGCCGTGACTGGCGATGCGTCCGGCGGTGGCGCGCCTGGCATAGGAGGAGGCGGCGCGTAGTATGGGGTGGTAGGTGGCGTATACGCAGGAGCTTTGGCGGCGGGCGGCGGTTGGGCGAGTCTCTGCGCTTGACCGTAGAGGGTTGCGATTTGTGTGACCGACGCGGCGGCTGAGGCGACGTCGGCGGCGGTAGCACTTGCCCCGTTATTGACTCCGGAAAGCTTTCCGTTCTCGACCCACGCCATGTGGGTTAGGTTCATAACCCCCGGGTTTGACCCAGACAGGGCGTCGATGGCCGGACCAACGGACGTAACAGCGACGTTGCCGGCGGCCTGCAGGTTGCCAACCGTGTCGGCTGGGTTGGTGATTGGACCACCGCCCGTCGCCTGAGCTACGGCGTTATTGAGTGCAGAGATCCCCGTGTCAATGGCGGACATATTTGCTAACCTGCCTTTCGTCGATCGTAGACCGCCCAGCCTAACACGAACACCTCGACCGAGAGCGCACCGACAGCGGAAGCCTTGGCGATGAGCGCTACTGGAAATCCAAACGTGTAGAGTCCAGCGGCAATAAGCGCACTTCGTCCTGCCATTGTCAGAAAGACCATACCGGCCGACTTCGGCGATGGTTGGCGGACAAATCGCTTGGCCGCGTCAGCGCTTGGCAGGTCTCCAAAGAATATAGGATATGCGTTCATCGTTCTCACTTGAGAAGCTTGAGGGCCATGCCGATGGGACTCGCTTTGACAACCATGATTCCACTCCCGAGAACTAGCGTTCCACCAGCGGCCCATGCCCACCACGGTACGTCCTTCAGTGCGTTCTTGAGCATATCACCGATACCAGGAAGTGCGGCGCCCGCAGCCGCTCCGGCGCCAGCGGCGGCAGCTCCGATAAGCTGTCCCGCATCGTTGCCAAGCTCTTTGAGCCCAGCCTTTTCAGCTCCAACGAAAAAGCTAAGGACTCCACGAGTGACCATCGAGGCGCCCTCAAGGTGTGAGATGAGACTCCGTTGGGCGCTTTCGCTTGGTACCGGTGGGAGCTTTCCCGTGTGAAATGTTTGAAACGTCGGATCACTCGTGAAGTGACCCACCCTACGAACTACGTCCTGGTAGGTATTGAGGATGTCACCGGCGGACAATACGATGGCGTCAGGGCTCAGTCCAGCGTACAAGTTCCAAAGGGCGAGGAGTTTCTGAGACTCGTCTTTGTAAGAGCTTGCCATGGCGGAGAGTGTCTGCGCCGTGTACCCAGGGGGCGGATGGGCAGACACGGTATTGAAAGCGTCAGCCGTACCAGAGATGGCCCGGAGCGCTCCCATGACGTAAGGATCCCACATGGCGCGGTAGGCCAGCACGTCGCCAGGACCAGTTGGTAAGACACCGCCAAAAGATGCGGCGTTCGGTAGACGTGGCGTTTCAGCGTCAGGCTTGACGCGACTCGCAGCGCGGAACATGGGGCCCCATTCACGTTCAGTCATTTTTTGAACTCCCCGCTCATGGCTGCGATGACAAGGCCGACAGCCGCCATGCCGCCTAGGACCCAGGTCATGGTACTTGTCACTGCGATAAGACCCGCCACAATAGGTCCAGGCCAGTAGAGATTGTCGTAGTTTGCTTTTTTGGCTACGACGTCAGCGGCCGATGAGAAGAGCTGTTTGACGGCTGCATTTCGCGGGATGATCCCCGCGTTGACTGACTCTTCGCTTTGGCTGGCCTGCGTGATGATGTCGGGCAAGGCCGCAAAGTTGCCACTCTCGAACGCCGTCTTGAACGCGGTTCCAAGTTTGCCTTGGTAGCTACGGTCCCACACGGCCGCAAACCCGTCTCCCCACGGCCAGGCAAGGCCCAGCATGGCGAGCTGCGCGTCGGCGGGAGCCTTTGGGTAAGACGGATAGCTCTTGGAGAGACCCGCGTGAAAGGCGGCGGCCTTCTTGTAGAGTACCGAATTGAGGTCGTCGGGCGTCAGACGAATCGTGGTGAGCGGCTCCGAGTGGACCGACCGGACGCCCGGGTAGGCCGCCTTGACCACGTTCCACGCGGCCGTCACGTCACCGGCCGACGCGAGAGAGCCGTCCGGGTTTTTCCACGGCAGGGCCAACGCCATTGAGATGGGGTCGATAAGGATTCCAGTACCCGTCGTGACGTTACCTTTGTCGTCCGTGTACATGTACGGCAGGTCCGACCCCTCGAACCGACCTTGAAAGACGGGCAAGGCCAGCGCGACGCTCTTTTTTAGCCCTGGGATATTGGGCGCGTTCGGAGGTTTTGGGATGGGTACACCGAGCGCGTTCAATGTGTCAGGCCTCGGGATGCCGTCGGCCCTCAATCCTCGGGACGCCTGGAACGCTGCAGTCCCATTGGCCGATTTCGGTCCCCACGAACCGTCGACTGCGAGCTGGGGCTGCGCGCCCAAGGCGTTGAGCCGCGCCTGCACAAGGCGGGCGGTTTGCGCATCGACCAAGGCCTGAGCGCCGGGCAGCGCTCCCCCACCAGCCCCGAACTCGGGGGCCGCATTGGAGGCTCGTGTGAAGGCGTCTTTCCAGTTCATTCGTGCTCGAGGCGAAGTTTCTTCATGAGTCGGACGCCATTCTTCTTCAGCCGCACGACGTCTGGTGAGTCAAAGAGGAATTGATCGACCGGAATTCGTGCTATGGCCTTGGCGAGAAGCTCTGCGTTGCGGGTAAACAGCAGACGAGTGCGTATTCGGCTCCCCTTACCATACTTGATGCGACGCTTCCTCATTTATGCCCTCTTTGGTGTCGTCAAGGAATCGAACTGCCGCTGACAGTTCAGACCCATGTTGATAAGCAAATTCGCGGTGTTTTACGACGCGTGGCTGTCAGTAGGCCCACTGCGACTTGCCGCCGGGACCCGTTCGGGTACTGCCGGGGATAGTTGGGAATCCGAGTTTCTTTCGCGCCTCCTCGGCGGACGGCGCGCTTCCGTTCCGGATACGGCTCCAGAACTCAGCGGTCGTGGCGGCGTACTTCTGCTGCCTCGAAGACCCCTCCGGGTCAAGACCGAGAGCTGCGATCATGTCCTTACGCGAAGGACGCGACAGGCGATGCTTCTTTCTGCGTCGGGTAGCCATCAGGACCCGTAGTGCTCCGCAAGGCCGCTCTTCTTGACGAGCGTCTCGAGCTTGGTGACGCGCTTTGTGAGCCCCGCGATTCCGCCAGCACTTTTCTTGTGCGACTTCTTCGCGCGGTGCTTCTTTCGCTTCTTCGCAGCCATCGTTATCTCCCTTTCAGTGCTGACCTAGGTCAGCGAAAGTAGCTCCTTGACGAGCGTAGCAACATGAGATCGTTGCCGTCCTGACGGACGCGAAGCGGATTGATGCTGTCCTTCCACCGCTTCTTGATTCTGGCGCGCTTCACTCCGCTCCTTCGTCGGCCGCTGACCTGGGTCAGCGTTTGCTTTTATGTTGCAACATTGCTTCTTGAGCGAGGTTGCCGAACTCCTCGTCAATGCGCCTGGGATTGTCCTCGACAAAACCGACGCTTTGTAGCATGTCGTTGGTTTCCGGATCGACGAGAGATACGATGACAAAATTGACACCTTCAGGCGGGTCGTCGCCGTAGACGTCACGATAACGTTCTTGTTCATCCTGAGTGCGGAGTTCGTAACCCATCTTCTTTGCCCAGGCCTTGGCCCGTGCATTGGAGACGCGTCGTACCTTGCGTGTCTTTCGTTTGGCGGCCATCACTCCGCTCCTCCGTCGGCCGCATGCGCGGCGCTGTAGCCACTGAGCCCGCTGAGCCACGCGCAGGATACCACGAATGTGGTGGCGAAGGCAATGACGATTGCAGCCGCTCTCATCACTTGAGTACCGGGTTGGGGACAGTGCCCGTGATGACTTGGCTCATGGCAAGCGCGACCTGGACCTGCGGCGTATAGCGGCCGTCTTGGGGCTGCAAGCCCGCGGCTACCTGAAAGTCGTAGACCTCTTGCGCCGGATACGAAGGGACGCCGTTGTGGTGCATGAAAGAGAGTAAGGCTTCGGCTTCACTGTCGCCGTGAGCGCTCGGGGCCGGCGGTTCGGAGTGGTGGCCAATCAGGTACCCAAGGACTGCTCCCGCGCCAGCGACTGCCGCCGCAATGGGGTAGGCAGCCTTGAGCGCGAGCGCGACGCCGCCCGTGACGACCGCTGCAACACCCCCGTAGACGAGCGGGTGAGTGGCACTTTTCGCGACGCCCGGAGTGCCCGGCGGAGGCGTGCCGGCGGCTTGGATAGCGGCAGCCACTTGGGCTGGAGGAGCGTTTGGTGGAGCGCTCGCCGCAATGGCAGCCGTTTGCCCAGCCATCGTCGCATTCACGATATTGAGCGCGGCGTTGGCGCCAGCCTGTTGGGCTGGTGGTAGGCTTTGGACGACTTGCGCCACCTGCGGGATGGCATGCACGTGATGGTGGTGATGAAAGAGACCTCCAAAGACGTGGCCTGGAAAACCGGATATTGCCCGCAGGGCCGCGTGAAAGCCCTTCATCGCTTCGCCGGACAAGGCGCCCGTGACTTGATTCGCAACCCCGGGCGGCACGCCCATGCCAGTCAGGGCGGAGTTGGCGGCGGCGCTTCCGGCGGCAACGCCTTGCGCGGCTGCACCTTGAGCGGCTTGGGTCACTTGGCCCGCGATGGCGTTAGGGTCAGGCAGACCCGCCGGAAGGTTGACGCCGGGGATACTGGGGATGGTCATCGAGAGTTTCTCCAGAGAACGGGACCTTGATGCAGAATGCCAGAAGCGGTCAATAGCCAGAGGCACACGACCACGATGACGATGACGCGGATGATCGTTTTTGACCGTAGCGTCGATGGGAAGAAGGGTTAACGACGTAGAGCGCTGCGCCGATGAGGATGAGGTAGACCACGGCTTGGATGAGCGTCATTCGGCGGCCTTCCTGTTCTTTTCACACCCAACTGTGAACAGCGCGAGAGAGTACGCCTTTACCCTTTGGGTTCAGGCGGACCGCGAGCTGCGTAACGTTTCCGTGATCGTTGACGGTGAAGATGTTGCCCCAGAACTTTTCCTTGTCCATCGTCCTGACGATGGCGGCAAGGGCTGCACCTCTATTCTTGAAGCGGCCAAGGTGTTTCCCAGACACGGAGGCTTCGTACCCACCGTTACGCCCTTCGGAGACGACGCCGCCTTCGGACATCTCCTCTCGAAGCTCATCAGGTTTCATCTTGTAGCTGCGACGTCTACCTGATCCAAGTCTGTGCCTCTTCATTCGGCAGCCCTCTCCTCTTGCTGACCTAGGTCAGCTTTCTCTGTGGATGCAATTGGTGTGGCGGGTGCGGTCGCTGCGGGTGCTGGTGCGGGTGCTGCCGGCGCGGGCGTCACCACGTCCGGTTTGATCTCCCCCGCGCGAATGCCGGCCGCGCGGGCTTTTAGGTCTCGCGCAACGCCGCTCGCGGTCTGGTACTCGAAGATGGCCGCGACCTCCTCGATGCCATCCGGCTTGAAGCTCGCCATGGCGCGCTTGATGAGTTCTCGCCGCTGCTTTTGGACGCTTTCGGGAGCGTCCAGGAAATCCGCGCGACGCCGGAGCATCGTGGCTTGAAGCGCGCAGCCATACTTCTGGAAAACGTCCGCCGTTGTGCGCAAAACCTTGGGAGCCGACGGGCCCCGGCAGTTCTGCATGGCCTCGAGATAGGCAGTCTCCCTTTCAGGAGTCAGCTTTCCACTCTTGCCACGCCTGAGGGCAAGTAGGATGCTCAAGATAAAGCCGGCTTCGACGAACATTAGGTTTCTCGCTCCTTGTACTCGACAGGAACGTCAGGCCACCATTCTTTTATCTTCTCTTCAACGTATTTCTGATCGCCATTGACGCGCGATCGGAGGTCGCCATTTGTATCGTATGCCACTGCAACCCAGGGGAAACGGTAACCATTTCGCTTGGCAGGCCCACCTTTCGTGACAACGATTCGGTGGATAGCACGACGCTTGAAAGTCACTTGCCGGTCCTCTGAGCGAGTTTGACAGCTTTGCTGAGGATGTCGAAGGCCTTGGAAGTGCCGTCGCAGAAGCGCGCCATCGCGCGGGCCGAGGCTTCACGCTTGAACGGGCCGAGGACGTATTCGTGGGTCTTGGAGAAGCCTTCGACCTCCCCCACGAATGGCTCAACCTCGTGAGAAAACTTGCCACGGCGGCGGGCGACGACGTAGTTCACTTGCCACCTCCGATGCCGCCGAAGCTGCGAATGGGTTTTGCGGGCATCCGGACGCTTGAGAGGTCCGTGACGGCGACGCCGCTTTTGCCCGTACCATCTTGCGCAAAGTTGCCAATGGCAAGCCCGCACTCGATAAGCACGTCAGGCGCACGGATGGCAGCGTGAAAGAGCGCCTCTTGCCGCGTCATGGCATTGACGTACGTGGTCTCTGGCGCTCTCGTCCTGGCGCGGCCGATGATGACGCACCAGAGCGGTTTCTTGAGCCAGCGGTCGAGCACGAGCCGGCGGTGAAACGTGCAAGGTCCACCGTCCGCGTGGCGATGCATGAAGTCAGGCTTGACGAGCCCCTCGTGGTCGACCTCATGAACTCCCGCAATGAGCATGCAGACCATGTGACAGACCGGGCAGCAGACGGCAGCTCCGATGCGCCTGTCCATCCAGTCCTGCCTGCGGCACCACGTGCCCGGCGTAAAGTCGGTCAGGCGATGGCTCTCATCGAAGAGCCACTCTCCTTCCGGCAAGACAAGCGACTGCGGGTCGACGGCCGACGTGCGGCTGATACTAGCGGTCGGGCTCATGCTCTCGCTCCGGGGTGAGGACAGAAGACTTGCATGAAGGCCTGGATTCGGGCTTGGCTTCGGATATTGCCGCGCGCTCGGGCAAAGATTTTCCACTCGATGCCAGAACGCCAGTACATCAGAATCTTCGCCTTCTGGCAGTAGCAGCCCGCCAGGCGGCAGTCGATGCCGTGCATGGGTGGGCGGCGGATGGGTAAAGCGCTCATGGCGGCTAACCGTCGATCCCCCATTGGACGCTCACGTTGGCGGTATTGGCAGCGTCGATGTTGGTAATCGTCACTTCCGTGGCCGACGATGGGATATTGATGAAGCGGTCCTCCGAAGTGTTTGTCACGTACACTTGTTTGAAAATGCCGGTGCCTCCCGGCCCCTCGAAGGACACAAGGAGAGCGCTCGGGACGTCGGCCGGCGTTGCGCCGCCGTAGCTGACAGCCACCGATTGAGCGCCTGCTCCCACAGGCACCATGAGCGAGACGGAATCGGTTGGCGCGAGCTGGTAGATCCCGTTGTAGAGCGCGGGGCGGTCTGTGCCCCCGGGGCGGTTACCACGTTCAAGCACCATGCGAACGGTGTACGGAGTGCCGGCTCCGGGAGTGGGCGTAGGCGAGTCGCCGCCTGCGAGCGGTAAGGTCGTTGGCGTAGTGTCAGTCACGCGAATGTCGATGACTCGGCCCGGTAAGCTAATCGACTGGGCGCCCGAGAGTGAGAAGATTCGCTGCTGGGTATTGCCGTTTTCCGAGAATCGGACCTGGACAACGCACGCGTAAGGGACCGGATCTCCGACGTCGTCGGTGGGCGGAATGACGTCCAAGGACACCGTGTACATATACCCTTCAGTCAAGGGGGTACCCTGACTGAGGGCTACGGTCTGTCCGCTCTGGGTGAGCAGGTCCCGGCTGTCGCCGCCGCCCGTCTCGGTTGCCTCGGTGCCGTTGCCGGCGAAGCGCTCTTCACCTTTGGTGATGGGCAGAACGCGCGCCATGAAATCCGGCGGGCGGTCGTAGGGTCGTTCTCGGCTCATGATTGCGTGCCACTCCTATGCAGATGAGCTTCCGCCGAACCCACGATGCCGGCTCCTGGGTACGGAAAATCGCCGCGCTCTTTTGCTTCGCGCCGCAGCTCGTCAGCCATCTGTTCATCGGAAATAGGTTCCACGTGGACGTCGACCTCAATCCACCTGTCCTCGCCGGACGTGTTGTCGATGGTGAGGGTGACGCGGCTGTAGGATTGAAGGATCGGCGAGCGTACTTCGGCGCCGTCGCCTGCAAAGTATTCGACCGGCACGTCCAATCCGACAAGTGAGTTGACGTTGCCAAACTGGAGTGCGCTGACCATCACATCTGCATCAGAGTCGCTTCGGATAGCGACTCGCGCAACGCGGCATCGGATTCCAACTTGCATGGTGACATCAACTCGACCGCACGCCTTGATGGCGAAACGTTTGTCCTGCTTAGGCATGGGCGCAATGGCGAACACCTTCGTTCCACAGGACTCAGTATGTCCGGTCAGAACGACACGGCGGCACCTAGCCGGTTTGTCCGACGCGTTATGCACCACCGCTCCAACGAGTGTCGCCGGGTCGATGACAAGCGGCGACTTGGGCGCGCCGTCCGGGTGAAGTGGAAACTCGCTTCGGCCTGTGTCGAGGTTTTTGCCGTCCGGCATCGTAAGGACAAGGCGCAAGGCGTCGCTCTTCGGGCTGACCTCGACGCGTTTGACGTCAATGCGGGTGTTCGGTTGGAGTAGAAACTCACTTTTGCCGCGAGGTGGGACTACCCAGCTCATCGATGCGTTGTCAGCCTCAGTTATGCGCGACTTGAGCTTGTCCGCATCCTCTCGACTTAGGAAACCCGCCGCCCAAAGCGTGTCAACGTGTTCCTTGCTAATTGGGGCGCCTTTGCAGTCAGCATCCCTCGTGAACGTGAGTTTGATGGTCTTGCTCATAGTGTCCTCTCCTCTTTACTCCAGCTCCCATCCAACGTTCGGACTCAGAGTCGATAGCGGCGCCCCACGCCGCACTTGCTGCCAGCGGTGCGCAACCCCCAGGCAATTGCCCATGCAAAGCGCCGCCGCCTCGGTTGTGCTCTGAGGGCGCACGGACGATAGCTCCTCCGGTTCGCCCGCAAAGCAAAGGCCTGCCTCGAACGCTTCACCGTGGACGCCCGGAGCCAATTGCGCGACAAGCCCGGGGCTAATCTCGGGGCCCTCCGACAAAAGCGCGCACGCTCCTTCGACAAGGCCCTCTTCATGGGTATTGACCAGGTCGACGAAAACCTGAATGACGCCGACAAAGGGAGGAACAAAGCACTGAGCGAGGCGCACGAGGATCTCAGCCCCACGGTCGGTGATACCGAGCGACTCGGGGCCGCGATGCGACTCGAGGTAGGCCAAGATGACGGGGTGACTCGCCTGGGCGGGCGCGTGGCCGGCGCGCGCGTTCTTGCCGATTTCTTCCACCATGCCAATGGCGTTTTGGTCGCCCAGCATGGCGCGCTGCGCGAGCGCTTCGGCTTCTTTGTGGAGGGCGGGGGAAAGGGGCATGGTGATTGTACTGACCTAGGTCAGCCGTTGCTCCGGAAGACTTCGGTCGTACCGTTGCCGCTTTTGTCGACCTCGAGCACGATGGCACGCTTGCCCGTGTGCAGGTATTGTTCGTTGGCAATGCGGACGGCGTCACCTTTGTCGGAACGCACGCCGAAGAACGCGTGGTGCTTCATCGGACCTACGACGCCTGTGATGACGTATTGTTTACGTCCCACGCGGTGGACCTTCTTCGTTTTTCGTTTAGCAGCCATTGAATTCTTTCGCTGACCTAGGTCAGAGCTTTGCGAGGTGCTGTTCGACGTGGTGAAGGCGCGTCTCCAAGTTGGCGACGACCTTTTTGACGGGCCACGCTTTGGCTGCCCTCCTCTTTGCCTTGTGCACTTTGCGCGTCGATTTACGGGCGGGCATTGACTAGCCTCCTTGGCTAGGGTCGGGGAGAGTTTGGTCGGGATCGGGAGGAGGGGGTGAGGCGGGGACGTCGCCTACCGGCGGGTGGTAGGTCGACGGGATGACGGTTCCAATACCGAAACCTGCGGTGAAGGCGTCGTTCGGATCGACGTACGAGGACGGCGGCGGGACGTATTGGGATGGGATGACGACTCCAATACCAAAGCCCGGTTGCCGGTCTCGCAGCTCTCGCAAGACCTCCAAACCGCGGGCGTGGCCTCGGAGCTGACGGGCGGAGGCGCCGTAGCCTTGGGCTTGGAGAGCTTCCGCCATCTCCCGGACCCCACTCGGGCGACGGCTTCGCATGGCTTGCCGGAAAAGGTCGGCCCGCATGCTCCGACCTTCGCCCGTGACGGCTGGGAGAGCCGCGCGAGCTTTGAGAGCTGCCGCCTCGGCAGGGAACCCTTGCGCCAAGAAGCTCTTGGATGCGGCGATGAGCTTCTGGCCGTCTTTTTCGACCGCTACAAGATGCGCGTAGACTGCGGCGCGCTCGGCCGTCCACGTGCCCTGGCGCTGGGCGTAGTAACGCCACGCGCCGAAGGCGAAAAGCAGGGCGAGGATGGGGAGCATGGGGCGGTTACGACGGGATAAGGACCGTGCAGAGCTGGAGGTATGCGGCAACGAGAGACTCGGCCGTAGCCGAGTAGGTGGACGGCGTTGTGTCGTCGATGTTGCCGACGAGCGGGCGACCCCACTGGACCGCTCGGCAGAGCCCCCACATGAGGCCCGTCTTGCCGAGCTGCGCGGTTTGCAAAGCGCCCGTCGAGGGAGACACGGCACCTTGCGTGCCTGCGTTGGTCACGGTGATGGGCTGAGTACCGCTGCCGGTGGGGATAGTGCCGTGGGCCGTAGAGTCGATGCCTCCGACGGTCGTGTCCACCTCGAGAGCGAAGGCGGCGGCGGTGGCAGCGATGGCGGTGTAGAAGGGGTCCGACGATGGCAGCGGGAACGGCGGGACTGTCGTTACGACGCCATCGACGATGACGGTTGTGCCGTAGCCAAAGGGGCGTGCGGCCAAAACGGCTGCGACGAAACCGCAGTAGGCTTCGTTATAAAGTGTTGGGTTATTGTGAGCGGACGTAGTGGAGAGGTCGAGACCTGTTGTGAGGCCTGTGTACGCGTTGACGATGACCTGTTTGTTGGCGGCGGCAAAAGCGGTGATGGCGTCGCTCAGATCCATCTGATTCTGAGCGGAGAGGCCGAACGTGTCGCGGTTTTCGAGGTAGGCGAGCGTGACACTCTCCATCAACCGCATCTTCGCAAGCTGTCCTTGCTGCGGACCGGACGGGGTGCCGGTCGGAGCGAGTGGAAAGCCGGTGCTTGGTGTTGACGGGTTGATGGTGATGGTTGCGTCGAACGGGATGAGCAGATCCACGGCGACAGCAAGGGCTCCCGCGAAAGCGAATGCCTCTTCGGTTGTGGTGTCGATGGGTGGTGAAGTTGGCGATCCACTGAGAAGCGCCGCGAACCCGCCCCAGGCGCAGCCGAATGAGAGGAGGAGATTGTTTGCGCTTGCACCAGAAATGACGCTGAGAGCAAACTCGTCGTAGAACGTCGCAAGCTTGGTGGCGCGCGCCGTATAGACGATGGGCACCGGAAAAGGTTCGGAGATGTCTACGCCAGGAAGTTGAATATCCGTTCGGTCGGAGAAGATGCCAAGCGAGGCAAGCGCGATGAGGCGAGCCTTGGCAAGCTGGGCGAACTGCGTCTCGCCAGTCGCGTCGGTCGACGGGATGATGGCGACGCCCGTGGAGATGGTACCCGTCGGGATTGTGGCCGCCGGCTGAGGTGAAGCACTGTCGTCGGTCTGAATGGCCGCATCGAGTGCGCCAGCCCACGTCTCCGCCTGCAGGGTAAGCGCCGCGAAGCTCGGATCGGGCGTTGTGCCGATGGCGGGCGGGGTGCCTGAGTTGACAAGCGGCGCGATGGGGTTGCCACCCGCGAGGACGCGTCCCTTCATCGAACCAGCGACGTAGCCTTCGATGGCGGCGTTGTAGAAGAGGTTATTGTTGGGCATGACTGTGGCGAGTCCTTAGACGTGGTAGGTTGAATGGCTGGAGTGGATGGCGGGTCAGACTGCGGTTTCAGGGCTTTGACACTGCGGCGGCAGCATTCTTGGCAGCGAGCTTCTTGTGGTCCGAAAAACCCTGAAGCATCACGTCCGTGAAGGACGGACCGGTGGAAGGCTTTCGCGTCCGGAGTTGCTGCAGCGTGATACCGCGCCGCTCGAGGATCTTGAGCGCTCCGGCCGTGATGCGTTGTGGGTAAGGCAGTGACGTTACCCGCTGCCCCTTGCTCGACTTGACCGGAGGTTTCGCAGCCTTCTTGGTCGAGACGATGATGGCGCGGCGGTTCTGTGTCGTGACGACCCGTACGATCGTCTTTTGCACCCGGACGGGCGCGGGGGTCTTCGTGGCAACTACGATGTCGGACATGGGTATCGGAATCTCCAGGTTTTTCGTTTGCTGACCTAGGTCAGTGTTTTTCAGGTCGCGCCAGGCAACTGCAGCGCCGTAGTCATCTCGAGGTATAGGGCTACGATGCTGGTGCTGATAGCTTCGTAAGTGGCGGGCGTGACGTCCAGCGCACTGCCGAGTAGCGGCCTACCGTGCATGACACCTCGACAGATCGCCCACATGAGGCCTGTCTTACCAAGCGCACCTTGTTGGACGGGGCCCGTCGTCGGCGCCATCAAGTTTGCACCGCCATCGCCGCCAAAGGTAATGAACTGCGTGCCTGTCGGCACGTCACCCCCCGTCACGTCGCTTGCGCCGACTGTCAGATCGATTTGCGCCGCGAATACTTGGGCTGCCGCCGCAAGTGCGACGTAAAATGAGTCACTCGTCTTGTTGCTCGTGATGGGGCGGCCTGCCAAGACTCCAGCAATGAAGCCGCAGTAGGCTTCATTGTAGAGACCCACGTTCCATAGACCGTTGACGGTCGGACGCTGTGGGGTCGGCGTGGTCCCGTCGCCGACGATGCCTGGGCTACCAGGAACGTAGGCTCCTGCGTTAGCAAGCCCGACACATGCTGTGTAGCAGGCGGCGACTGGCGGAGCAACCTCTTGACTCCAGGCTGTAATCGCCGCCTCGTTTGCCCCTGCAAACTGCTGGAGCGAGAATGTCGTACGCGCCTCGGTCGTCGCGAGCGCGATCGAAAGCATGAGGCGAGTCTTGCCGACTTCCATCGACTCTGTGCCGAGTGAGGATGGCGAGGTGAAGTTTCCTGGAGGCAGCGCGCCCTGGTTTGTCGTGCTGACCGTAATCGACGAGTCGAATGGGACAAGCGCGTCAATCTCGAACGCGTAGCCAGCACCGGCGGCGAAGGCAAGTATCGTCTGAGAGATGGGGCCCACGTCGCCCTGATTGCCGACAAGGATGCCGCCAATGAATCCGTCGAAGGCTGCCTGAACGAGGAGGTTATTGTTAGTGAAACCTGTCAGGTCACTGCCGATGTCGGCAAGTGCTAAGCCTGTAGTAAATGCTAAGCCTGTAGTACCGAGGTACGAACCGCTGACCAGATCTGCGAGTGGTGCGAACTCGGCCGCGGTCAGCGCGCTCTGAAACTGCCCTTGTCTCGGGCTTGCATACCACCGTTCTTCAAAGGCGGACAGGGACAGCATCTCGACGAGGCGTCCCTTTGCAAGCTGCGCCTGAGCAACAGCCCCGCCAATGCCCGCGATCGTCGTCGTCGCACCGGTCGACGTTCCAGTGTAATTTGAGGTCAACACACCCGCTGTACCGCCTGTCAGCGCGCTCTCGAGCGTGTACGATACACCAGACTGCTCGGCGAAGACAAGCTGTGCGCCCGCAGGAAGTGTTTGTCCAGTCGAGAAGGTTACGTCGGGAGACCCATTGACCACGTCGACCGTACCAGCGAGGGCTGCGTTGACCGGGGCGACAGCGACGCCAGCGCCACCCGTCACGACCGTGATGTACTGCGACCCGCTAGGGATTGGAGTACCGCTCACGTCCGGAGCAATGAGTGCGTCGAAGGCCGTAGCCCACGACACGGCCTCACTCGCGAGCGCTGCGAAACTCGGATCGGGCGTTCCGATGGCAGGTGGCGTACCGCTATTGACGAGCTGCGCCAAAGGAACGCCGCCTGCGAGCCGCCGACCCTTGATATGGCCTGCGAGGTAGCCGGTGATAGCGGCGTTGTAGAGCACTACGTTTTGGGGGAAGGTCATCGCATTCTCACTTGGTGACGTTGATGCTCTACTTTGTGACGCGGAACTCTTGGGTCTGAACTGCCGCCGGAGCGCGGAGTAGCTTGGCGAGGTTTGCCCAGAGCGCTGCACGCTTCTTGACGATCTCGCTCGGCGGACGAACAAACGGCTTGGAGGAGACTGCCGCGGGCGACGCGGGTGTGGCTCCTAGCGCAGCACGGGCGACGTTTCGGAGTGTGGTCGGGTCTGGTCTCGTAGGCGTAACCTCGAACGTTTGACCATCCGTCGGCTTCGCGCTCCCCACTCCGACTCCTCTGATACGGTTCATTGTGTTTCCTTGAAAGCTGACCTAGGTCAGCGGTTGGATCTAGGCAGCGCGAGAGAAGAACGTAGGCAAACGCCGCGAGAGCTGCATAAGCTCCCCGCCGGGCGCTGGATTGTTTTCAAAGTAGGAGTTCTCGTTCGCTAACATCCCCTTGGCCTTGCTAGGATCTTCCCAGCCGTAGGGGCCATTGACGAGAATGTGGTATTGGAACTGACCCTTCGGGTTTTGCTCCGGAGGCAGGAAGCGAAAGACCGCCTCGGCGTCTTGGCCTGCGAGCCAGTATTCAGCCACGCGATCACACGAAAGACTTTTGCAGTCGGCATGACCGCGGTTTCGCATACGATTGCTGCTATCCCAGATCGAAGTTCGATCGTAGTGCAGCGGATGTTGGTAGAGCGGGACGGTTGGACACACCCTCCGGTGACACACGTTGATGCGGCAGAGGCAATCGAGGATGAGATTCAGTGCGACCGCGTTCTCGTCCAGGGAGGAACTGGAGTGGAACGCGGTCGACAAGCTGATGACGGCACTGTCGCCGTCGACACGGATTCGGGTTCCGGAAGAGAGCTTGCGAAGGTCTCCGAGCAGTTTCACGAGGCACGCACGCACGGCGAAACCCTCACCCGAGGTGGGGTCGGGGCTGGGCACGCAGGGCAGCGCGATCTCGATCTGATGCATTCGGATTCTGCGGCTTAGCAGCTCATCTCACCGGGTGCGTGGCTCAGAGACCGCCGACCAGCGTGCTCGGACCCTGGAAGGTCACGATGAACATGTACGAGAACTCGCTGGCGAAGCCGGGCGGGAGGTAGCCGGTGTACGAACCGGAGACCGTCGCGCGATTCGCGGGATCGAGGGTCGGCAGGTCCAGCATGACGCCCTGCGCGGTGGCCGAGTACGTCCACGCATCCTCGGTGGTACCGACGAAGACGTTGACGTTCGCGACCTGCAGGCTGTCGATGAGCACGAAGTTCGGCGCGGGCGCGTTCATGACGACGCGCTGCGCGCGGATGCGCGTGTTCGGCTGCAGGGTCGCCTCGAACGCCACCGGGGTGGAGAGCGAGAAGTTCAGCGCAGGAGACAGCGAGAAGCTGTAGCGCTCGATCTTCAGGCGGCTGTGCTCGTTGGGGTCCAAGAGCTGAGCGCGCTGCGCGGTGCGGGCCATTTCGGCCGCCCACATCTCGGGCGCGAGACCTGCGCCAGGACCGCTGGCAAGGCCGTGCCCGTAGTAGCCATACCGACCCTCGTAGAAGGGCGGCTGGCCGTGGTGCGCCATGTACCCCATGTAGGCCTTGAGCCACTGGGGGTGGTGCGGGTGATGCGGGTGGGCCGCGGGGTGATGCGCGAGGTGCGCGGGAGCCGCCGGGGCAAGGGCCGCGGGCGGCGGGGGAGCGTCGACGCCGAAGCCGTAGCCGGCGTCGAAGCCGAAGCCGATGTTGCGGCTAGGGTCGTAGGCGGAGAGTCCGCCTCCGAAGTCCGCGCCGTAGTCGGCCGAACGAGTGGCGCCGAGCGCGGCTGCTAGGGCAGGCGCGCGGCGAGCGAGCATCGCAGAAGTGGGTCGCATGGTGTTGTTTTCCTCCGTGAGCACCAAGGAAATCTTGGTGACGCTCAGAAAGGTTTCTGAGGCGCGGTAGCAGGCGGCTCAAGCGCTGCTACCGCGCCCCAGGAACTTGCGTTCCTGGTAGCGAGGACTAACCGATACTCTTTTCGTCCCAACCGGAAATGCCGTTCGCCCTCTTCACCGCCTGACGCAATTTCATGCTCTTGCGTACAGCGGCAACGTGTTCTCTGCTTAGGTTCCTAAGCGTCTTCGACTGGTCGACAACACTCGACCCGTAGATCAGGCGAGTAATCCGCTTGTCAAGTGCAGCAGCGCGGGCGTCCGCCTTCTTGCTTTGGTGAATAAGCGACTTACTCGCTCTCTTCTTGAGGCGATGCTTCTTCATGAATCAGAGCTTCGCGGCGGCGGCGACGAGGCTATCGACGCCCATGCTCGGAGGAAGCGACAGCTCGCCATGATGGCTTGCCTTGCCTCCCGAGAGCTTCGCGCCGACGCGCGCCATGCCCGCTCCGATGGCCGCCGCCGACACGTCGGCGAGAACGTCCCGCGTCAGGACCTTTTTCGCGAACCCGGGGAGCACCCGGCGAAGGCCAAACTCATTGGCCGCGCGGAGCGCGTAGCCGCCGAGGGCTTCGGTCGGCACCGGACCCACGTCCATGTGGGCTTTGGCCCCGAGTGCGCCGATGGCCAGTCCAGTGACGGCTGGTGCGATCGAGGTCTTCGCGGCTTCGACTCCCGAGTGGACGAGTCCCGTACCTTCGTTCATGAGCTTGCGGATGATGCTGGTGGCCATGTTCTTGTCCCTGTACCTTTCGTGGCTGACCTAGGTCAGCAGTCCTACGCGAGTTTCGCCGCCAGCTCCTCGAGCAGCGGATCCTTTGCTTCCCCATGCGCGGCAGTACCCGAGGGTCCGGCCGCAACCTTTTTGCCGCCGGACGACTCGAAGCCGAGCCGCTCGAAGCGGATGGCGGTCGCCGCGCCTGCTACGTGGCGACTGGCGGCAGCGAGCCACTTGTTGCCGGCGCTGCCAGCCGCAAGCGAACCGATCGATCCAGCCGCTGCAACAAGTGCATCGACAGACAAACTGCCGATGAGCGGTACCTTGACGTCCAGACTTCCAAGCGCGGCGCGCGCCATGCCGAGCGCGTATCCAGTGCCCGCCGTGACACCCTCCTCAACCGCGAGTTCAGCGGCTTCCGAGGCAAGAGAGGTTTCCTTGACGCGGGCAAGGCGAGACTCCTCACGGTCGGCGTCGCGCGCCATCTCACGCTCCCACCACGTGCGGATGCGGGTCTTCTGTTCGTCGGGCAAGTTGCTCTTTGCGACGGTGGCAAGCGTGGTGACGGTGGGCGGCAGGACAGGCCTCATCAGGGTAAACTCGCGAACCCCTGTAGCATACCGCGATATGAGACTGCCTGCAACGAATATCTCATGCAGACACAACCACTTATCAAGCTGACCTAGGTCAGCAAACTAAAAGATGGGTTCGCCGGATTCGTCTACGTCGCCAGTTTCGTTGACGGACTCATCATCGTCATCGTCTGCGCCGTCATCATCGTCGTTCGCCTCATCAACGCCCTCTTCTGCGGCGTCGTCAATCTCTTCGATCTCCGCCTGAACCTCAGGCTCCGCCCGCCGCACGTGACGCTTTCGCTTCTCGTCCCTGACGGGCGCGAACGGTAGCCACCACTCCCCATCCGCGTCATTCTGCACGTACCAGTCCACGTCAAGGACGAGTTTGCCGGCGTTTGGCAGACCCGGCTCAATCATCCGCAAGTGAACCTCTTGCGGCGCAGGCCCGAAACGGTTCTTCTCCGCGTAGAGAAGCCTCTCACCAGTAACGTCGTCCTTATCCAAGTAGAAGAGCGCCCCACCTTCGTGGAGCGTGTTATTGAACCCCGCATGCTGCCCACCCTTGGTCACCTGATTGACGATAAGGCTCGGCACGTTCAGGCGTGTCGACAATTCCTTGAAGTGCGACACGACCAAGACCCCGAGGTCGTCGCCACCGCCGGCTTGAGTGACGAGTTTCGTCAAAGAGTCCAAGATAATGAGTTTGGGCTTGAACTCATTGATGGCGCTCGTAATCTCGGAAAACTCAAGCCCCCCAATCCCGTCCAGAATCACGATGCGATCGGCGTGCCGGACCCCAAGCCTTTCGGCGTAGAACTTCAATTCGTCCGGCGGCTGTTCATTGCCGATAAAGAGTGCAACATCTTTCGCGTCCGTGTACGCGTCCAAGATCGCGTCGCACAGCATAAGGAACAGGGTCGACTTGCCGGCTCCAGGAGGCCCAGCAATAAGGTTGACGCTCGTCGTCGCAATCCCGCCGCCAAAAATGCGGTTGAAGACTCCGACATCATACCGCACGATCGTCGAAGCCTTGGCCTCGCTGAGCCTTGTAATCCGCTTTCGCAAATCCACGTCTGGCGCGTTGTGGTATCCGCACATGGGACACCGCATCAAAT